>Ga0302182_10000407_pt1 | contig 27904 bp, 24 predicted proteins | sample I_Palsa_N3_1_FD_198781 | JGI IMG/M metagenome (GOLD analysis project Ga0302182, IMG submission 198781) | Peat permafrost microbial communities from Stordalen Mire near Abisko, Sweden - I_Palsa_N3_1 | ecosystem: Environmental > Terrestrial > Soil > Palsa > Peat permafrost | place: Sweden...
CAAAAGCACTCGGCATACCTGCTAGAGGAAAAAAGATCGCATCGTCACCCGAGGCAATGGCTAGGTTACTCGATGAATTATCTGATTTTTTTGTGTCATGTCCGCCTCCAGGCGGATCAAACTTAGTTTTAGATATGCCGGTAGGGGCTTATGTGACTAATCAAGTCGGTTTCGTAAAAGTGGTTCCTTCAATCCCTCTTGGACGATTAACTGCAGAGCAGACAAAGTGCGTGGCTTCTGTCGCACGAGAATGGGATGGAGATATTAGGCTGGCGCCATGGCGAGGTGTTGTGCTTGGGGCCATTCCCGAAAGTTCGATTAGCCAAGTCACTGCCACGCTACAGAAAGCGGGCTTGTCGCTTGATGGCAGAGATGGATATCGCGGGATCGCAGCTTGCTCCGGCAGCGCTGGATGTGACGCTTCTTTGGCAGACGTGAGACGCGATGCGTCACTATTGGCGTTTCGTCTGTCTGGTCACGAAGCCAAATCTGGATGGACGGTCAACATCTCAGGTTGTGAAAAACAGTGTGCAATGCGAAACGGCGCCACCGCCGAGCTGATAGCTAATTCTTCCGGTTACGACATTCGAATTAACGGTCAGTTGGTTGCGTCAAATAGTTCGCTTGGGTCTGTCATCGAAACTTTGGTTGCTTCTCATTCAGTAATAAGCGTTGAGGTCCCTTCGTGACAATGAGCTATAAAAAAAATGCTGCTGATATCTATCGCGAATCCTTCGAGATCATCAGAAAGGAGTCCGATCTATCGGCGTTTCCGTCGGACCTTGCCCGCGTGGTGGTGCGGATGATTCACGCGTGTGGGATGACAGACCTCTCGCAATATGTCTCCGCATCGTCGAGTGCGGTTGAAGTTGGGCGTGCAGCGCTGCTCGCAGGGAAACCCATCTTGTGCGATGCAAATATGGTGGCAAATGGGATCACCCGATCAAGACTGCCGAGGAACAATGAGGTGATCTGTACGCTGAGGGATCCGTCAACCATAGAGCTATCCAAAAAGTTAGAGACTACCCACAGTGCGGCGGCTTTGGAGCTTTGGCGCGACAGACTCGAAGGTTCTGTTGTCGTGATCGGAAACGCGCCAACAGCTTTATTCCACCTGCTCGAAATGCTCGAAAACGGCGCCCCAGCGCCGGCGCTTATCATTGGTATGCCTGTCGGCTTCGTGGGCGCCGCCGAGTCGAAAGTAGGGCTTGAGGAGAGTCACCTGAATCTTCCGTATCTGACGGTTCGGGGCCGTCGTGGCGGAAGCGCCATTGCTGCCGCTGCTGTCAATGCTCTGGCAAGTGAGGAAGAATGATTGACAGCAAGAAGCCAGGACGACTATTCGGTGTTGGACTAGGTCCTGGCGATCCAGAGCTTATTACCCTTAAGGCTCTGCGTATCATCAGGCAATCTCACATCATTGCCTATCCGACAGCTAAGCACGGTCGTAGTAACGCACGTTGTATCGTGAGCTCAGAGTTGACAAATGGGCAGGTTGAACTACCCATGGTCTACCCGATCACAACTGAATCTACCGATCATCCAGGCGAATATGAGGCAGCCATCGCTCAGTTCTATGACGAGATGGCTGAGCAAATTGCCGCTCATCTGATGGATGGTAGGGATGTCGCAGTTCTCTGCGAAGGCGATCCTTTTTTCTACGGGTCTTTTATGTACCTTCACGATAGACTCGCTCACCGTTTTACCACTGAAGTTGTTCCTGGAATTCCTTCAGTGATGGCTGCTGCTGCGAGGCTCGGAGTTCCTCTCGTTAGAAGAGATTCAGAACTAACCATACTTCCCGCGACGCTGTCTGAAGATGCATTGGCAGCTAAGTTAAATTCTCATGATGCTTTTGCGATCATGAAAATTGGCCGCAACTTCACTAAGGTAAAGAGCGCACTGTCGCGGTCCGGACTTTTAGATAAAGCCCTCTACATCGAACGTGCGACGATGAGCCAGGAACGGGTAGTCCAGCTTAGGGAAGTAGACCCGACGTCTGTTCCTTACTTTTCACTCATACTTATTCCGAATTCTCGGCGAGTCCAAAAGACCGACATTGAGAACGCGCCAGGCCGAATAACGGTTGTAGGATTAGGGCCTGGTTCGGCAGAATGGATTACACCTGAAGCGAAACAAGCATTAGCTGAGGCAACCGATCTGGTGGGGTATCAGCGATACTTAGACCGTGTTCCACTTCAATCAGGTCAACGTCGTTTCGGATCGGATAACAAGGTAGAAGCAGAGCGTGCCCGTCACGCCCTTTCGCTCGCCGAATCCGGTAAGAACGTGTGCGTCGTTTCGTCCGGCGATCCGGGTATCTTTGCTATGGCCACTGCTGTACTGGAGTCAATCGATCAAGGGCCGGAGGCTTGGCGATCCCTTGATATCCGTATTGTTCCTGGAGTATCGGCTATGCAAGCGGCAGCAGCGAGGATGGGGGCTCCCTTAGGCCATGATTTTTGCGTCCTTTCGCTATCCGATCGGTTGAAACCATGGGACGTTATAGTGAAGCGGCTGCACGCAGCAGCTTCCGCCGACTTTGCTCTGGCAATCTATAACCCAATATCTTCTGAGCGCAAGTGGCAATTAGCAGAAGCACAGGCAATTCTTGCAAGCTATAGGACACCTGAAACCCCGGTCGTATTGGCTCGCTCTATTGGCAGAGGGGACGAGAAGATCGTGATCACAGACCTTGGTCGATTCGATCCCGGCTTGGCTGATATGCAAACCCTTATTCTTGTAGGCTCTTCAACCACTCGCAGTCTTGCACTGTCGAATCATCGGGAGATGATCTACACTCCACGAACATATGGGATTTGACCTCATGTTGCCTACTCAATCTCACATTTCGCAATCGGATTTCAATGGGCGTTGGTTGTCGATCGTTGGAATCGGTGAAGATGGATGGGAAGGTCTCAGTCCTGCAGCGAAGCTAGCTGTAGAATCAGCGGAGTTTTTGTATGGTGGTGTTCGTCATCTTGCCTATGTTCCCCCAGTTCGGGCTACACAAGTGACGTGGCCAACTCCTATGGCTCCAGCAGTTCACGAGATTCTGACACGCCATCGGAGGAGAAATAAAGTTTCGGTATTAGCCAGCGGTGATCCGATGTTATTTGGGGTTGGTGTAACGTTGACGCGCGAGTTGGATCCTGTCGAGTTTTTTGTTATACCGCAGATTTCTGCGTTCTCTCTCGCATGTGCGCGCCTCGGCTGGTCAGCTTCTGAGACGGTGCTAATATCGCTGGTAAATCGTCCGATTGAGCAAATATATAAATATCTTTATAACGGCCAACGGCTCATTCTGTATTCAGAAGACGGCACTACCCCCGCGTCCTTAGCACAACTTCTAACCAACTGCGGATTTGGATCGAGTCAACTCTCTGTCTTTGAATATCTGGGAGGTCCAGCAGAAAAACGCCGAGACGAGAGGGCAAATAAGTGGTCAGTAAAGCAGAGTGGAGATTTGAACTTAATCTCCGTCGTCTGCGTCGCAGATACCGGTACGAGAGCGGTTTCGCTTGTTCCGGGGCTCTCCGATGATCTCTATGTAACGGACGGGCAACTTACGAAACGTGAAGTTCGCGCGGCGACTCTTGCACGTCTCGCCCCTATGCCAAGTGAACATCTATGGGACGTGGGCGCTGGGACAGGAACAATCGGCATCGAGTGGATGCGCTCACACTCTTCATGCTCGTGCATCGCCTTTGAAGAGCGTGACGATAGGGCTGCTAGAATTTTGATCAATGCGAATAAGCTCGGTGTACCAGGGCTAAAAGTAATAAAAGGAAGCGCGCCTGCCGCTTTCGACGGTTTACAGAGGCCAGATGCGATCTTCATTGGAGGAGGCATCGGGAGAGAGGGCTTATTTCAGGCTTGTTGGAATACGCTTGCCAAAGGCGGTCGAATAGTTGCGAACGCGGTAACAATAGAAAGCGAAACAGCGATTGCTACTTGGCAGAAGTTATATGGCGGCGAACTCGTACGAATTCTTGTTGCTAGAGCCGAACCGCTTGGCAGCGTACTTGGCTGGCGAAACTTGACGCCAGTTACCCAATGGTCGGTGGTGAAGTCATGACTACCTCTTCGATCGGCATCGGCTGCTCTTCTCGTGCGACACACTCAGATGTGATTCAGCTTATTCAACAGTGTGTCAGTGAAATAGCTCCAGGTAGTATCCTCGCCACGCTGGATCGTAGTTCGACCATAGGGGAGGCTGTTGCCACGGCGCTCAAGTTGCGCCTTATGCTATTCCCGGCAAGTGTTCTTGCAGAAGTTCCGGGGATAAGAACCCGTTCCTCATTTGCTGAATTACGGGTTGGCACTGCCAGTGTAGCGGAAGCCTCTGCATTGGCATCTTTGGGACCGACGGCTCGTCTCAGCCTGCCACGCCAGATTGGACACTTCTGTACCTGCGCCGTAGCGGTACGCCCATGACAGTTCATTTTATAGGTGCAGGTCCAGGAGCTCCTGATTTGCTTACGCTAAGGGGCAGAGATTTGATCAGCCGTTCTCTTGTATGTCTATACGCTGGCTCTCTAGTCCCTAAAGAAGTGATTGCACATGCTCCAGCAGAGGCTCGTATCATTGATTCGGCCGAGATGAATCTCGATCAGATCATCGCAGTGATCGTGTCAGCTCACAAGGAAGGGCTTGATATCGCTCGAATTCATTCAGGAGATCTTTCGATCTGGAGCACAATGGCTGAACAGATTCGACGCCTCACTGTCCTCGGAATTCCTTATGACGTAACTCCTGGCGTTCCAGCATTCGCTGCCGCCGCGGCCGCTCTCAATCAAGAATTGACTCTTCCGGAGGTCGCACAAACGCTAATTCTGACCAGAACATCGACCCGGTCTACTGCGATGCCGATTGGTGAAGATCTCGTAACTCTCGGTCGATCGGGTGCAACAATGGCGATTCATCTCTCGATCATGAACATCGATATGGTGACGTCACAACTGCTGCCACTCTACGGTGAAGATTGCCCTGTCGTTGTTGTGTTCCGAGCAAGTTGGCCGGACGAAATGATCTTAAGAGGGACGCTGTCGACTATCCAGGATGCCGTAGTCAAGGCTGGAATTGATAAAAATGCTTTGATCTTAATTGGACGTTCGTTAGTCGACCCCAATTTTGGTGAAAGTTATCTCTACTCTGCTTCTAGAGAGCGTGATTCTGAGAAGAGAGATAGCATCGGGTCTTTGTCTACAGGCGCAGATTGATCATTCGCTATTTGAAAGGCAGAACGCTGAACTTGGCCGACTCCGAGAAAATGTCAGATGAAGTCGAAAATATCCCTAACGATCTATTGCCACGAATACTGATTCTTGGCGGAACTGGAGAGGGAATCGAGCTTGCATCGCGTCTATCTCAATGGGGACAAGTGCGGACTATATCTTCACTGGCCGGCCGTGTAGACGAAGCTAAGCGCCCCGAGGGTGTCGTCAGGATTGGAGGATTCGGAGGCGTCGACGGGCTCGAGTCTTATTTGACTAAGAACGCGATCGACGTCGTAGTTGATGTTACTCATCCTTTTGCTGCTCAGATCAGTCGCAATGCTGAGCTTGCTTGTGCTCGATCGGGATTGCCACTCGTTGCATTAATTCGGCCGCCATGGGTCCAGGTCACTGGGGATCTTTGGCATGAAGTCGCCGACTTTCAGGATGCAGCTCGTCTTGTTGATTCTAGAAGTGGACGAGTTTTTCTTTCAATTGGTCGTCAAGAAGTGGAATCGTTCGCTGGTTATGAGAACGCTTGGTTTTTAATTCGTGCCATCCAGGAACCGACTGGACGACTACCCCGTCATCGTGATGTTCTCTTGCAACGCGGGCCATTCAATCTCGATGAAGAATTGCGGCTACTGCAAGATCATTCGATCAATTGTGTGGTTTCGAAAAATAGTGGTGGGTCGGCGACATACGCCAAAATTCAAGCGGCGAGACTACTAGGAATTCCTGTGGTAATGATAAAACGACCAGCTAAACATACAGTGCCTACTGTCGAGACGCTGGAGAGTGCGATTTCAGTGATTAGTAGCTTAACTCAAGCAGCTAGACGATAGGTCTGAGACTTATGTGTAGCAACTGACAATCGCGGCATTGTGAATCACGTTTAGGAAATTAGGAGAAGAATGCCAGATGAAGAAACTGTATGTCATTGGAATCGGTACGGGCAATCCAGAACACATCACAATTCAAGCCATTAAGGCCATGAATAAGACTGACGTGTTTTTCGTTGTGAACAAGGGACCAGCGAAGAGTGACCTTACCCAGTTTCGAAAGGAAATATGCCAACGCTACATTGACGGGACAGCTTACCGAACGGTCGAAATCGTTGATACGGAGCGCGACCCGTCTATAACTTCTTATACAGCACGAGTCGAAGAGTGGCATCTGCAACGAGCGCTAAGGTACGAAGAGTTGATAGAAAAAGAACTAAAGGAGGGTGAGTGTGGTGCATTTCTGGTATGGGGTGATCCGTCGCTCTATGACAGTACTCTAAGAGTGATTGACCAAATTACCGCTCGAGGCCGAGTAAATCTTACTTACGAAGTAATCCCCGGGATCACCAGCATTCAAGCTCTGGCAGCTAGTCATAAGATAACTCTGAATGGCATAGGTGAATCGATTTGCATTACCACCGGTCGACGGTTATCGGATCATCCAGTTTCCAATATAGAAAATGTCATTGTAATGCTCGACGGAAACTGCTCTTTCAGGGAAGTATCCAACAAAGAAGTGGACATCTATTGGGGAGCCTACATCGGTAGCGATCAGGAGATCCTCATATCCGGAAGTCTTTCAGAAAAGCAAGAAGACATCGAAACAGCTCTCAACGCAGGGCGTAAAAAACACGGTTGGATAATGGATACCTACTTGCTTCGGGCCTACTAAACAAGAGATCCTGGAATCCCAGTCTGACTTGCCTGATTTGATTTGAACAGAGGAAGAACAACATCCGCATGCATGAAGCTGTGGAGCGCTGCGTTCCGGTAGATCAGAGTAACGTTCTTGATTAATTACTGTGCCATCATTGACACCGCACTGCGCGTGTGTCGCATGAGCTCTATTTTTGTCTGAGCCTGGACGATCTCATGAGGAAGTAGGATGACGCTCAAAGCGAGAAGTGGGATTGGACCTTATTTATCGACTTTTCGTAACGCCGGTTGGTGACTTGGACAACAGCAGGCGTAAATGGAAATTAGAGGAACCACGTGCTCTAGGAGCTAAAAGGTCATTAGGCACGTCCTTTGCGTCGATTGAGCAGCCCGGCAGTTGCAGCCGAGGCCACCAAGCGACGAGCAAACGGAGGAGGATTCAACTTTAAGAACGCGAGCCCAACCTCGGATCGAATGCGCTCCTGCTTCAACGGCGTTACCACCAACGAACGGCTGTACCGGCGAGCTACGCCTTCCGGAAGAATCGTGACGCCCACTCCGGCAGAAACAAGCGCCAAAGCCGTCTCCATCTCAGCGACTTCCTGAGTAATCCGCGGCGTGAAGCCGGCTTTCCTGCAGAGCCCCGTCCAATGCTGAAAGAAAGCAGGCGCCAAACGTTCACTGTAGGTGATGAAGTCTTCCTGCTCCAGGTCACGAACTCCGATGTTTGGACGTGTTCGTAAAGGATGTTGTTTTGAGAAGACGATAGCAAACGGCTCACTCGAAAGTGGAAGCACTTCGATATCAGCTTCGCGCAGTGGGAGCCGCACGACACCAACATCGAGCGTGCGCAGTCGGAATGCATCGACCTGCAGCGCGGTAGGGACATTCTTGAGCTCTAGCTTCACTTCGGGAAAGTTCTTGCGAAATGCGATCGTCATGCGTGGGATGATCTCCGGTGTCGCGGAAGCAACAAAGCCAATCCTTAGTATTCCTCCCGCGCCCTTTGCGGCCCTGCGGACACGCTGCTTGATTTCGTCGACCTGTGACAGGAGACGCTGAGCGTCATCGAGAATATCCTTCCCAACCGCACTCAGGCTCACCGTGCGACGATTCCGTACAAATAGCTTTGTATCGAAATCCTCCTCTAAGAGGCGGATTTGGTTGCTGAGTGCAGGCTGCGACATATGCAGGCGCTCAGCAGCTCTGCTGAAGCTGAGACTTTCTGCAACTGAGACGAAGGCTCTTAAGTGGTTTAGATTCATGTCTTCCCAAAGTTCTCTCTTCATTCGCAATCTTCGATTACTTATTACAATTCTACATATCAGCATATCAATATTTGCATAACAGATAGTGGAACTTCAGCAATATCCTTGCGTCTTATGAGATGTCGCAGGATACGAAGGAAGGGTCCCAACAATGGATACTAAAGAGCAAAGAACAAACGATGTCCTTACAACACCAACTCATTCTGAACATAGCGCAACACCAACCCATTCCGAGCATGAGGGGGTCAGCCGACGGGCCTTCATGGGAGTCGCAGCAATGGCAGGAGCAACTCTAGCCACCGCGAACGCTTTCGCCCAGACCCGCTCCGAATTGCTGGCTGGACGAACAGGCAACAGCGCGTCTGATCCAGGACCAGAAAATACGGTTCTGCTCAAAGCGAACCCGAACTCCAACCTGCCTCCGTTCACTGACCGAGGCAATCCCCATCCGATCTGGTACTCCTTCGACCTGACTCCGAAGCGTGTCGAATCGGGAGGATGGACACACCAGGTGACGTCGCGTGAAATTTCCCGTTCGCAGGACCTCGCCGGAGTAAACATGCGCCTGACCTCCGGCTCCTTTCGCGAACTGCACTGGCACCTCGCTGACGAATGGGCGATCGTCCTCACCGGTAAATGCCGTATCACGATTATGCAGGCCGATGGCAAGATGTTCATTGACGACGTTGGCCCCGGCGATCTCTGGTACTTTCCCGCTGGCCTGCCGCATTCTATTCAGGGCCTGGAAGGTGACGGTTGCGAATTTCTCCTAGTCTTTAATCAAGGCGACTTCTCCGAAGACGACACTTTCCTTCTCTCAGAGTTCCTGGCTCATACGCCGCCGGAGGTTGTGGAGAAGAACATGGGCTGGGAGCGCAAGGAATGGGACCAGCTCCCGCCAACCGAGCTATATATCTTCGAAGCGCCTTTGCCCGGGAATCTTGAAGACGACAAACGCTTCCTCGGCAGGTTTCTTGAAACGAAGAACAAGTACACCTTCAAGATGGGTTCGATGACGCCTACCTTCGAAGACGGAAATGGCAATGTGCGCATCGTAGATTCCTCCAACTTCACGGTTGCGAAGGATACTGCAGCCGCGATGGTCACGATTAAGCCGGGCGGAATCCGTGAGATGCACTGGCATCCAAATGCCAGTGAGTGGCAATACTGGATCAAGGGTACGGGTCGCATGACGGTGGTGCTTACGGGCGCCAAAGCGCGCACCCAGGATTTCAACGCCAACGATGTAGGTTTTGTTCCTTCTATGGCGGGACACTACATCGAAAACACCGGCACAGAAGATGTCGTGTTCCTTGAGATGTTCAAGGCGCCCCGTTATCAGGATGTATCGCTCAATCAGTGGATTGCACGCATGCCGGACAAGATGGCGGCAGCCCATCTCAAGCTGCCGGTTTCAACGATTCGTCGGGCTCCCCAGGGCAAAACACCGATCCTCCCCCGGTAACCTGGGTGCGACGAAACCCGGCCGGGACTTCTGTCCGGCCGGGCAAATAACCATATGTGGAGAAAGTTCTCTAAGAAGGGAAACTCTATATGAGGTGGGGCATGTGTCAGAGTTCACATTTGGGTACGATCGCGACTTTGCGCTGGGGAACATCTGCTCGCAGTACCTGGTGCGCAGCTTATGGTATATCGCGCACCGGCAATGCTGGCCGCTACTTATGGAAGCACGTCCACAAGTGAGCTGATGTTGTACGGTTTCGTCTTCGCTAGACGGTTCAACAGTCGACCGACTTTGAGTATCGATGCGATCGAGCTTAGACTTCGGAGCCCAAATGCGACTCTCGTTGGTGGCTTAAGATCAATGGTTTCAGAAATGGAGGATGTGGGTGATTGTTCGGAATAGGCCAAACATATGGGAATTGATCGGAGTTTGGCGGCTTTCGATTCTTCCTCGAATCGCGCCTCAACTCTCATGCGTGATTCTGTGGTCCTGCCTTGTTGTGTCGATTGGCCATCATTTCCCTGTGGTCCTGCGTACATGGTCAGTTACTCCGTTCACACTACTCGGCGTAGCCCTCTCCATTTTTCTTGGATTCAGAAATAACGCATGCTACGACCGATGGTGGGAGGCCAGACGGCAGCTTGGAGCGATGGTCGGCGAGGCGCGCTCATTCGCCCGTATCTGTGTAAGTCTTCCGGGTATCGACGGAAGCACACGTATGAGACTCATTACGGATACTATCGCTTTCGTCAATGAGTTGATGGACTCGCTACGCGAAACTAATGCTCACTTGCACCCGATTGATAAAGCGCCCTCCACTCCGAAAGGGCCAGACTTTTTTCTTCGAAAGTTGGGATTGCTCGTCGCAGGGCAGCTGGCATCATCCGTGGTGGGAGAACAGCTTTATAAGCTTTTAGAGGAGAGGTTGATAGCGTTCGCGGGCATTCAAGCCGCGTGCGAACGAATACAATCTACACCCACTCCCTTTACGTACACGCTACTGGTAGACCGCACTGCTTACGCATACTGTTTCTTGCTTCCGTTTGGGCTGGCTGGGACAATTGGCTGGATTACTCCGTTGTTCACGGCTCTCGTTGCATATGCGTTCTTCGGTCTGGACGCATTGGGGGATGAGTTGGAAGACCCTTTCGGAGACCATCTCAACGCCCTCCCACTATCTGCGTTAGCCCGAACAATCGAGATCAGTCTACTGGAAGCGCTCGGCGCAGACATGATTCCAGATCAGACAGAACCCATTCGATCGGTACTGATGTGATTTGGGACGCAGAGTGAGAGTCCCTAAGGGAAGATTAATTACGACAAATCAATTAAGTTTCGGATTGATTCTGAGTTCCGCTTTGAAAAATGGAATTTGATCAGTAGTTGAGTTCGTGTGGCCAGAGTGAGCCACGGCTTAAGACTTCTTATGTTTCGGAAGACAGTTACGGTGGTTAACTTAGGTCAGCTCCTGGCAAGGCTGGGGCAAAAGGGGAAATCATGAAAAAACTTTTGAGTGGGTTCGCGCTAATCCTCGCGTTTGTGACCGTTAGCTATGCAGCAGCGCAGCACTCCACTTCGGTGACTCTTTATGAAACCGTGTATATAGGCTCGAATACGCTGCCAGCGGGAGACTACTCTCTTCATTGGCCGGATGGCTCTGGCGTGGTAGAACTTTCCATCAGCGGCAATCGGCATAAGTTGTCCGTGCCGATCACAGTTACTCCCCAGGCGGCGACTACAAATGGGGCAATCATCACGATGTCGGGAGACAAGACTCTTCTCCAAGGCTTTTCTACAAAGCTCGGGACGCTTATGATCAAAGATGCCGAGACGAAGTAACAAGACGCGTTTAGAGTCCGAGCCTTCTGATAGTCTCGGACTCTTGCTATAACATCGCGCGACCTTTGGACGGCTGACGCTAAACCAATGGGTACATCCAATCCACGACCTTCAGACAGGGACATACAGATCTCTCTGTTGCTCATCGACGATGATGTGGAGCTTTGCCGGCTGATAGGGCTGTATTTAGGCAAGGCCGGCTACAGCGTGACCTGCAGTGCGAATGGCCGTGACGGTGTCACAAAAGCAATTTCAAACGCATACGACCTGGTCCTGCTTGATGTAACTCTCCCTCTTCTCGATGGATTCGCAGTACTTCACCAAGTACGTCGAAGCAGTACAATTCCGATCATTATGCTGACGTCTAGAAGTATGGCGACGGACCGCTTGAGTGGGCTTAACGGTGGGGCAGACGATTATCTATGCAAGCCGTTCGATCCTGAAGAACTTCTGGCTCGCATCCGCGCAGTCCTTCGTCGATCCGAATCGACTACAGTCAACTCGCTGTGGCAGAAAATCGGCCCTCTGCGCATCTCGGAGACGAGCCGTGAAGTATTTCGCGAGAACAGTCGTATCAACTTCACGGCGGCGGAGTTTGAACTGCTGCTGATATTGAGCCGGGCAAACGGCCGCGTGGTTACACGGGATTCTTTGACCACCGCGATTCAAGACAGACAGCCAAGCCATTTTGATAGAAGTCTTGACGTTCACATCAGCCATATTCGCACCAAGCTTGGTCCAGAGGGCTCCAGAATTCGCACCGTTCGCGGAACCGGATATGTTTTGGTGGCTGATGAAAAGGATCCTCAGTGAGACGCTCTCTGAGCACGGCGGTCGCTCTTGCGTCACTCTTTGTTCTTGTCATCTGCCTCTTCACCGCCTTCGCAATCACGCAGCAGACGGAACATATCTACTTCGCCCCGGTCTTTCACAGGATGGATCGGATGGAGCTAGAAGACGCACGAGCAGCATTTGAAGGCAGGGGGCTTCCTGCGCTCCGGGCCTACCTTGGGAGGCTCGACAGGCAGTTCGGGGGGCAGCACTTTTTGCTGGATGGCAGCGGCCGGAGCGTCGATGGTGGAGCAGACCACTCCAATTCTCTACCTCCGAGTCCAGAGACGCACTCGAGGGGGCAGCGGGATGGTCTTTTTACACTCACCCAGCAATCCGAAGATCATCAGTATTGGCTTTTCGTCACGGATGTCAACCCGAGGCCCGAGTTATCCTTCGGATTGTTTTATCTGCTCATCGGGGGTGTCGTTCTCGTTTTAGGAGCATTCTCGACTGCATATATCGTGCTTCCATTACGTAGGATGGCTGCCGTCGTTGAAAGCTTTGGAATGGGCAACATGAGCGCACGTATCCAAACGAAGCGACATGATGAGATTGGAGCTCTAGCGAAATCGTATGACAACATGGCAGACCGCCTCGAAGCCGCATTCCGAAGAGAGCGACAGCTCTTACAGGATGTTTCTCATGAACTGCGAGCTCCTTTGACAAGGCTGAGCTTTTCGACAGAATTGGCGCGAACCGCTCCAGACCAGAGTGTTGCGATGGACGAAGTAAAGCGAGACGTTGATCGGCTCAGTTTTCTGGTCTCGGAGTTGACCGCCTTGAGCCTCGGGCCGCCGGGTGGTGGTAGCGATGGCCTGGGGAGTACGCCTGTTGATCTTGAGACGATTGTGTTTGAGGCTGTTCGCGACTGCGAATTAGAGGCTGCTGCGAAGAAGTGCCTTGTTTCATGTACCGGTTCTGCACAGGAGATGATCTCAGGGGAAGCCGAGCACCTGCGACGCGCGATCGAGAACGTTTTACGGAATGCCGTCCGACATTCTCCGGAGAAGGTGCCCATTGAAGTGACGCTTCATCAGAGTCACGATTGGTCTTCGATTACAATTCGAGATTTTGGTCCGGGTGTGCCTGAAGACCTGCTCGAGTGCATCTTCGATCCATTCTTTCAAGTCGATTCAGCCCGATCGGCCTCTCAAGGCGGACTTGGTTTGGGTCTTTGCATTGCGAGGCGGTCTGTAGAAATGCATTGCGGAACCATTCGGGCGGAGAATGCGGCGCCCGGACTGCGCGTCTTTATCAACCTTCCTAACAGCAGCTCCACCTCCGTCTCTAGTGCTGGAACGCTGTCTGAGATTTGTTGCGATATGCCAGATAGAAACCTGCGGGCACCAGGAACACAGTGAGGGCGACTGAAACCGTCAGGCCTCCAATGAGTGCCTGTGCCAAAGGAGCGTACGCCTCGCTACCCTCGCCTAATTTCAGAGCCATAGGCAACAATCCAATGAGTGTGGCAAGGGATGTCATCAGAATTGGTCGAAGCCGAACACGGCATGATGTGATGATCGCCTCGCGAACCGTCATGCCTTCCTTAAGCAGGTGGTGGGCGAATTCGACGATCAGAATGCTATTCGAGAGCGAGATTCCAGCGAGCATCACTACGCCCATGAGCGACATGACATTGAGGGTTGTTCCCCAGAGGAGAAGTGCAATGATGACGCCCGTGATCCCAGGAGGTAACGCAAGAAGGATGATGAAAGGGTCGAGAAAGGAACGAAATTGTGCCACGAGGATGAGGTAGAGCAGGAGAACAGATAACGTGAGACCGATCGCGAAACTGCGGAAGGAAGCATTCATGGAGGTGACGTTGCCGGTGAGGGTCACGTCGATGCCCTGCGGTGGACGAGTTGAATTGACGATTGCATTGATCTCACGGGCGATGCGATCCAGACTCTCGTCCTGAGGCCGAACGTAGATATCGATGAAGCGGCGTATCTGCGTGTGATCGACCTCCGTTGGAGCTTTGAACTGTTCGATGTTGGCCACCATATCGAGACGGGTCGGCTGCGTAATGTTGGCTCCATGCAACGGGATAGCTTTGAGATCTTCGAGAGACTTTACCTGTCCTTCCTTGTACATGACGGTCAAGAAGTAATTATTGCCGCTCTTCGGATCAATCCAGATGCTGGGCGCGATCATGACGTTGGAGGTAAGCGCAGTGATGATATTCGAGACAACCTCTTTTTCGGTAAGCCCCAGTTCACTCGCTCGCGTTCGGTCGACAGCAATGCGGAGAGAGGGGTAGTCGATATCCTGAGGAATATAGACATCGGCGACACCACGAATATCACGAATGCGTGAAGCGATGCTCTGTGCGGTGTTGTAGTCCGCTGTGATGTCGTTCCCGGCAACGCGAACGTCGATGGGGGCCGGGGCTCCCATGTTGAGGACGCCGTCGACGAGGCTGCCGCTCGAGAAAAAGGTCTGAAGCTCGGGCATCTCGGTTGCAACAGCGTGCTTCACTTCATCGATATAGGTATAGCTACTGGTCTTATGGTCCTCCGCAAGCGCAACCTGAGTGAAACCAGTGTGCATTGCGGAGTTCGGTGTGAACAAAGCCGAAAAACCCGGATCGACACCAATGTTCGTTACAGTCAAGCCCATATCGTGTTTGGAGACGATCCTACGAACGATATTCTCCAGCTTTGCGCCCTCTGCTTCGGTGTCAACGAGTTTTGTTCCTGACGGCGCTTTGAAGCTGACCACAAACTGACCTGCATCCGTGCGTGGAAAGAAGGAGAGCCCCAGTAGCGGGAAGAGGAGCAGACTCAGAAGGAAGAAGACTCCGAAAACTCCGAGCGTGGCTCTCGGAGCATCGAGAGCCTTTTGAACAAGGCGATCGTAGTGATGAAGAAGACGATCAAAGCTTGCTGCGAACCATGCATTGAAGCGGCTCCACAGCCCAGGCTTCTTTGTAGTATTTGCGGCAGCGATCACGTACTCGCCCTCTGCGGATTCATGCGCAGTCTCTCCATGCGGACTCTTGATAAAGCGGGCGCAAAAGAGCGGCACGACGGTGAGTGCTACAAAGTACGAGGCGAACAGTGAGATCACTACCGCCAGCGCCAGGGCCGAGAACAAGAAGCGGCTGACTCCGTAAAGCATGGTAACCGGGAAGAAGACCACGACGGTCGTGAGGGTTCCGGCGAGTACGGGCAGAGCGACCTCTTGCCCCCCCTTCTCTGCGGCAACGACAGGAGATTCTCCACCTTCAAGGTGACGAAAGATGTTTTCAAGCACGACGACGGAGTTATCGATGAGACGAGAGAGTGCCAGAGCGAGGCCGCCGAGCACCATGCTGTTGATCGAGCTGTCGCTGAGCTTCAATACAAAGAAGGTCGCAAGGAGAGAAAGGGGAATCGAGAAGAACACAGCGATAGTGGCTCGCATGCTGCCGAGAAAGATGAGAATCATGAGACAGGTAAGAAAGAGACCGACGCCTCCCTCATGCAAGAGGGTTTCGATAGCAGTCTTCACGAAACGGGACTGATCGAAGACGACGTCTGTCTTGAGTGAGCTAGGCACATCGTACAGTTTCTTAAGCGTGGCGCGGACTCCGTCGACGATAGAGATTGTGTTCGAGTCCGAGCCAGCTTTGAAGATCGGCAGATAGACCGCTCGTTGGCCATTAACACGAACGACGTTGTACTGAAGGCTGAATGAATCCTTCGGAACAGCTACGTCGCCAACACGGACCGGCGATTGGCCAACCATCTTGAGAGGCACCTGAGCAATATCGTCTGCGCCTTTGAGCATGGAATTGGTATAGAGATCGTAGTCGTAGCGTCCAATTTGGACATCCCCTGCGGGAAGGATGACATTGGCATCGTTGACGGCACGGACGACGTCCATGGGACTGAGTTGATTGGCTTCGAGCTTGTAGGGATCAGCATAGAGCATGATCTGGCGCCAGCGACCGCCAAAGGGCTGTGGCACGGAGGCTCCATCCACACTGGCGAGCTGGTTGCGAACGAAGTTCTGACCCAAATCCTTCAGCTTGCTCTCATCAAGTCCAGAGCCAGCCAATGTGACGAGTGCCACCGGTATGCTGGCAGCATCCTGCTTGAGAATCACAGGAGGATACGTCCCGGGCGGCATATCGCGGAGATCGCTCATGGCGAGCGAAGAGATCGTTGCCGCATCCGCATCGGGATCAGTGCCGCTTCGAAAGTAAACCTTGATGAGGCTGACGCCTGGAAGTGACCGTGACTCCATATGGTCGATGCCACTCGCGAGTGTGAACTGGCGCTCGAGGTGGTAGGTGATGTTGGTTTCGATCTGCGCCGGAGGCATACCGGAATAGAAAGTCGCGACAGCAACTACAGGGAGTTTTACTGCAGGAAACATGTCGACAGGCATGTCAGACGCACTGACGGTGCCGAGAATCATGATGACAAGGCAGAGCACCACAATGAGATAAGGGTTTCGTATCGAGAATCCCGACATCGTTCCTCGCTTTTCTAAAGTTTGCTAAGGTTAGGTGCGGTTAGAGCCGTTTTCATAGCTGGCAGGACGGCCTTGAACCTTCTGACCTTCCGAAAGTCCGCTATGTCTGCCGACCACGACCTTGTCCCCGGCCTGTAGCCCTGAAAGCACCTCGACTCGCATGGGCGTCTCGAGTCCTGTGGCGACTTGAACGACGTGGATTTCACCCGAACGAACAACATAAGCCTGTTCCACGCTTGTTCCCAACCCTTCAATGGCGTCAATCGGCACACTGAGCACGTTGGAGCGGTCAGCGAGATGGAGGTGGACCTCGGCGTACATGCCGGGGACAAGACTCCCGTCCGGATTGGGAACGTCAACCTGAGTGTCCATCGTGCGAGTTGCCATCTGAACCGAGTCAGAGTATCGCGTAATCTTGCCCCGGATTGTGCGGGTTGGATTGGAGAGATTCACATCGACAGACTGACCGTCCTTGACGTCGGCCACATCGGTCACAGGTACCGGCAGCGTGAGACGGAGAAGATCAATTTGAGCGAGACGGACCACCGGCATCGATTGCGTCTGGGAGGAAATACCAGCCTGGATCATGGAGCCGGTGTTGGCATAGCGTTTGGTGACGACGCCGTTGAAGGGGGCGCGGATCGTTGCGTACTGCATCATCGCCCCGGCACGGGCATATTCAGAGTCAGCGGCTAGTTTGGATTCTTGGGCAGCTTTAAAGTTAGAGCGTGCACTTGCGAGTTGCGCCACCGCTTCCATGTCGCGGGACTGCGCAACGTCGACATCCTGCAACGGAACCAGACCTTTATTTTTAGTGGATACATCATTAATTCGCTGGAAATAGAGGTGGGCGATCTTAGCTCCAGCTTCGGCTCTCTGTACGCCGGCTTCCGCAGTCACAATATTTGCCTCTGCGGCAGCTACACCGGCCTTTGCTTTTTCAAGTTCATCCTGAATCTCGGGCACCTCCAGAACTGCAAGCACCTCACCTTGCTTCACATGAGAGCCGATATCGACACGAATCTCCCTGACGTAACCGGCAACCTTCGCCATCACATCGACGTCCTGAAAAGGTTCAAATTCGGCTGAAAGAACAAGATTATTGAGGAGGGTCGCGGAACCTACAGTCGCAACCGGAACGATTGGAAGTTCTGCTGCTGCAGGAGTGACAGATTTGCAGGATGTCAGAACACATGCGCTCGATGCGGTAATCAGCCCGAGCACCAACGCATGTTTCGAGAAGACCATGGAAGAATATCCTTTCAATTCAAAAGTCCTGCTGCGAAGTCCAGTTCCGCCCGTCGAGAGAGATAGGCGTAGGTGGCGTCCGCGGCACTAATCTCCGCCGATGTCTCGTTGAGCTGCGCTTCATTGAGTTCAACGATGCTGCCGAGGCCGGCATCGTATCGAGCCTGAGCGAGTCGAAGAGCTTCCCTGGTCTGCGCAACAAGCCGTGTCGTGACATCGAGGCTTTTGTATGCCTCATCTGCCCGATACCAGTTGTTGCGTACCTGTTCGGAGACCTGCAGTTGGAGCTGCTGCACATCCTGAGTACGAGCGCTGGCTTCGAGCTCTGCTTCTGACCTTCGCGCTGCGAACAGGCCTCCGTTGAAGACAGGGATACTGAGGTTGAAGCCTGCTGCAGCATAGTCTCCTTGCATGGTGCGATCGTGATACGGAAGTTGACCTGCGGCTCCGAGAACATTCAATGTCGGGTAACTGAGCCGCTTCTCCGACGTTGCGAACTGCTTGGCCGCTTGTTGCTGGGCCTCAGCTGCGCTTAGATCTGCTCTCTGGGTGCGTGCTCCTGGCAACAATAACTCCGGATCTGGAGGCAAAGCTTGAGGAGCAGCGACATTCACCAAGGATGCTGTAATAGGCAGAGTTGCTCCCATAGCAGTCGCAAGCCGGGTGCGTTGTTGGGCGACGACGCTCTCCGCCTGAACAACAGCGAGGTCCGCTTCGCTTGCGAGGACTTCGGCAAAACCTACATCGACGGTCGATCGCAACTGGCTCTGCGCGAGCGCCGTGAGTTGCCGTGCAATGAGATGACGGTTATCCTGTGCTGCTCGTGCCGCTTGCAGCACAGTCTCTGCACCGAGAACCTGAAAATAGGCCTCCCGCACGTTCAACCGTACCTGCGCGCGAGTCAGGGTGGCGAGGTCATTCTGAGCCTGAGCGGAGGAGCGAGCGCTGCCAACCAATGCGCTTGTCCTACCGAAATCAGTGACAAGCTGGGTAAGGTTGCCTCCATAGGCAAAGCGATCCGAGATAGAAGAGGTGGTCAGGTTTCCAGCAGCAGTCGAGGTCCCTGTGTCGGCCACACGAACCCCGGTCGCATTGAAACCGACCGTCGGAAAGTAGCTAGATCGGGCTTCGTGCGTGCGCTGCTCAAATGCACGTGCACGCAATTGGGCTGCGAGCATCTGAGGTTGATTGACCAAAGCTGCACTTTCAGCGGCGTCCAGGGTAAGAGGCTCAGCCGATGCTGGTGCAGCTTGCTGTGGTTGGGCGCCCTGAGCATGGGAAATCAACGGCAGCAATGTGGTAGTAATAAAAACTCCTGCAGCAAGCACCTTGCAAAAAGACATCAGGAGATTACCCTCTCGCCGGTCGAAATACTCTTGAGGACTTCAGTGGGATGCGCTTCGACCAGACCGTCAGTCACCATTTCGAGCAAATGTGGAAGGATGGCCTCGATTTTTTCAACGGTCTCGATAAAGCAGATGACAACGGGAAGATGCAGACCGGCTACATCTCCCGCATCTTCTTTGTGAAGGCGGCCATGAACCCCAAAACCGGCATAGGGTCGAAGGACCGTAGCTCCATGAATGCCGTTCCTCTGCAGAGACTGCAGGATCTCATCATGCAGGAAGCCCTTCGATGAACTGGTGTCCCGGTTGAGATAAATGGTCACTTTGGTGGCTGGCCCGAGTGGCAGCATGTATCTCCTCCGCGATGTACGTGGTGGCTGTGTTATTGGATCGAAGTGACGTTGGAATTCGCTAGAACCTCAAGCAGAGCCGTGCTGTTGCGCCAGATCTTTGGAGAGCCGTGAGAGGACGAGAACGAGAGATGGGACGGATCCGATGCCGAACCCAGAGAAATAGGCGAAAGATTCGCAAATCCGTACAGTCCGCATGCAGACGCTGAAAAGATGAATACCGGCTGCTCGGTATCCGTACCATCACATCGAGCGCCTCTTCCACTGTTCGCGATCAAGTGAGCGAATGCGCCACCGCGTTTGTTGTAACCAACGATGTCACCGTCTCTGGAAAGGATCTCTTTTTGGGATGGGGTCAGTTGATCTCCCCCTACTTGGGTCAGAGTTCCAAGTGGATCCATATCCGTAGCCTGTGGCTTCTGAGCATCCCAACTGGTGAGGGGGTCTGCCATCGCGCGCACATAGACACGCAATGGAAGTTTTTCTCCCCGCACGACAAGAGCATCAAACTGAACTTCAAGGGTCGCCGGCTTCTGTTTAGCGTAAGGTGTCTTGTCAAATTCGAAGGCGTTTGCCGAAATCACATGTCCTGTGACCAAGGCACCCGCTCCAACGAGGCGGCCATCTGCGAGTTTGATTGGTTGTGTTGTCTTGGCGGTAATCGTGTCACCCGGCTTGGAGTGATCAGCACTGATGCCTTTGGTGAAGGTAATAGGAAGGGTCGTCTGAGGAGCAAGTAGGGTCGATCCATGAGCCTCATGAGCTTGGGCGAAGAGTGTGGTCGCTGAGAGCAGGGCGGCGAGAAAAGTGATTCTTGAGTGCATAGTGAACTCCTTTCAGAGAGCCTTAACACCTGCAGTGTGCCACTTTGTTTCCTTACAGAACTCTGACATTTTCCTGACATTTGCTCCTCCCCCCTTGTTCTCTGGCGTCATCTGCTCAATCATCGATACTGGGAGAAACATGTGCCGACTGTCCAAGCGCAATTAAGGGTCCTTATTATCGAGGACGACAAGAAACTGGCGAATGCGCTCGTTGCTGGGATTGAAGCCGAAGGCTATAACGTGGGACATGCTCCTACAGCAGAAGAGGGCTTCTTCCAATTGCACAGTCAGCAGCCCGATCTGCTGCTTCTGGACCTCACTCTTCCTCACAGAAACGGTCTAGACATACTTCGACAGATCCGCCGCGAAGGAATTGATGTGAGAGTGCTCATCCTAACGTCACACAATAACGTTGAGGATCGGGTAGAAGGCCTCAATGCAGGGGCGGATGATTACCTGGGCAAACCGTTTTCCTTCCCTGAATTGATTGCCCGCATCGAAGCTTTGTTGAGACGGGTTCTGCCTTCAACCGCCTCCAGTTCCCTAAAAATCGGCGACCTTATCCTCAACACAAGAGAACGGACAGCATCTCGCCGCGGTGTTTCATTTGAACTAACTGCAAGAGAGTTCGATGTTCTGCTTTATCTGGCGGAGAGCCGCGGACGCACTGTATCGCGCGAGATGCTCGCTAAAGATGTGTGGAAAGAAAGCTCCCGCTTCACTCCCCTCGACAATGTCATCGATGTACAGATTGCTCGGCTGCGTAAAAAAGTGGACGACCCCTTCGAGGTTAAACTCTTGAGGACTATCCGTGGATTGGGATTCAGCCTGCGGGAGCCCGAAGCTTGAAAGTCACTCTACGGAAGCAGCTTCGCACTCGCTTGACTCTTTGGTACGTAGCAGTCCTGGGTGTAATCCTTGGCTTCTACGTTGTTCTAGTTCTCTCCTTTCAGTATGCGTTAGTGACACGTCAGATCTATCACGACGAGATACAGGAAGTCGTAACTGTTGAAGGCCTTCTCTTTTTTGACTCCCATGGTGCTTTGCAGCTTCAACAGAACTACTTCTCACACCCACGTTCTCACCTCTTGATCGACCGGCTCATGGAGATCCGGGATCTCTCAGGAGTAGTCCTCTATCGAAGCCCGACACTGAATGGAATGAGCCTTGGTGGCCCTTCGCTTCCTAGGGAAGGAGGCGAAACTTTCAACGAGAGAGTCGTAAAGTTAGCCGATGGCTCTCATGCTTTCGTCATAAGCCATATTCATTCGATGCAGGGCCGTACCGTGCTGATACGGCTAGGCTATAGCCTGGCGGCCTTTCGCGAGCGCATGCTTCAGTTTCTTGGCATTCTTCTTATTGCACTCCCCGTTACTTTGCTTGTGGCAGGTTTCGCCGGCTATGCGATTGCAAAGCGTGCGCTGAGCCCTCTCGAACAGATGGCGGCAGCGGCAGAGAAGATTACTGCTACCAATCTCAATGACCGGCTCGAAATTGAAAATCCCGATGACGAACTCGGTCATATGGGACGTGTGTTAAATCATCTTCTGCAACGTCTTGAAGATTCTTTTGTTCAACTCCAAAGATTCACGGCTGATGCTGCTCACGAACTCAGGACGCCCCTGGCATCTCTCCGCACGGTGGGAGAAATTGCTCTGCGTGGTGAGAACACTGTCGACGTATATAGAGAAGCGATAGGTAGCATTCTGGAAGAGTCTTTAACGGTGAATCAGACCATCGAAGGTCTGCTCCTGCTCGCAAGGGCCGAGGCAACACAACCAGGAAGGGAACGTACCTCTTTCTCGCTCGTTGAGCTTACGGGAGAAGTACTTTCAGTGCTCGAGGTACTGATTGAAGAGCAACAGATCGTCGTAGAGCAGGGCGGCCAAAAGTTGACGTCAGCTATTGTCGTTGCAGACCGACGGCTGGTACGAGCAGCGATCATGAATATTCTCCACAATGCCATCAAGTTCGCGCCCGCTCGCTCCACTCTTCGTATCGACTTCACAACCTATGAAACAACCCAGCGTTTTGTCCAACTCAGTATTCACGACCGAGGACCAGGAATCAGTCCTTCCGAATACGAGAAGGTATTTGACCGCTTCTTCACAAGCGCCGATCAAGAGATCGCCTCGAAGTCCGGTTCCGGAATAGGGTTATCTGTGGCAAAGCTCGTCGTCGAACGCAACGGGGGAACAATCTTCTTCGATCCCACAGTCTCTGAAGGAGCACGCTGTGTAGTCAGATTACCTTCACCCGATGCAAAGTCTGGTGCCGGTCAGTATGCGTAAACAGATATTTGTCGTAAGGAGTTCGGACAAGATAGAGCCTGGGATCGAGCAAGTCCTCGATACTGGAACTTTCGATGTGAAATGCCAGATAGGTTTGTCGGGCCTGACAGCGTCGGTCTTAGCTCAAAAGCCTGCATTGGTGCTTTTCGATATCTCGAGCTGGGATAACGCGATCGAAAACTCTCTATCGGAACTGATGAGCGTTCAGGGTTCTCGATCTATCAGAAAGATGATTGTTGCCGACAACGCGAAGATAGACGATAAGGTAAACGCGCTCGACTTGGGAGCAGATGATTTTCTCATAAGGCCCATCTCTTCACGCGAATTTCTCGCAAAGCTTGGGGCAGTCTTACGCTCTTATCCAAGTGTCGACGTCGAAGAAATCCAGACCCTTGGTGCATTGTCGCTTCATCGAGGAACCATGGAGTTACGCATTGGTGACGAGATAAAGAAATTGACCCCGAAAGAATTCGAGGTGCTCGGCTATCTGATGGATAATCCTGGCCGCGTTTTCAGCAGAGAGAGTTTGCTTGAGATCGCCTGGATTCCGTGGGAGATTGAGCAACGACGTGTCGTCGACGTCTACATCTCGAGAATTCGTGAAAAGATTGAAGATGACCCTGCTCAACCTCGTCGGCTGCTTACACGAAGAGGTGAAGGCTATTTCATGGTCGATCCCTTAAAATCTATCCCTAAGACGAAACTGCCATAATCCAGGAGACCTGCCGCGTGTCGCTAATAGCCCGTTTGTTCGCTGCTTTCACACTGATCGCCATAGGTGCGCCGCATGTCTTTGCTGATTCCTACGATGCAAAGCCGAAGCTGGTCGTCATACTGGTCTTCGATCAATTCCGTGGTGATTATTTGGATAGGTATCGGGCGGATTTCAAGACAAAGAATGGTTGGAATCTCTTCCTGAAGCAAGGTGCGCACTTTACGGATTGTTACTACGACTATGCCAACCTGGTGACCGCAGCGGGGCATGCGACCATCGGCACCGGGGCCTACACCGATGGGCACGATATCCCACTCAACGAGTGGTATGAGCAGGGAACGGACGGAAAGCTCCGTCAGGTCAGCTCCGTTGCTGACGATCGGTACAAGCTCGTTGGAGCGCCTGAAGGAACGAAGGACCTTACAGGAGCCTCCGCGCATCGTGAGATGGCGAGCACACTGGGAGATGAACTCGTGCTGGCTACAGGTGGCCGAGCTCGCGTGTACGGCGTCTCGATGAAGGATAGAGCAGCCATCCTTACCAGCGGCCACGCCACAAAAGGCGCTTTCTGGATCGATCACGACACCGGAATGTGGGAGACTTCAACCTACTGGATGTCCAAACTTCCGTCATGGGCGACAGCCTTCAATGCAAGCGATCGTGCCGCTGTTGCCAGGAAACAAAGCGGAGTTGCCCAGGGGAGCTTCTATGAACTGGTAGGACGATCGGCAGCAAGCGTGTCGTATCAGCTGGACTTTGCCAAGGATTTGATCGAAGGCGAAAAGCTGGGTCAGAACCCTGCAGGCGTCACCGACATGATCACCATCTCCATCTCTTCTACAGACATCAATGGTCATGCCTTCGGGCCGGACGATGCCTCCCAGAAAGATTTGATCGTGCAATCCGATATCGCCCTCGACGCATTCTTCACCTTTTTGGATAAGACCGTAGGTCTGAGCAACATCATGGTGGCGATGAGCGGGGATCATGGCGTGGCGACGACTCAGGAGTCTGGATATGCCATGGGAATGCCAGTACTCGACTTCAATCCCGATCAATTTACGAAACCTCTCGAGCAGATGCTTGAAACCAAGTATCCGCTAAAAGGTAAGGGGAACTATGTCCTGCAGATGGATAACCCCTATTTATTGCTCAACCGGCCAGCGTTTGAAGCAGCGGGTATTGGCGAAGAGGAAGCTGAAAACACCACCAAAGCGATGGTAGAGCAAATATTCAAAGGGTTTGTCCTGGCCGATAAGCAGCAGGGAAGCGAGCGTCTTAAGGAGCCCGCGGGAGTAACCCACATCTTCACAAGCAAACAGATGCGGGAGGGTTCGCTGCCTGCAACACAATATGGAAGATTGGTGGCTCACAGCTATTCACCCTATGTGGGTTGGGCACTCCATATTAACTTCGGCCCTTATCAATTTCCGTGGCATGGGTCAGGAACCACCCACTTTTCCGCCAACAGTTACGACAGGCATGTGCCCCTTGAATTGTTCGGCTCGGCCTTTGTGCCTGGAACCTATCACGGTGTGGTAGCTCCCGTTGATATTGCTGCGACGTTTGCGTCGCTCCTGCGCATCAATCGTCCAAGTGCCGCAGTCGGTCGGGTGCTCACGGAAGCGATTCGCCCTAGCTTCTAACTGGACTGCGGACTCGTTACCGCTCACCGTCATCTGAGGAAGGCATGCCTCAGGCCATCGACGTGTCTGGAGACAGACTTTTCGAAGCAACAAACTCCCGATCGGGGATCAGTCCACGTCACGTTGCTGACCTTAACGATCCGGAGATTGGTCCATCCCAATCCCTGATTAGAGTTTCCGCTACACCTCCGTTATTTATCTATTAAATCATTCATAAATATAAGGTTAATTATCCAAGAGAGACGTTCATAGTTAGCGCTTCCTAAATTATCTTGACAGAGGTAATTACCCCTGAGTAGTGTGTCCGCGATCTTGATCGAGAGACTAGGACGTTTCCAACAGGTCAACCGCGGTAAACGGAAGTTGTGGTCGGAGGAAGACAAATGCATCTTTCGAATCGACTGGCAGCTATTCGCCAGTTGGGTTCACGCAACTCTGCCGAATCCGAGGATCTTCCATCGGGTCGGCAACGGTTATCCAAGCTGCAATCAGTCGCGACGCATTTGGATTGCTCCTTGCTTCCTCACTCTACGCAGAACGCTGGTCTTGCCATCTTTGCCATCTTGGAGGCTTTATGAAACGTCTCTCCCTCGTTGTCGCGATGTTGTGTGGTCTCATCTTCACCAACCTCCCGGCGTTCGCGCAATTTGAAACAGCCACTGTTCTTGGCTCCATTCATGACAGCTCAGGCGCAGTGGTGCCGAAAGCCACCGTCACTCTCATCAATCAAGAGACCAAATCTGAAGTGACCGCGCAGACGAACGCCCAGGGAGACTATCAGTTCACCGACGTGAAGATTGGACTCTATCAAGTCACTGCAACGGCAAGTGGGTTTGAAACGGGAGTCACTCAGGTCTTCCGGGTAGACGTAAATGCCCGTCAGCGTGTCGACCTCGCAATCAAAATTGGAGCAACCAACGAGACGGTCACAGTCACTGATGCCGCATCCCTCCTTGAGACTGACTCCAGCGAACGCGGACAAGTTATCGGAACCCGCGAGGTGGAAAATCTTCCACTCAACGGCCGCGCCTATGCCGATCTCGCTGCACTGGTCCCGGGAGTTCGCCGCAACATTCTTGAAAATGGAACCACCAGCAGCCGCGATGCCTCATTCAATGTCAACGGGCAACGCAGCGAGTTCAACAACTTTCTGCTCGATGGTGTGGACAACAACTCCTACGGCACCTCCAACCAGGGCTTTTCGAACCAGGCCATTCCCCCGTCTCCTGATGCCATCTCCGAGTTCCGCGTCGAGACGGACAACTACAGCGCCGAATATGGCCGCTCCGCAGGCGCCGTCATCAACGTCAGCATTCGCAGCGGCACCGATCACTTTCACGGCAAGGCGTACGACTACCTCCGCAACACTGTCCTGAATGCAATCGGACCCTTCACGCCGCCCACAAACGCCCTCACAGGCAAACCGCAAAAGCCTATCCTCATTCGCAACCAGTTCGGGGGCACCTTTGGCGGCCCCATCTGGAAAGGTCACACCTTTTTCTTCGCAGACTATGAAGGCGTCCGCCAGATCACGCACTCTCCCCTCACCGCTACCGTTCCCTCTCTCGATCAAAATGGTACGAGCGCGCTGGCAAAGGCTAACGGGGGCTATACCTTCCTTACAACAAACTCCTCGGGTATAGAGACAACAACTCCAGTTCCCGTGGTCAACCCACTTACCGGAAAAACATATCCTAACGGCATCATTCCATTTGCGGACGCATCCCCCTTCGCTCAAGGCGTTCTTGCAGCTTTGCCTATGCCTACCGCTGCTGCTCTCTCCAACAACTATGCCTCCCTCCCGGCTGGTCGAGTCAATGACGATAAGGGAGATGTCCGTGTCGATCAAACCTTTAACTCCCGTACCACCGCCTTCGCTCGCTACAGCGAACATCAGGGCATCATCGCGGACGCGCCCACCATTCAGGGCCCCGCAGGTGGCAGTAGCAGCAACGGTACCGTCTCCATCTTCAACCAGCAGATCGCTGGCGGCGTAACTCACGCCTTCACACAAAACTCCATCCTCGATGCGCGCTTCGGCTTCACGCGTACCGATGCAGGAAAGAGTCCATACGGTGCCGGACTAGCCAGCCTTATGGGCGGAATTAGCGGACTTCCAACTGATCCTCAGGTCGTTCGCAGTCTGAACGACCAAAGCGTCAATGGCTACACTCAGTTCGGCAGCCAGAGCAGCAACCCGCAATTTCAGAATCCGTATGTCTTCAACCCCAAGGTCAACTACACCTTTCTGCACGGTCGGAACAGCTACAAAGTAGGCTACGAGTATCAAGCCATCTTCACTGCGATCAGCGACTTCAATCCCAACTACGGACTCAATACCTACAACGGTAGCTTTAGCTATACCAACCCAAACATCAATTCACTCTCAAAGCTCGACACCGGTACAAAAGAAGCTGTCGCGCTCGCCGACTTCCTCCTCGGAGCCGACGATACCTACCAGCTCAACAACTTTGCAGTCATTCACCTCAACCAGCGGATGCATTACCTCTACTTCCAGGACGATATTCGCGTCAACTCCCGGCTCACTATCAACGCCGGTCTGCGTTATGAACTAGGGACGCCACAGTGGGAGTCTGACAATCACCTCGCCAACTTCGATCCGGCGACTAACTCCTTGATTCAAGCTTCGTCCGGTTCCATCTACAACCGCGCTCTCGTCAACATGCCTAAGCTCGACTTCGCTCCGCGCTTTGGACTCGCCTTCCAGGCCGATTCGAAG
>Ga0302182_10000433_pt1 | contig 26808 bp, 23 predicted proteins | sample I_Palsa_N3_1_FD_198781 | JGI IMG/M metagenome (GOLD analysis project Ga0302182, IMG submission 198781) | Peat permafrost microbial communities from Stordalen Mire near Abisko, Sweden - I_Palsa_N3_1 | ecosystem: Environmental > Terrestrial > Soil > Palsa > Peat permafrost | place: Sweden...
GTAGAGGCGAGCAGTACCTGTTTTTTATTAGATTTAGAGAAAGTTAAAATTATTTTCGGATTGAGAGACGAAGTCTCTTCGAGACTTCTGAACTGCGCGTTCAGCGCATCTTTTTGACAACCACTATTTCTGGGTTTAGCGATATCTGAGAGCTTTTTGGAGCTTCGATGTATAGTATTCGATAGTTCCATCATGCACCTCGGAAGTTGTCAAAATTTCATTAGAAAACTATCCCTTCCTTCGGTCCAGTTTTTCATAAACCTATTTGGAAACTCCCTCGAAAAATATAGATGTCGCCAAGATGCATTCCCTTTTCTAGAAGAACCGAGCCTTCAAGAGCCGTTTCTAGAAAAGCAGAGCGAGTTAAGAACACATTTATAGCAGTTGCCAAAAAGAAGCACTCTCAAGAGAGTAGATTTAAAATAAAAACGAGCCCGCCGTACGTTTCTAGAGAACACTCGAAGAGTGTCCTGAACTACGCGTACGACAACATCTTTCGGGCCAGTGATATTTTCTTTGTTTTTTAAAAAAAAAATAAAAAAGAGTTTTTAAAAAAAACATAGCCCACATAGCCCACTTTTGCGGGCTTTTTCAAAAAGTAAACAAAGCCCGAGTCACGTGACTTGGTCAAGTTTAGAAAATCTGTCATCCATTGCATTGACTGGTTTTAAAAGAGCCAATACCATTGAGACCGAGAGATTCGCAGGATCTCTTTTTTCTTAGTGTCCAGCAGTAGAACCCAGAACTAGAGCATCTATTCGAATTCACTCCAACCAATTATGAGACCCGCCCACGCGTAGTGGACGTGGAGTTTTTAAAAGCTCTGATTGGCCCCGATTCGAATAGAAGCCCTAATTGTAATCCAAAATAACTGACCAATTGGCGGTGAGACCGAAGCCTCGGCCTTGATGATAGGTTGAGTCAAAACGAGTTACAATCCCTACTCTATTTTCTTTTAAAAATTTAAACTTGAGAGATTCTGTGAATTTCTGTTCCGGAGTTTCTTCTGATTGATGGAATAGAAACCAATGCTTTTGCACTGATCCTTGCTCACTGCATGAGTCGTATCCCAACATATCCTTTTTCGTTGGAGCCCCATCTATTTCCATATCTAACGCCATAACCCAACATTTTTTCCTTGACTTGCCCCTGCTTGTATTTGATAGAACTGCCGTTGTTCAACGCGTTCAAAAACTCAGTGCCGTTTGTGAAAAACTCTTTTGCGTCAATCTTTGAGGTGTCAAGAACATGATTCCGAAGGCGTCCAACTCGTAGTTGATACGAATCTTTGATTCGTCATAATTCCTAAATGCAGAGAGTTTTAAAAAATCAACTGTGTGGAGGCAGGTATAAACAGTTGTTTGAACGCCGGAGAGGAGGAATCGAAGAGCTGTGATTCTTCCTCTACGGCACTGCGCGTGGGACGGGCTGGAGATCCTTGTTCTATCCTCTGTTCTGAAAAGATTTTGAAATCGAAATAGGTTCAAATTCAAAAACAATGGTGAGAGTAGGCTTGTTCAAGTGCGGCCATTTGTATAACTCAATGCTAGCAACGTGCGTTTTGATATTTTGAAGCAGCTCGAATCCCATATCACACATTTCGTAACAAATGGCAATAAGCTTGTCTTTATACCGAATCTCGAAACTCTTTTGTCCATCTTTCGACTCACAACATCTGATTTTTATACATGCAAGATTTTTTTGGATATCCTCGACTTCTTCCTTTGTAACATAGACGTCATCACCTCCTGTCGCGATCTCGTAATCATTGATGAGTTTAGTGGTGTCCATTTTCGAATTTTTATTTTGCGGGGGAGGCGCAACTAGGTATATCACGTCCATTGCATTTGTAAACGAGGAAAAAACACCTTGTCTGTTGACAACTGCAAAAATCCCGTCACCAAACGTGATAACGTAATAATCCTTTTTTGTGGTGACGGCAATCTTGAATAACCTCCCTGTTTTATCATCAAAACACGCTGTACCTCTTATGTTCCTTGATTCAAGCATCCCGTACAGCTCTCCGAGGCGTGTGGCTCTTTCTTCGATGTCCATTTGTTCTGTCTTGGCCATCTTTTTGGTTTTTGTCATTTTGGCGAAATGACTCTTTAGTTACTTTGTTACGACAAATAAATCGTGAGCCATGGCCTCTGAAAAATCCACATCATCGGCAACATTACCAAATCGACCACGGTCAAAATTCTTGATGAAGGTGGCACACCAGGAGAGAGACTCTTTAGAATCGTCGTTTGCAGCAAAAATCAAAACATGTCTGAAAGAGAGAAACTCATTGGGACCGGAGAAATAACTCTGAAAAATCTCTTGTTTGCGACTCCTTTGTTCTGCAATGAAAACCAAATTGAAAGTCAAATGGACGAGTTCCAAAGAAACTTTGCGGTGTTCAAAAACAAAAAAGATGCAACTTTAACATATGACGAAAACGGAGATACAATTTATTCAGTGCGCACTTTTGTGAAAGGAGTAACTGATATGTTAGAAGAGAAGCTCCAGGAAGTCTATGGGGCATCATACTTGGATTTACATAATAATATAACAAGATATGTTTTCCAAACCACAAATAAAAAATGTCTAATTCTTGCTGACAAAAGACTTTCTATCTCAGACAATGACCTTAAAGAAATAAAGGCTTTTGGGGCTAAGAGCCCCACTGCATTTATCCGAGTGCCTGAAATTATTGTGAGAAGAGATCAAGATGATATGACAAAAATTAAATCGATTTTTAATGTCGATCTGTGCCACGTTTTTTTTCCGAAATAGAAATGCATTTCACTATTTGCTGATAGGACAATGAAAAGACTCCGATACTCGCCAAACTAGTGTAACGCACTACAAATATAGACTACTTTTAAAAACGACTGCGGAGTCTTTCTAGAAAGTCGATTTCAAACGAATATTGGCTTCTGAATCCACCACTAGATGCGTGGGCAATGTACCAGCCTATAATTTTAGAATAGAAAATATTTTAGAACTGCAATTAATTTGCAAAAATTTGTTCGGGTGAAGAGGAAGGGTTTGCTTCAACTGAGTGCGTTAACATTTTTAAAATCCAGAAAATATTTACAACATCTTTTGCCATTTTGAAATGTTTCGCTCACCAGGATATGAGATCTTAGGGGCGTATCAGTTTTGGCGTCTCCGGAAGATGAGCGCTGAGTATAAGCTTCTGGATGGGAAAATTCCGGGAACTTTGGAGAGCTATCTTACGCCAACACAAGAATATATTTTTCAAATAACCAATCCATGTTACGGAATCAAGAGATTCCTAATCCAATGCGCAACAGGGTCTGGAAAATCGTTTGTTATGATGTTCATTGCAATGAAATGGATAATAGCAGATAAAACTGTTGTTTTTATTACGAAGAACGACGGCGCGTACGATAACTTGATCGAGAATCTGCTGAAGCATTTCAGGAATTTTGGGAGCAAGCTCACTGAAACAGAGATTAAAAGTAAAATTATTGACAAAAAAATTCATCATTCGCGAACACCTTGAGCGAAGGCGCAAATATGGAATACTACAAAAAAAATTCCAGGGGTGCTTGATAATTATTGATGAGGCACATAATATCAGCACTATTGAAAACCATACCAAGATGGATGACCTGAGCACTCGTAAAAAATCGCAGCCGCGAAAAAGCACATTTCGTCTTTTTAGAGAGCTTTTTTCAAAGGATTTGGACGCGACGATTATTTTGGCCACAGCTACTCCAGCCCCTGATCGAACGTCTCGTCTTCTGTCTGTTGCTGAGCTTTTGTGTCCTGAATGGGTAGGAAAAAACACCCCGGCCAACAGGGCTTCGATTGACGATGCAAGCGGGCCTGAAGCTGTAAAAGTGCTCCAAACATTGCTTCCAAAAAATATTGGAATGAAAATTATCTATAGCGATCGACTTGACAATATGCCGAACCCAGTGTACCAGGGAGAAATATTGGAAGAGATTCGGCCAAGGATGAAATTATTCATTACCAAATTCATATACGTGACTCGGGCTTTGTTTACTTTTTGAAAAAGCCCGCAAAAGTGGGCTATGTGGGCTATGTTTTTTTTAAAAACTCTTTTTTATTTTTTTTTTAAAAAACAAAGAAAATATCACTGGCCCGAAAGATGTTGTCGTACGCGTAGTTCAGGACACTCTTCGAGTGTCCGCCCACGAGAGGCTCGAAGCGTAGCGTAGAGCCGAGCAGTGCGAGTTTTGTCAGACTTTTTAACAAATCTCAAAAATCCTAGGATTGAGAGACGAAGTCTCTTCGAGACTTCTGAACTGCGCGTTCAGCGCATCTTTTTGTCTTGGACTATATACTATTGGATTAATTTCTTTGCCGTACTAGTCTCTATTTTAAATTCTAGAAAAGACCGAAGGTCCGGTTTCAACTGCAATTGGTTTTAAAAAGTTAGAATCGCTACACTGGAGTCAGTGCTAAATTTGAAACCAGAGATTTGGAAAAATTCTGGTTAAAAGCTAGACTTGATGGACGCTAGTATCTTAAAAATTTCAATCCGTTCCCGCCGATATTGAAGACTTAGCCCCCGCGAGTCGCATGGAAACCTGGCAACGTTAATTGACGTGTTTATTTTCCCTAACTTCAAGTTTAGAAGATACACGTCGTCACAATGCACGAAGTAGAAATAGACTTTGCACGAATGTACACGTATCCCCCAGATATGACGTTGAGTGGCTGAATTGTTTTGAATGCTTGCCAGCATGTGACAAATTAGCTGCAGTTCTCCAGCCTTGTAAGTTGTCGAGTTTGCGTGTTTGTTTTCGACAACCAGAATGACGTTATTGTCGTGTTTACAAACGACATGTACGTCGGCATTCGAGCTAAACGAGTCGTCTCCAACGACAAGGTTTTTCCGCTTTGGTCGTCCCAAACAAAACAGGTTCGAATCAAATCCCGATTGTCGTAGCATTGTTTCCACCAGCTTGTCGATGTAATTTTCATTACGTGGTGCAGAATCTTCGCAATTGTCCATTACGTTTTGGATATCGGTCTTCAAGGACTGATCGTCAGCATAAGTTGTTGTGTTTTGGATTTCAAGAGTGCTAAACATGTCACATAGATCGTCGGTGTTCCATTCAGGGCAGAGTGTCTGGATGTAATTTTGGCAGTTTGAAAAGCTTGAGAACGCTTTTACGTTGATCAACATGCGGTCTTCTTCGGACTTGCCAAATTTACTTGAACTCTTCTTTGTTGAAAGCTTCATGAAGCATAATGTTGAAGGGCCTCATCTCCTCGCGTTGCGCGACTCATTCTTGAAAATTGCAATGCTCGTCAGTGCGTTGCAGTTGGCAGGAATCCACATCTCAATGTGCTGAAACCCTGCTAAAATCGAGCCGAATGAGCCTTTGAGAGCTTTATAGAAAAAAGCGTAGCGAGATGTTTGCGACGAGCTTCTAGAATTAGTGATTCTAACCGATTTGGTTTAAGACATTTTAATCCAATTGCATTTGAGACCGATGCCTCGGTCTCTTCCAAGATTGGTTATGTTTGAGATTTTAAAAATCGGTTAGAATCACTTGTTAGAATCACTATCTAGAATTCAATAGAAGAAATTTTAATGTTTTCTAGAAATAAAAAACTGGTATAACTGAACGATGCTACTCTCAAAGATGTTAATATATAATAATAATGCGACAATTATTAAGTATTCTCATTCTCATTGTTATGCAAACATGTTTTGCCTGTAACCTAAATATTTCACCGTGTCCACCTGGGGTCGGATTTTCAAACAAATGTAGCTGTGGGGATGGTCTGGGAGTCTCAATGGTATCCTGTTTTTCAGAATTTCCTGTGTCTTCTCCAAATAATTATGACTGGTCGTTTTTTGGCGAATGTCCAGAAGGAACGATATGTTCGACAATCCCGAACAACAATGGTCTTGGGACCATTTGTAATTCAATACCAAGTTCTAACACCCCATCAAGTTCCGGAAACGCTGCACCCTCTAAAATAAATCCGGGCCCTAAAACAGCGTCAAAATCAAATCCAAAGCCCACCTCACAACAACCAAGTCCAACATCGTCAGATATGGCACAATTTCCCTCGATTCGACCGTATCCTAGCCCAAGTTCGTCTCTGACTAATTATCCGGATTCTTTTGGACCAACCAACCTTGCAGTGCGCGTTAAATTTTCAAAGGTAACTCTTTTGTGTACAGTTTTAGGATTTTTGCGGGCGAATTATCAGTGATTTGAGCGAGCTCGGATTTTAAAACATGTTGGGAGTGCTTTTGACAACCACTATTTAGCAGTTGCCAAAAAGAAGCACTCTCAAGAGAGTAGATTTAAAATAAAAACGAGCCCGCCGTACGTTTCTACAGGACACTCTTCGAGTGTCCGCCCACGAGAGGCTCGAAGCGCAGCGTAGAGCCGAGCAGTGCGAGTTTTGTCAGACTTTTTAACAAATCTCAAAAATCTTGGGAAGCCCCTACGGCTTGAGTAGTTACGATTCCTGCGGAATCGTGCATTTTTCTGGCAACTACTATATTAACAAAACCGTACCGGACCCTAGATACTCTTGAAGAAGTCGTTGCAGCGCTGCGCGACCGAGAGGACGAAAGCCGTTAGAACTAGAGGCTGTACCAGCCTCTAGTTCAAATCGAACAAAAAACGTCGGCACGCGATACCACCATTTTTACACAACTTTTCTTTTTTTTTTACCACCACTACCACCACTTTTAAGAAAGTTTTGGATTATTAAAAAAAAAATAAGGTTTCCAGTGCACTGGGTTTTGCGTTATCCGATCGGAAGAGACTCCGAAGCCTAGAAAATAGCTATTCTCTAGAGAAGAGCGTGCAATGCACTGATTTGTAATCCGAAGCGCTGTCTGGAACAGAGATTCGCTTCTAGAACTATAGCAGTTGCCAAAAAGAAGCACTCTCAAGAGAGTAGATTTAAAATAAAAACGAGCCCGCCGTACGTTTCTAGAGAACACTCTTCGAGTGTCCGCCCACGAGAGGCTCGAAGCGCAGCGTAGAGCCGAGCAGTGCGAGTTTTGTCAGACTTTTTAACAAATCTCAAAAATCTTGGGATTGGGAGACGAAGTCTCTCATTCTTTTAAAAAATCCCAAACGAGCCTTCGAGAGGCTCGAAGCGCAGCGTAGACCCGAGCAGTGCGAGTTTTGTTTAACTTTTTAGAAAATCCAAAAAATCTTGGGATTACATCTTTTTGGCAACTGCTAAATATATTTTTAAAAATTCTAGAAAAAAAACAAAATAAATTCTAGTTGCTAGAAAAGAAAGAAAAAGCCGTCTTGAGCTCTAGTTTTCTGCGAAACACTGGCTGGATCACGCACTCCCCAAAAGCTTCAGTCCCTTGTAAATTTTTTGGGATATACCGTTAATTTTTGGTGATCCTTGTGAAAAATCTCGATCCTTCATCAGCTTTGCAAGTTTGACTTGCATGATCGGCATGCCATAATTTGCTAACCCTTCTCTAAAAACTTTTGCATTGACATGGTATTTCGGATCAACTTCGCAACATTCGTTAATAAAGAGTTGTAGCTTATCGTTTTCGTCATTGTATTGCTTATATGCATCCTTCACAAGAGGAGGCTGGGCACTAAAGTCCTTATTTTTATACCAAGCTACAGCTCCTCTGACTAACCAGACTAAGAATTGTTCTCTGGCACGTCCGTCCAATAACTTTTTCTTTAGCTCAGGATCTCTGAGCCTATGATGCGGATTATCGCTATTGTATGGACGCTTTTGGTCGTCGGGAGTGGTGTAGATATTGTGGAACGGAATAACGACGATACGACGCATCATGGCATTGTCGTCCACATCCACCGCGGGCCGCTGGTTGCAAAGAAGGATCGGCAATGCCATACACTCGAATTCGTCGTATTCTCGTGCATATGCTGCACGCATCGAAATCTCTCCTCCACCAGTGACCATCTTGAGAATCTCAGTGTTAAGCTTCTCTGTGGGCTCGGCCTCCTCTTTGATACAGATTCGCGAGCTCTTGAGCGGAGCAAGATATGTGGTGTGTGTGCCGTCAGTACCTCTTGTTCCTTTGAAGAAGATCTCGTGGGGTGCCGTGGTCATCCAGTCCCCCAGCACTGATTTTAACATACTTGCAACCAGCGATTTGCCATTCGAGCCTTCTCCTGTAAACATGGCCCAAATCTGCGAGTCCGTGCGGCCGGTGATTCCGTAACCCAACAAACGCTGCAAAAATGCCACGCCGTCGGAATTATGATTGAACCAGTCGTCGATAACTCCCTCGATCAGTCCAGTGTCAGTATCAAGTCCTAAATACTCAATGTCGAGTTGGCGCGACATGTAGTCGGAGGGTCGCCCTTCTCTTAAAATGCCAGTCTCGAGATCGATAGTGCCATTCGCAACAACCAAGATATCAGGATTCTTGTCAAGACGACCCTCGAGGACTTCGTCGGTGTTTGTTCCAGTAAAATATCCCAATATGTTACCAATGTTGGTCTTTTTCTTCACATAAGCCAAGCCTCGCGCAAGCTGTTTTCTCTGCTTTTCAATCCGTTCTTGTTCCTCTTCATCAGCACCACGCTGCGGTTTAATGTGGATCAAAAGGCTTGTGATAATTGTCCCGCATGTGTCTGGAATTTCGTCAAACAGTCGATGCCTACTTAGCTCTTGCCAAATGCGGCCGTTGAAGCACATAAAACGGCCTTGATCCTTCTTCATATCGTAGGCGTGTACGAGCAAAAATCCCTTGCTTCGAAAATGTGCAGCCAAAATAGCGCTGTATGGCTGGTCTGTATTTGGGAAACAGAGTAAATCTTTGATGCTTGGGTGTTCTTCCCAATTAAATGCGTTAGACGAACAATTCTCCGAGTAGTTGCAAATCGTGAAGCAATCCTCGAGAACTTGTCGTGTTTTGTAGTTATTGCTGTTATGGACTTCGCCGCATAAAAAGCACTCCACGATCGAACGTGGTCGAAAGTCGAATCCGCCACGACGTGCTGACCACTTGCCAATTTTAGTTCCCAATAATTCCTCGAGTACTTTTTTGACACCGTTAAAAAAGACGGAAGCCTTCTGATCATCATCGAATGATGAAGCAAGTGCACTAATAAATCGACATGTGTCTCTTGATACATGCTTCGGCTTTTTTGTTGACTTGTTCAATAAATCGATACACCAGTCCGGCATGGCAGGCATTTCTTCGCGCGGAACAAGAGGCGATTTAAAGACATATCTTGAGCCATTTACCTGACTTGGAGCGACAATAATACAGCCATTGTCGGCTCGCACATCAATGCTGGTGAACATGCCATCGACTTGTATTTTGGCTGCGTTTTTGGCACTATCAAGCCCGTTTTCGATCGACTTTGACAATGAGAAAAAGTAGTGCAATCCGCCGCTTGCGGTTTCCTGGATTGGTGTTTTGTCCGGCAAGCCATGTTGCGTGATTTTGTCTCGCCAGAAAACCATTCCGTCTTGGACACTGCCTCGTTCGGACTCCTTTAGAATATCGACATCAATCACAATTATATCGCTAGCCTCTCCCGTGACCAACGCGATGCTGTTGTCATCAGCATGAAAAAACGATCGGTATGTTCCGAGCGTGGCGCGCTCCCAGGCAGGTTTGAACACAATTCCCTTCTTGTTTGTAGTATTATTCCAGAACAACCTGATGCCCATCGGCACGAGTTCTTTTTCAACAAATTGGGTGGCAAAATTTTCCATTTTCACAAAACACAAACTTTCTTAAAAGTGGTGGTAGTGGTGGTAAAAAAAAAAGAAAAGTTGTGTAAAAATGGTGGTATCACGTACCGACGTTTCTTTGTTTGTTTTCTTCTAAAAGATATAAGAAGCTCGATCATTTTTGAATGAATGCCATTCTAGAAAGCCAGAAAGGTGGAAAAAGTAGATCCCAGTACAGAAATTTTTAAAAACGCACTCGAGAACCCCATAGGACTCGCATTCTTGCACATGTGGACCGCAGGGACGCCGCGTCCAAAACCGATGACTTTCTAGAAAAAGCCGTACCGACCTCTAGTTTTTTGCCAAACACTGTTCGGGACACTTCAAAATAAAAACATTGAACTTTCTAGTCTTTAAATTTTTATTCCATGCATGATCTCCGTAAAGCAACTCTTCAACATTGAATCTGGCTTCAAATACGCCTTCCACCACGACTTGTTCTGGAATTGGTTCAATAGAGTAAAATGTTGCTCCGCATTTATCAAATTTGTCGTCAAAAGGATCTAACACGTTCTCATCGACCACAACACGATGATCTTTTACGATGGGATTCCAATGGTACCGACTAATTTTGAATTCAACTCGGTCCTTGGAAAATTCGTTTCTCGCATTTTTATCGGATGCCTTTCTCGCATCATCTTCGGATGCATTTATCGCAGCATCGGATGCGTTTCTCGCATGGATGAAACCAATATATGTTTCACTCATCCTGTGTTGTGTTTATTCACGGATTTGGAAAAAGTTCATTTCAATTGAGGCTGGTAAAGAGATCCATACGGATCTCTTGTGAACCAATAATAAGCGTCTCCGAAGCTTCGGGTTTGAGATGATTGGTCAAAATCCGTATGGATCACTGGGCTGGTACAGCCTCTTCTAGAGAATTCGTCGCACAATTGTGTAGGAGGGTATTTTGGTACATTTTCCCGAGGTAAACGTTTGAGAATGACATGCCATAATGGGGTTCACTGGTTTTAAATTTGATAATGAAAAGATTTAGCTGGACTACTCCAAGAAATCCAAAGAGAGAAAATTTTCAGCATGGCGTTTGACTTACCTATTTCGCTCGCAGATCTGGTGAAGAGCATCAGGACCAATGCGAATATAGTCAATGAAAAATACAGGGCTGACTGCAATCTTGTCGCCGAAAATGCGACGAAGTGCTTATTTTTGCGAGAAGTGGAACCGGCACTCTCGACGACCATTTCGACTTGATTGAGCAATTCAGGCAGTGCGCCAAAGAGATGAAGGAATTTGCTGGATTCGAAAGAGGACTCGGAAAATTTGCGCTGGGCAAGGGTGCAGTTCCTAAAATCTACGAAATGATGATAGGGGAACTTGACTCGTGGTTGATATCTCAGAAATCCGCTTGATTTCGTATCTGGCGCTGTGGACGTAACAAAACGGGCGAGAGCTACTCGTTTGGAAACGAGACAAAGTCTTGGCCAAACTTTTTAAAAATCCTCTTTTTTCCAAAAGGGAAGGATTTTCGGTTCGACTACACACGAATCTTCGATTTTTCTAGAGAAATGCGGTTGGCAATATTTAAAAAGATGTCAATGATTTCTTTAGTGTCCAGTACGGCTTTCGTTTGGACCAATCATATCGTCCAATTCGCCTTAATTCTCGATTCTGATTGGTTATTAACAAAACCGTACCGGACTCTAGATTAAAAATTTGAAAAACATTATTCAAAAGCGACATTTTTTTAAAATCTGAACATCAAGCATTCGTGAATACAACATCATGAAGTTCGTATTGTTATTATTTACTATTCTTATTGCTACGCTGGTTTCGGCAGATTCGTCTGGTAAAGCTGGTTGCTGTAAATTTAAAGCATCCTCAAAAATCAACACACATCCGTTAACGAACACAGGCTATCCATACCTTATTAGTGCGTCGACATCTAAAATTTATGAGTTTGTAGTTACGAACTATGATAAAGGTCGGTTTAAGAATGTGCCACTAGTTCTTGAATACCATGTTACGCTTGCGCCATACAATATCCCGTCATGCAAGAACTGTTATTGCAACACCATGTTCAATATACCTAATGGCCTTAACAAAGACAAGTTGTTCCGAAACATAAAACAGATTTACAACCATGTCAAAACTGGAAGTTATGCGAAGATCGACATGGATTGCGGATTTAATTTTTATATAAACTTTGCGTGTTCACGAGGAAGTTCAGTTAAACGCGTAACATCTTCGGATGTTCTTACTGTTAACGAGACGGTTTGACAGCTTCGTTTTAAAACCTTCCAACACACTGTCCGGCAGTGTAGCGCTTCTGAAACCCGCTATTTATAGAAATAGATAAACCCTTCGTGCGCATACAGTGACTAACATTGTCTAAAGCAGCAGCCAGAAAGATGCACGATTCCGCAGGAATCGTAACTACTCAAGCCGTTGGGGCTTCCCTATATTGTTTTTTTGGATTTGCTAAAACGGTAGATTTCTAGAAACCCTGCTCGGCTCTACGCTGCGCTTCGAGCCTCTCGTGGGTGGACACTCTTCGAGTGTCCTGTACTACGCGTACGGCGGGCTCGTTTGGGAATTTTAAAAAGAGTGAGAGACGAAGTCTCTTCGAGACTTCTGAACTGCGCGTTCAGCGCATCTTTTTGTCTTGGACTATATAAGTAGCGTTCACTACTGGTTTTGAATTGACGAATCACAATTGAGTCCGAGCGTCCGGTCTTATTTCTAACTGGATGGAATCAAACTAGTAGTGAACGCTATAAATAGTGGTTGTCAGAAAGATGCATTCCCTTGGAATTGTGAACCGAGCATTTTTTTTTAGTTTCTAGAATAGAAAAGCAGTGCGAGTTGAGAACACATTTCTTTGAATTTTTTAAAAAATCCGATTTCCTTTGGAATGAGAGACGAAGTCTCTTCGAGACTTCTGAACTGCGCGTTCAGCGCATCTTTTTGTCAACATCTCTATAAGTTTTGAGAAACTCTATTGCATAGTTCAGAGGACGTGCGAAAGTGTTCCGTTGTTCAACGGGGTCTATTTCTAGAAAGGGATTGCATATTTTGGCCACATCTCTAATTACGGCGAACTCTTGTGTGCGATTGGTCAGAATTAGGGATGTTCTAGAAAATCCGACCATTGGAGCCAATCCATCCGACTTTTTCTAGAAAAAAAACACTAACCAAATGCGAAAAGCTTCGATTTTTTTAAAATTGATTCGAGTGCTCACGAAACGTAAACAATTACGTATCTCCCAACATGTCAACATTCATCGGGTTTATGGACAACAAGTTTGACGACAAGCTAGCATTCTGGTACTTGCATAAGTATGGCCGCTACGAGCGCTACATTATCGTACTCAGCAATATTGCGCTCTTTCAGACGGCATACAACGATCTCAGAGACTTTTTCATCTCAAAGCAAAAAGGAGGACTGTTCCCGACCAACGTGGTTGTGCTTGAGGGCTACCGCGCCAACAAGGTCCCGCACGAGTCCACGTTCATCAACGTTCCCAATGAAATCCCCTTGAATGGTGAGTTTTACGAGTATCTCGAGAGGGAGCCTCTTTCTGGAACTATTGACATTCTTCAGAGTGCACCGACTCCTAAATGGCACATTATGAAGGTCGCTAGCCTCGAAAACACCACCATCAGACGCTATCACTGTATTCATGGATATAATAGCAACCAAAAGTCATCATCTGCGAAAGAAGCCGACAACCAGGCTACGATGGATTGGCTGCAGAATTTGCAAATGTACATTCGTAGTAAGCATCCGGGTGCACAAATTCGCTTCACTAACAATTTTGCATCGTTCACAGGCTCTGGAGCTTCGCAGCCATACAACAGTCTGAAACATTTTGTTCCGGAGAAGCATCTTGAGGCCGCCTTACAGGATCCGTTCGTCTACCGACAACTTGAGATGTCGCTCAAAATCATCAACAACGCGGATGGTGGTTTAAACGCAATTGCCCTTGTTCCAGAAGGCTGTCCCCACTCGCTGGCAGAATTGACGCTCATTGCCCGGAAGAATGTGGCGCCTGAAGCGGCGAAGTACCGCAAACATTTTATCAATATCATTGATAACCAGCTCGGCCCGGCCCTTTTGAAAGTTGAGAACAATTTAGAACTCTCGCTTAAACAAAACCATTCTCCGTCTTTAGCCGACGCATACGCGGACGTAAAGGGCCGAAAAGCCCGGGTGATGGGTGCTGTCAGGAAGGCATTCGACTCCGATCTCAGCGTCGAAACCTGTGACGCCAACCATGTTGTTGCGGCGATGGCCATTGACGGCACATTTGCAAACACTTTGCCAACAGAGCTGCTCGAGCGTTTTCCTAAAAAATGGCAACCAATGAGCTTTGTGTATAACGAAGAAAAGACGATCGTCTTTGGAAAGTGCGGCGAATCTAAAGAACATGGGCAAACTGTGTCGGGACTGGATAGCGCCGATATTCTGCGTGTTTTGGAGCTGTTGGCGCAGTTGTAACAAGTGCTGGTTTTGAATTGTCCAATCCGAAGTTTTTAAAAGTCTTCAATCTCAACGGTGATGGGACTAGAAACAGTGCCATGCACTTGTTTGTTACTTAGTATAGTCCAAGACAAAAAGATGCGCTGAACGCGCAGTTCAGAAGTCTCGAAGAGACTTCGTCTCTCACTCTTTTTAAAATTCCCAAACGAGCCTTTTATAGTTTCTAGAAAACAGCGTAGAGCCGAGCAGTGTTTCTAGAATCTACCGTTTTAGCAAATCCAAAAAAATCTTGGGATTGCTTCTTTTTTGCAACCACAATACCACTACCGACTCTGTATCGACCAATCAGAAGCCTTAAAAAGGCTTACGGTCTCTATTCCGATTGGTTAAAAGAAAATCGGTAGTGGACACAAAATAGCACTGGCCAGAAAGAAGCAATCCCAACAATTTTTGGATTTTTAAAAAAAATATAAACCGAGCCTTCGAGAGCTCCGAAGCGAAGCGTAGGAGCGAGTTTTGTCTATCTTTTAGCTTTCATTCCAAAACTCTTGGGATTGAGAGACGAAGTCTCTTCGAGACTTCTGAACTGCGCGTTCAGCGCATCTTTTTGTCTTGGACTATATTCTAAAAATCTGCGTAGGCAATAGCCCGAGCCTCATATGTTCTGATTCTCTTCAACATTGCTTTATGCGCATCGGAAAATTTACCATTCCGCCGCTCGTACGACTCGTCCGACGGGTTGATAGCGACAAACGCGCGATAATTATTTGGCAGGCGAATATTTTGCTGAAGAACGAAATCAAGAATTTTGTTGGCCTCGTTTCGAATTGGCTCAAAGAAATCCAAAGTATTGTTATTGGCCAGTCGATTGTACACGCGCGTAGTTCTAGGATATGTCGCTCCAAATTCCCATGTCTTTGGACTACAATGTCAACTTTGAGAAATCGGTTCGAGTATCAAAGTCTCCATTTTCTTGGAGAGTTTCGAACGGTCCGAAATGAGTGCACATCGCACTGCCGATTCCCAAACACGATGGCGGCAACAAACAATCAATCTGAAGAATTTGAAGCACCTGAAGACGGCGAAAAATCTCACTTGATAATGATTGTGTCGCGACTTGAGTCGTCCATTCGGGACTGTGAAGCGTTTTTGAAAGATATCGAACGCCGACTGGAGTCTCCGCCCGGGGTGCCGTTGTCCTCTCTGCCGGATATTCAAAGGAGTTCGGAATATAACATTGGGCCATCCGGAGCATTCGACGTCATTAATCAGGGTTTGTCTTTTAGAAAGTTGTCGGTTTTGGATAAAACACGGTGTACGACAAGCGTCGAATCCAATTCAGAGATTTTGCAAATCTCTGATATCCCGTGCTCTTCACGGACTCCGCTAATTGTATCAACCAAGACAAGTTCGAAGCCCCCCAAAAAAATCTGTGGAGCGTGTGGTCTGCCAGAGCGACAGCGTCGTGGCCGGCATCCCGATGGTCCGTTTTGCGCGCGGACGTGAGAACTGGGTTTGAGATTTAGCAGTTTCCATAAGATGAAATCCCTTTCTAGAAATAAACCCCAATTTTAAAATAAAACGAGCCCACCGTGCGTTGGAATATCTCTTGGTGCATAGCAAATAAAAACTCCCGACCCTTGGCGAATATTTTCATTGGCCACGACAATCTCCTTTCTATTAAAGTGGTTGCCAAAAAGATGCAATACCGACCATTTTCTAAAAACGAGCCTTCGAGAGGCTCGAAGCGTAACGTAGAGCCGAGCAGTGCGAGTTTTGTCAGACTTTTTAACAAATCTCAAAAATCTTAGGATTGAGAGACGAAGTCTCTTCGAGACTTCTGAACTGCGCGTTCAGCGCATCTTTTTGTCTTGGACTAAATCTAGAAGCTGGAACAGCCTCTTCTAGAAAAGTGTACCGAAAACTGATTCGATTTTCTTTCTAGAAAGCAAAATGTCCAAACTTTATCCAGACGAAGCAATAATTGATTTTATGATCAACCATTGCAAAGGCGAAGAAACGTCTGTCGTCTTTAACATTGGATTTCATGAATTTATGCGAACTTGGCTTAATTTGAATGATGACGAAAAAGGAAAAATGCGAGAGAAGGTGAAAGATATTAAAGAAGTGGAAGTTAATGCCTACTGCCAATGTCCAACTAATACAGTTCTTCATATAAATAAAGGAGAGAATCTTCTCGATAAAGTATATCAATTCTTCAGTGAAAATCCTTCAAAACGAGAGGTTTCTGACTTTCAAAGGGCAATTATCGACCTTCATGTCAACAACGAAGACCTTCTTAAATTCATTGCCATGTCACCACTTGATTTTAATCGACGTGCCGATTTTGTAGCGGAGAAGGCTCTTTTCATGGGTGTGACGCACTTTTCTTATACCGGGCAAGACTTAAAAGGTTCGGAATGGGTTGTTTTAATTCACCAGGAATACCAAACTTTTTAAAAAAAGAAGGATTTCTTTATACACTATAGCACTTGCCAAAAAGAAGCACTCTTTTAAAATTTTCCAAACGAGCCTTCGAGAGGCTCGAAGCGCAGCGTAGAGCCGAGCAGTGCGAGTTTTGGAAAGACTTTTTAACAAATCTCAAAAATCTTAGGATTGAGAGACGAAGTCTCTTCGAGACTTCTGAACTGCGCGTTCAGCGCATCTTTTTGTCTTGGACTATAGTAGAGATCAGGACGGCTTTTTCTAGAAAGAGATTCTGCAAATTACTTCTGACAACTCTTATAAATAATTTCGTGTTCGTGTAGCTTTAAAAGTGCGAATGCCGCAATATATTTTTTTCTAAAATTCCGCGCGTATTTTTTTTTACTTTGACGAATACGACGTTTTTTGTCGGCATCGTCCTTGACACGTCCATTTGGGATTGAATCCCATTTACTTCGCTTCGGAAAGGAATCTTTTGGAACGTTGTGTTTTGTGAACAAATGCCGACGGAAGCTGTAGTATTGGTTCTTGGATTCCTTGAATGTTGAATAACACAGACCACAATATAGCATTTTACGAAATTATCAAGGTTTTGAAGATCGGTGCATAGTTCATAGTTCAGTTTTTTGAAATCAAAAGGGTCTTCCGCAGTGTTCGACACTTATCCAAGAACGACCAACCAGAATCTAAGATTTGGCCAAATAATTAGTGATTGGTCCATCTAAAATCCGTATGGTTCACTAATTATAGTCCAAGACAAAAAGATGCGCTGAACGCGCAGTTCAGAAGTCTCGAAGAGACTTCGTCTCTCAATCCAAAGATTTTTGAGATTTGTTAAAAAGTCTGACAAAACTCGCACTGCTCGGCTCTACGCTACGCTTCGAGCCTCTCGAGAGGGCGCTGATTTTTTTTAAAAAACTTTTTTCTCGGCAGAATTTCAGAGATGTAATTTCTCCAAAAAGCCCTCGATGTCCTCGGATGATTTATTTTTTAGGCGATCATAAAAATCCAGAGCGCGGTCCGACACGGACACGCTTTTTGCGTCAAAGCCGGCGATTCTAAGTGTATCGAAAGAAGTGCACCGAGAAAGTGCAACGTAAGCCTGACCGGCGCAAAAAATGCCATTGAGATCGACGATCAGCTTCGGAATTGTCGCGCCCTGCGCTTTGTGGATGGTGACAGCCCACCCGAGAACCAGGGGGATTTGTGTTTTGGACCCCGAAAAAGTCCATTCACCACCATCCAGCTTTTGCTGGATCCATGTCTGGGCTTCGATTGCCTGAATTTCAGCGAGCCGGTCGACAAAGACCTCAGGAACCCCTCTTCTGTCGAAAGATTCGACAGTTCCTGTGTCGCCGTTGACGAGGCCCGCGGACGGGATATTGCGGGTCACCATGACTTTGTCGCCGACACGGAGCTCGAGAGAATTTGGGATGTTTTTGAGCATCTGACATTTGGTGGCTCCCTTGACACTGGCCTCGAACGAGTGAATTTGGCTGCTGAAAGCCACGTGCCTCATGTTGTTGTAATTGTCTTTTTCCCGATTCGAGGCAAAAAGGACAGTCCAGTCGGGAAAAGCTTGGGCGAGAAACTTCTTGGAGACGCTGGCCTGGTCAATGTGGCACTCGGCGAAATCCGAATGCAGCGCCGAGCCCATCCGGAGATTTGACAGAATTTGGAACTCCCTCGATTCCTGCCGCTGTGGGCTCTTGAGAACGACATTTTGAAACTCAAGCAGCTCCCAAATCTTCGTTTCAAAAGCCCACGTCTTATCTGAATCGCCTTCGCTCGCAATCGGAGCCAGTTGCATGAAATCGCCGACAAACACAACCTGCATCCCGCCGAAAGGCCCCTTGTTCCGAGACCTCGATCGTCTCGCGACTTCGTCCATGAGAGACAAAACATTGGGGTGAACCATCGATATTTCGTCGACGATCAACAAATCGGTTGCGATCATGTTGCGCTTAACATTATTGTAAATAAACTTTATTGTAGCGTTTTTGTCGCTGGCGTAGGTTGGGAGCCCGAAAAAGCTGTGGATTGTCAGGCCGTTTACGTTCAAGGCGGCAACGCCGGTCGGAGCAACAACTGTGCAAACTCGGCGCTGGGATTCGGCAGCTTTTCGAAGAGAGTCAATGACGCACGATTTTCCGACTCCAGCGCCACCTGTCACAAAAACATTGTGTCCCAGAAGCACAAGGTCCACCGCGCGTTTTTGTTCGTCCATAAGCACAAAGTCCATTTTTTTCACAAGGAATAAGGCTTAAAAATTAGCCAGTCCTGACGCGGAAGTCATTTCGGACAGACGACTTTTAAAAAAGATGTACTAAGTAGTTGTGTCCACTACCGATTTTCTTTTAACCAATCGGAATTGAGACCGTAAGCCTTTTAAGGCTTCTGATTGGTCGATACAGAGTCGGTAGTGGACACTAATTAAAACTCAAAGGCGACATATTTTTTTTGTCGCACCCCCAGTTTCGTCGCACTTTAAAAGTCACGTGACCTGATTGGGAAAATGAATTATTTTTTTAGATTTAAAGATATTTGGCGACAATTATATTTAAACATGTCTGAACAAGATTGTGATTTGATGCCATTTGGTAAGTATAAAGGTCGACCAATCCAACAAGTATTGTATGATGATCGCGGATATAAGTTGTGGTTAATAAAATCTATTGATGTTGTTCGTTATCCGGAGCTGTATAATGTGTTGCATAATTTGGAATGTGAATATTTGAACAAAAAGGACGGTGTATTAGAAGAAAAGGTGTATGACAAGATACTATTGATCGATGGAATCCAACCAATCTTAAAGAATGGTATGTCCGAGGGATGGAAACAGGATAAGAAATGCATACGATGCGATCGAGAGAAATATAATCCACAATACTATTTCCTTAAATATTGGAACATTTGTAAATTGTGTAGTACAATTAAACCTGATTAAGAACATATTTTCGCCGACTACCTTTTTTAAAAAAAGGGTCTACAACTAGCTAGAAGCACTTCGGCTGTTTGGAGCAATGGAAACGGTGGTTAGACAGTGTTCGCGAAATGGGTGTTTTAGGGAGAAGAGTTTCTCTGCACCATACATTGAGGCTCTGGTAATCAATATACAAGAAACGGGAAACTGCGATTAACGACTGGTGTAGCCTTATTTATGGAGCAGAAATTAGATGTCTAGTTATCATTGTAAATGAAGATATTATTGGAAACTCGGTGTCTTTATCCGAGCCTGATTCTGACGATGATCGATTTTTTTTAAAAAGTCGTGAATATGAAACAACTGAACATTTCAATGAAATATCTGAATTGTGCAGTGAAAATGAGTGAACGTTTCATATGAAATAACTGAATAATGCATAATGCCAAAGCCGGTTATTAGCAACACTAAAAGATGTACAATCGATACTTGCAAGCGGACAAATGTTGCATTTTATCCCAATCGAGGTCAATGTGCGGAGTGTTATAAACGTATTGGCAAAGAAAAACGGAACGCCGCAAAACCGATACATGTTATTCTTAAAAACCGTGAAATCGCTCAAATTCGTGTTGAGATTAGTGAGATCCGCATATTTTGCCACGAATTGCAAGATACGAACCAAAAGCTGCGAAACGAGAACAAAGAACTACAAAAGCCCCAAAACCTCGCGGATGTTTTGGCTTCTTTAAGAGTCGAAATTATTGCACTCCAGGACGAAAACAAAGAACTAAGAAAAATGTTGGTTTTAAACATCGCAAAATCTGAGGAGTCTTTGAAAGAAACCCTCCAAAAGGATCTTCGGTATGAGTTGATTGCCAAGATACAGGCTGAAATAAAGGAATTAAGGGAATTGTCGCAAACGACAAAATCCGAAGGTGACGCCTCGGTTAAAATGCAAGTCGAAATGGACGAACTTCGAAATGCTGTCTGTGGACTGAACGATTCTAACACGCTTCTGCGCGAAGAAAATTTCGAACTATGCGAATTATTAAAGAAGCAAGAAGTCGATAAAAATGAGATTTTAGCTAAGATGCAAGCCGAAATCAAGGAAGTTCGAGAATCGTTGCATGTACAAAATGGTCGTATCGACGACATTGGCCAGATGCAAAACGATATAAAAATTGTTGCGCCGCCTATGAACCCATTTGATATTACATCGGATTTTGGGGCTCGATGCGACAGTATCGAAAAATCTCTTGAGAAATTAGAAAAGGCCCAAACGGAATTAATTGTAGAACAAAGGCAACACGCGAAGTATACAAAAACTGGTTTCGAAACCATAAGATCCCAGTTTGGAGACGATAAAATAGGGAATAAGGTATTGGCAGTAAAAATCGATACATTAACAACTGCGCTTGCCAAAATCGAAGACCCAGACAAAACACCAAAGGCAAGAAAAATTACTGCACTGAAAAAGAACATAGTCCAAAGCGAAGTTTAATACAGTGTGTTGCGCTATTTTATATTCCACAATTTTTGAGACCGAAGCTCCGGAATCTCTTCTGATTGGATAATATAACACCGGTGCAATAAGTTGGGGTTTTTATAAATTATAGTCCAAGACAAAAAGATGCGCTGAACGCGCAGTTCAGAAGTCTCGAAGAGACTTCGTCTCTCATTCTTTTAAAAAATCCCAAACGAGCCCGCCGTACGTTTCTAGAGAACACTCGAAGAGTGTCCGCCCACGAGAGGCTCGAAGCGCAGCGTAGAGCCGAGCAGTGTTTCTAGAAAGTTTAACTTTTTAGAAAATCCAATATTTTTTGGGATTGCTTCTTTTTGGCAACCACTATATTTTAAAAAAGGCCTTTTTTCGGGAAAGGTTGGTTTATTGCTTTACAACAGAGCCAGGCCTAAATAGCGCTTCATTTTCCGACCATCACGCCTGACATCTCCATGTCTAAAACCGCGCTTCGCCATCATCGCAAACAAGTACAGAAAATTTTTTTCACCACACTGGGGGGACCCCTCAACACCAGACTGCCTCCGCACGGACCACCTTATATTTTTAAAAATGAATGATGAAACAACCGATCGATCAAGATGACTGGTTCCGAAAAAGACTTTCTCGATCAGCAGACAGAGAGAACTATTCATAGATCAAAGGTCAATAACCAACGATGCGGGATCATAACCAAACACAGTCGGATGCAAGATCTGCTTAACGACGCAATGAGAATATCAGGGGGTTTAGATTCAAAAGAGCTTAAAGCGGTGTTTGATGCGATGACGCTCTTGTTGGACGGAATAAACAAAGATTTTGAACAATACAGCAAGGCTGACGCGTGGCCGACTAACATCTAATTCCAAGCATACACCAAATATCGTCGGAGATGCCTTTTGGCTGTCGTCCATTTTTAAAACTTGGACCAGAGGTCTTCGATGCACCGATTTTGGTTCCCAAATGGAATCAACTTCTAAATGCCCTTTTTCAATGGACCATAAATTAAAATTAAGCTGGGACAGCCTTTTCTTACGATATTTTTAAAACAAATACATAAATCATTAGTGTACCCTGCATAGCAGATGTCGGTTCACAACACGATGCTCTACGCCATCGCAAATGCTGAAACGTGATGCGTTCTTTCATTCTGAAATGCCGATTGACCCTGATTCCTGAAATCTTTCAGGAAACTCCTCCACCTCCGTACAGGAAGTATATGTTCTCCGCAAGATTCGATCAGGACGGATTTTAAAAAAAAACCCAACCGAACACCTTGGAATTGTAGCGAGCCTGTAGGGCGAGCGAGTGCGAATGTGGAGGTGGCAAGGCGCTCGCGCCGCGCAACGAGCGTAGCGAGTGTAGGTGAGTCGCAGACGAGCGAAGTCTCGTTCAAACTCCAACAGCCGGTAACATTATCATAGGTGTTGAGTTGAACTCGCTAGTAGGGTTTGAGCTGAAACGTGTGGCCGTGCACGTTTATAAACTGAACTGAGAGAGACATGGACTTGTGTTAAGAAAATGTCGCGAATATACTATTTGGACAAAAAGGATGCACACTTTGTCGAACATGTTGTTGAGATTATTTGTAATGTTGGTAGTTTCGTAAGAATTGTCCAAAATATCGATCCAGCTGAATGGAGTAGAGAGCAACGTTCTGTATTTGGCATGCTTGAGGAAGAAGATGCTTTTAAACATGCGTGCGAATGGGCAAATAAACATGGCTTGGTACAAAAAATTGATAAATTCGAAATAAAGTGTGAAAAGGCACAGTTTCTAATCAAAAAATTTAGAAAACATCCTGAAAATATTTCCATGTTTTTTATTAGATTTAGAGAAAGTTAAAATTATTTTCGGATTGAGAGACGAAGTCTCGAAGAGACTTCTGAACTGCGCGTTCAGCGCATCTTTTTGACAACCACTATATGTTGTTTTTAAAAAAGAACCTATAGGTCACGTGAGTTTTAGAGCGACGAAACTGGGGTGCGACGAAAAAATGTCGCTTTTGACCATTCGTGTCCACGTGGGCGGAGAATTTTGAGCACTAGTCCGAAAGCATAAATTCCAATACTTTATTTCTTCGAGATAAACTTTGTAATTCAACAGTTACATCGCAAAATATAATATCTTCGTATTTCCACTTGGGAACAATATTTTCAAACGAGCTATTGGATTGGTAATATTTTCCGTTGATTTTGATGTGGTAATAATGATTTGATGCGCTATTTAGTCTGTTAATCCCCTGAATTTCGAACAAAGTGTTTTCGTCTAGTCCATTCAAAGATAATATCTCTTTCTTCGGGAGCGTTTGGGGTATAATTTCAAGATTACGTTGTTGTTTCTTCAAAACAGTTGGAGGTACTTTATATACTTGGCTAGGGGTGAATCCAGGCGTATCTTCCACGTAAATAATAGAATAGGACGAGCAAAGTTTATTATTTAAGACATATTTCGAAGAAGAAATAAGAGTCGTTCCTGGAATCGTCAAAAGCGAAGTAACGAATCTTTGAATCATAAGTAAAGTTTCGGAATAAGCTCCATGACTGAGATTTATTTTAGCGACGACATGGGATCGGTACTTGGATTGAATTGTGAGGATTGGTTTAGTATCTCCCACTCCGCAAGTCATGTTCGAAAGAAGATCAATAAATACACTTGGTCCTGAGATTAGATGATACCCATTGGGATTGCCATCGTACGAATAAATCTCGACTGGGTACGTAGTTATCATGTCCAAGACAGTTTGGTTAGATATTTTACTGGATAATGAAAATCCATTTCATTTTTTATTTATAGACCTATTCAAATCCATCGACCCGTACATTTTTTTTAAAGAAGGAAATATGGTCCAAAGTTATAAACTTGTTTACGTTTTTTTTAAATATAGTCCAAGACAAAAAGATGCGCTGAACGCGCAGTTCAGAAGTCTCTTCGAGACTTCATCTCTCATTCCTTTGGAAATCTGATTTTTTAAAAAATTCAAAGAAATGTGTTCTCAACTCACACTGCTTTTCTAGAAATTTCTAAAAAATGCTCGGTTGTCCTGTCAAACTTTACTTCAAATGCATCGGTTGCGCGATAATTCGCAGTTCTTTCTGCCAACGTTCATACCAGTATGAAGAATCTTTGTTTTTTGTTAAAACAGGGATCGACTTCTTCATCGTGTTCAGAAACGAAACAAGCGCTTCTTCGGCTCCACATTCGATTTGAACAAGCGTTTTGTATCCAGAAAGATCCTTTTGAAGATTACTAAAGTCTCCAATATTTGCCTGTGAGAGAGCTGCACAGACCATAGAGTTCAGCCGGCACCTGCTACCCGGCTCAACCGACACCTGCGATGCACTTTCAACTTATGACTGGAAAGGACAAAAGCAGAATATCCTCCAGCTAAAGATTACAGGAGAAAATGCTCTTGGTGCCTCATGGTTAGGAACCAATAAAGCACTATTGGCAAAGGTGCTTGGTCTGGCTAACTAGATCGCGCTAGAGAGCTTTTAAAAATCTACGGGTTGTATGAATTCGGAAGTTTTAAAAACAACGCCGGAGAAGAGGAATCACGAATCTTCGATTCGTCATTTGGAGAAAATGATTGCTCTTTTTGGAAACATACACTCCAAAATGTCAGAACAGAAAAATAGACGTTCATTTGCGTGTCGAGGTAAAAATAAGTAGAGACCCAAACTGGTTTGATTTTCGACCAATCACAAATCTTTAAAGGTCTTGATTCTGATTGGTCGAAAGGCAACCAGTACGGGTCTCTAGTTTTAAGATCGGTATTGGACACTATATTTAAAACGCATAATTGAATGATGATGGTATGATTTTAGTTGATTCCTAAGCTTGCAATGGAAAACAATCGAATTTTTGAAGGCGCGTATGAGGCGACGTCCAAAACACGAAATGCCGCTACTATTGTGTTTACAGTGACAAGTGCAGGTATCCTTCTGTTTAATGGATTTCCATACGCCTCTCTCGGCGCTTTGGTTGGTGGTGTGGCTGGAAAACAATTTTCTGATTACATAATTCGGAGATTGTAGAATTCAGGATTCCAACTAGTGATTCTAACCGATTTTTAAAATCTCATAACCAATCTTGGAAGAGACCGAGGCATCGGTCTCATATGCAATTGGATTAAAATGTCTTTAAACCAAATCGGTTAGAATCACTAATAAAATGAACGATAGATTTTCAGCTATTAAAACTGTGCGTTTACCAAACGATCCAACAATGCAGTGTAAGTCTATAATTATTTCCGAAAAACGCCAATGCAAGCGCAATGCGTCGAAATCTTTTCCTCTCCCCGGATACTGCACGCGGCATGCAAATATATTGTTAGCCCGCTCCAAAAAATCTATACTTAATTGCCTGCCACACGAGCTGTTTGAAGGAATTATCAACTGCCTAAACACGCAAGAAAGGCTACGACTCGCTGCCACATGTAAGTTACTTCAGGTTGAGGTGGAGCGGTTTAAATTACCCCGGCAGGGCGTCGATTTTCTGCAAGCCGTCTTTAACTCGAACATCAACACACTGAAAGAATTCTTCGCTCTCAATAAATATATCCCAAGTGCCTGCTCAGAAACCTCAATCGAAGACTTAGGCGTATTCACACGATGTACCCTCCGAGAGGATATTTATTTATACAAAATCATCATATATTCGGGCAAAAACAGTATTACACTCCACAAAAATGGAAACGGAGAGTATATCCAGACCACGTTTGTGTTTAGTGACAAATTCGCAGTCAATGAATATACGTTATCCCGACTTTTATGCACACAACCGATCGACCTGCTTACAAAAGTGTTGTGTGGGTGCTTACCAGATTCCCCAGGTTGCGTCAAATGCGACTTACCTATGCATTGTTGCCACCGGGAAAACGAGAACGGCGCGTGCAAAAACCCAGGCACAGCACAGTGTCGCGAACCCCTCTGATATTTTTATCTTTTTCAACCCATAAACGTGACCTATTCTCCGACAACTCGGGTGAATTTAAAATGAACAGTTTGCGTTCTCGTTTTAAAAACGGAGAATAATTTAGCCGCGCATAAACCGGGGAAGCCTTGCGGCTTTGGAGCTTGTGTTTTTGCGCCGAAAAATAAATTCTCGCATTTGAGAAAACGGCGGTTTTTAACGATTTTGATTGGGTAGAATTAGATTTTTGAAATCACTATAACCACTTTTGGCAGAAACTCAAAAATCCAAAATCTCGGAGTCAATGTCGCGTGACTAATCAAAAATGTCGACGCTGTCGACGCATTTTGGCAGAAACTCAAAAATCCAAAATCTCGGAGTCAATGTCGCGTGACTAATCAAAAATGTCGACGCTGTCGACGCATTTTGGCAGAAACTCAAAATCCGAAATGATGAACCCCGACAGTAGATCCAAAGACCAAAATTACACAACATACAAAAACATGAAACCCGCCGCGCTTGACTACTCAATCCAGGGCTATGTGCCCATTGGAGTGACGCTTAGCTGGGATGTCGATCGACAACAAATCAGCCTGCCAGCGGGATGGCAAAATGCAACACTGGACACTTCTAAACAATACTTTTCTAGAGAAAATAACGGGATTGCAATTTTGACTGGAGAACACAGCGACCTGATTGTTGTTGATTGTGATGTGCTTGAAGAAAAGGCACAACCACAAGGTATGTTGGATGGTACTGAAATATTCCAAGCCATGGTTGACGCTTATGGTCATGTCGACTGCCCCATCGCTAAATCAGCGAACGGCGGAATGCAATACTTCTTCTCACTATCGAAATCTCTGGCGAAAGGTCTGAAAC
>Ga0302182_10000438_pt1 | contig 26591 bp, 21 predicted proteins | sample I_Palsa_N3_1_FD_198781 | JGI IMG/M metagenome (GOLD analysis project Ga0302182, IMG submission 198781) | Peat permafrost microbial communities from Stordalen Mire near Abisko, Sweden - I_Palsa_N3_1 | ecosystem: Environmental > Terrestrial > Soil > Palsa > Peat permafrost | place: Sweden...
TCTTTCAATAGAGGACTCCTGTCGGCCGTCTTAATTTTCATGTCGCGCTAATCGACAGAAAGCACAAGACTTTCCATCCTGGAGAATGGGAACTGCGCTAGAATTACGCACTCGATGGAGAATCGCTAACCACACGGCTTTCAGCCATGATTTGATCGGCAATTTGACGTCCATTGTCAACGCGTTGGGAGGGTCTGTGTCCTTGACCTACGACACGACGTCACGAACAGTCAGGATGCCGACGGGCATGTGACAGCGCTTACATACAATACAAACGGCAACCTGATCGCAATCGTGGATGCTCTAAGAAACACCACGGGGTTGACCTACGATACTTTTGGGCAACTGCTCCGCACTTTGCGGCGCGCTCTCTATCTTGCTGCCGAGTGGGGGAAGAGTGACCGCCGCCCGAAAATCACCATGGTCAAGGGAGAGCGCCAACGTGATCGCGTTCTCACGGATGCCGAGGTCGAGCGTTATCTGGAAGCGTGTGAGCAGCCTTGGGCTCGAAGGGGCCTTCCACAGAAGATGGAATGGCTGGTCCGAACTTAACCTCGAACATCATTCCATTGTTCTTGTTTGAGATGAAAGTGCGAATGTTGTCAAAGCCAGCTTTTCCCGCAATTCCACTAATGTCTTTCGGGCGTCTATCACCAACTGCTTATCACCTAATGAATATGTGCGGGAGTGCCTGCAAGCCACCTGGATTCAGAGAGCTGCCCGATCAGACAAGAAACAGGTACAGACCATATCCTCACCATTGCGCCGCAAGCGCTCTCGCGCTAGTGTCGCGGTGCGAAGTCCCGGGCATCCTCTATGGAGCGACCACGCTTGACGGGAGGGACCATGACACGCTTTCTATCGGCGGCAGTCTCAATATGTGCTTTGTGCGTCCTCAGCGGATGCAGTGGTGGCAGCAGTAATTCGGGCGGCGGCACGCAGAAAACGCTCTCTATTTCGGGGACACTGCCAAGTACCGGCACTGTTGGTGCGATCTACACGGGAACGCTAAGCGCGGTAGGCGGAGTGGCCCCATACACGTGGATGGTCATCGGGTTGCCGGCCGGGGTGACCCCCACGGCAAGTGCCACTGCAACTGAAACGTTAATGGGCACGCCAACCACCGCAGCCACCTCCACTGTGTCGGTGAGCCTGAGCGATTCAAGCGGACTCAGCGCGTCACAAACTTTTATGGTCGTCATTTCCACCACCACGGCCGTCGTCCCATGCACCGCCCGTGGCAACGAATCCGTCTTAACTGCTTCCGCTCCTTTTGCTTTTTTGGTGAAAGGGTACGATGGCACTGGCAGCCGCATTGCGATCGCGGGAAGCTTTACGCCGAACGGCGATGGGACAATCAAGGCGAGTGCTGCCGATTACACCGGCTTTAGCACCGGGCACGTACAGCTATCCGTCAATCTTGCAATGAGTTCTTATGCCTTCGGCAGCGATAACCGCGGGTGCTTGACTCTCTCGGTTTCGGCTGTCCAAGCCGCGGCACAGAACGCTCGCAAGGCTGGCCTGGCCCCGCAGTTCAAGAAAATATCCGGTCGAAAAGAGCGCACGGAGGCTGCCCTCGCGGCACCTCCGCTTTCCATTACTTTCAGCTTTGTTCTGGGAGAGAAAACCGGTAGTGGCTTCCAGAGCGGCCGCATTATTGAGTTCGATCCTACGGCGACGGGCGGCTCCATTACTGGGGGAAAGATGCACGTGCAAACGCCTGCCGCCTTTACACTAGCGTCTTTTCAATCCAACTACGCCTTCGGTGTCGACGGATGGGATCCGAAAGTCAACCGTATTGCTCTCGCCGGTACGTTCATTAACGCTTCCGGTGCTCTCTCCGGCGGCGTGGCCGATTACAATGACCAGGGTCTTGAACCGTCTGTTTCCGGAGAGCTCGACGGCGGCAACGGTACGATCAACGCTACCATTGACGGTTCTACCGGCCGCGGAACAGGGTCCATCTCCGTGCCACTGGGGGAAAATACTTTTCTTGCATTTGATTTCTCCTTTTACATTGTCAACGGCTCGGATTTTTACATGCTCTCGACCGATCCGCCCACCGCTGCCACCGATTCATCGGGGCTCCTCAGCGGTCAAGCCCTTGCCACGAAGGCTTCCTTCACTCCCGGCTCACTCAACGGCTTCTATTTGCTCGCTGGTTTAGGTTTTGACACAAACGCATTCGTATACGGCTATGGGGGGGGCAACGTGGCTGAGATTGGCAACTTCCAAGCAAGCAGCGCGGGAGCCATTATTGGCGGTGACATCTATCTCAACGACGTTGGCGATTTCGGGATCCAAGCCATCTCAGGCGGAACGTACGTCACGCAGACAAGCGGACGAACAACAATCACTGCGACAGGCTCCGGAGCACCCGTCTGTTATCTCACAGGCCCCTCGAGCGATGAGAATATCATCAGCTTCTTCGTCGGCACAGATATATTCGCCACTTCTGGCGCCGGTTACCTGCAAACGACCGCGGCCCCGAATTTTTCAGCGACGAATCTCAATTCCTCGTTCGCGATGAGTAGCGACGAGGATGTGGATGGCCTCAACGGAGTCGGAGCGATCGACGGCGTTTTCACGTTCGATGGCGTCAGCAGATATTCCGCCGTCATTGATGACAATGCCTTTTTCGGAGCCGGGCAGCAGACACCGGGACAAACAACGACCGGAACGTTCACGGTGAACACGGACGGCTCCGGGATTTTGTCGTTCTCCGAAGGATTAACCCACGAGGGAGTATCAGCCTCGTGGGCAATCCTCACCAATGGAACGCAGATCTTTGCCATCGATAATGCTACAGGTACTGACCCGCTGCTCTACATATTTACGATCGAAGAGCAACCTGATTAGCTTCTGCACGTGGAGCTTAATGCCTGATTAGTCCGGTGGTCTCAATGGGTCGACGCAACACTTTCTTGAAGTTTACTCGCAGGAGTCTGAAAACCTAAAGTTTGTCGTGGGCTGCGGTACGCGGTGCGCAACGGCTTGCCGGAAATAAACATTTCGGCAGCCTCGACACTTCAGCATCTTGTCGTCCGGATGAATCTGTTGATACCAGCGCACTGGATCTTCCAGCCATTCGCTTTGAGAAAATCCCATCACCGCTTCAATTTGCGGGCTGACGTAGGCTTCGCCGATGCCGCGATCCAGATACGCCATGAATACGACGGCGGGAATTTGAGATTTACACTAGGTCATCTGAGCCCTGCAGCCCGATATGGCAAAGGACGTTGCGCAAGGGCTCCTTGCGGCCCTTGGTTGCAAATCGTGCGGTATTGTCGTGGCGAACAAACGCCGAACATTTATTTTGCGTGGATGCCCGTTCGCTCCTGTCGCGTGACGATCCAAGACATGGACGGCGTTTCCCACACCGTCGAGGTGACTGCCTTCTTGACGCGTTCCTCGAGGGAAGGATGAACATCGAGGACAACCTCGTCTTTCCTTCGAAGTCCGGTACTGTGCTCGACGGGGCCAACCTAATCCACTACTATTTCACCCCATCCATGGAGGCGGCAGGGCTGCGTCACATTCGCTTCCACGATCTCAGACATACGTTCGGTAGCTTACTGATTCAGCGAGGTGCCCCGCTTGCCTACGTGAAGGACCAAATGGGGCATAGCAGCATTCAAGTCACCGTGGACATTTACGGGCATTTAGTTCCCGGCGCCGATGTGGCGTGGATCGACAAGCTCGACTCCTCAATCGCACTGACCGATGAGGCAACAGCTCCGCAACCATCCGCAACCCCTACGCAACCTGCGTCAGTTGAGAACTCAGCGGAATCACTGGAAGTAATTGAAAGTATTGGTGAGCCGGGCAGGACTCGAACCTGCAACCCGCTGATTAAGAGTCAGCTGCTCTACCATTGAGCTACCGGCCCGCGACAACTTTAGAAGTTTACCTGCCGTACAGCGTTTTGTCGAACCGTTGCGAATCAGCGGTGGGCCAGTTCGAAATCCAAACCGGCTCATTGGCAAAAACGTAGCCGCATTCGCGCCTACGCTCGCAGCAACGCCACAATCTCTCGCGCCACTTCCCTCGCGCGAAGGACATCTCCGGGTTGGAAGGAAATGGCGGAGACTCGCGGGTGGCCACCGCCACCATACTTTTCTGCTAGTGAAGCCAGGTTCTTGTCCGCCGTTGCCTGGTTCCACGGATTCGTACCCAGGGAAACTTTCGAACGCACTTGCGATGCGCTCACACTCACCGAATAGACGCACTCGGGGTGGAGCAGATACGGAATGAATTTGTTGTAGCCCTCGAGATCCAGATCGCTGACGTCGAAAAAAATCACGTTGTCCCGAGCTTCACTGCGTTGACGCAACGTCTCAATCGATTTCCGGTGGCGCTCCAACAACAGTTTCAAGTGCTTGGCCACAATCGGGAGTTGAATCATTTCGGCCAGCGGCCGGTACGCTAACTCCGGGATGATTCGCGCCGGGACATCATTCTCCGGAGCTGCTTCAATCACCAAGGCCAGTTGTGTGGCAGGCTCGGTCAACGCCACTGCCGACTCCGGCGTCGGATATTGCGCCCCGTCGATAATATCTCCCCAATGGATTAGCTCCGCTAGCGGCTTGGTGTCGAATCCAAACTTCTCGCTGGTTACGGTGGCGATCAACTTCGTGCACGACTTGTAGTCCGGCTCGTAAAACATGTGAGGACCCGGATGCTCGCGAAACTGCTCGGCGTCTTGCGAAGTAAGGAAAGCACTCTGGTGGTGGTCGAACCACCAGGTAACTTTTGGCGAATTGGAGTACTTGAAATCGACGATTACGTTCTCGTCGCCATCAAAAATTGCGTCTTCCCAGGGAGGGACGGCGCGGTGAGTCATCCCGCTGAAACCGAACTCCGCCGATTTATCGAAACGCTCACGATAGAATCTGTAAAACAGCGCAGCCGACGCCGTTCCATCGAAGCAGCGATCGTGGAAGCAGAGACGTACCCGGGTCATGAAAGAACGGTCCGCGCCTTTCCTTCCCGGCCAGCTAAAGCGCCGAGAACAAAGTCATCAACGATGCGGGGCGTCGCGCTGAAAGTCAAGCGCAATTGGACCGTGTGGCGAATTGAAGTTCGAAAAACGCGGCGAGGGCACGATTAAGCAGAACGCAGGCGCTATTTGTTCGCCATGCTCTCGGCAATCCCGCCGATGATCGGCAGCGCGAATTTTTCATGCATATACGCCTTGTACATCATGAAAATCCACACGATGAACACTAGCAGCCCAATGACCGGATAAAGAAAAAGCCCAAAAAATCCCAAACCGACAACACGAAAAAGTGCAAATCCAACCGCCAGCGCGAAATACACCACGAAGACCGCAATCGAGAGCAGGATCGACTGCGCGGCGTGAAACCTCACGAACGGGCGCTTATCGATCAGAAAGAAGATCAATCCGGTGATCCACCCAAGAACGTAGCTCAGTAATCCGGCGACATTTTCTTCCATCCCCGCCGTCGGAGACACCGCCGTTGTCGTAGTGACCACCGGAGTGGCTGCTGCCACCCCCTGAGCTGCACCACACTTTGGACAGAACGCTGCTCCGCCTACCTCTGCGCCGCACGCGCTACAAAAAGCCATGAAGGTATCTCCTTTTAGCCCTGCAAGTGGTGCGGAGAGTAACAAAGGATTCCCAGCTCCGCAATATCAATCATTTACAGTCACGCCGGACTCGCTGCGTTTTGTGCCGATCCAATGGTTCCTCAAGCAACCACGATTTGCGCTTGGTCTCCAGCTTTCAAAGTAAAGTTTATGGCAGAATACGGCGCCTGCCCAAGCACTCGCTGAAAATCCGCATCGGTTCCGTACAGACGCTTGGGCACCTGGCGTATCAGGATGCTGATCGCTAGCGGGCTGCGCCGGAAAGGATACGGTGCGAGGCTTACCGAGTTTTCGTCCTCTCGACGAAGCCGCCAGTCCGCCTCGGTTCCCTGGTCGTCCCTCGGCACGGCATCAAACGTAGTGTCTTCCTGCAGGTTCAAGCAAAAATAAAGAGACAACCGATCCAGTGCTTCGAGTCGCGTGGCGTTCCGTTCCAGGGATTTCTCATCGGCGAGCGGCTTGGTGGTCACGTTGGAACGCAGATCAACTTTCAGCCGCAGTTGCTGAAGCTTTAGCTTCTGCTGAAATTCGCTCACGGCCGGCGTTTCGTTCGACTTCACATATTTCGCCGAGTATCCCGGCAGGGTCGCGCGCGCGCGATCGTAGAGCGATGAACAATGCAGGCTGGTCAACAAACCTGCGTAGGGATCGGCCTTAACCACTCGCTCGATCCCGCGCTGATATAAGTTCACGTGCTCCATCGTAGGGATGGACATAAAGCTATACGGCAACCGGGTCCGCGGATCGATGCGTGGCGCCAGTTCCCATTCCAGCCAGCCATTGTCGTGCTCGCTCACTGCGAGGCAGAAGGGTGGAAACGGATCGGGCCGCGGCCAATGCTCATTGCCCCACTCCCGGGCCAAAAACCCAGCCAGCATCGCGTGGTCGGTCTGACGAATCACCCACAGTTGATCGCCGCGCTCCTGCAGGATCATCGTTCCGTATCCGTGCGGTGACACCACGCCCAACCGAGCGCCGCGCTAGCGCACCCTTCCTTCATGGTCAATGCTCCCTTGTTGTATGGGGACGCGTTCATTATGCCCATCTCTCCACCATCGGATCTAGCCGGAAAGGCTTACGACGCACCAGGTTCGTATTTCGGCGCATGCAGTCCCGAGTCAGCCGCATTTAAAGATGACACGGTATTGGTTGGAAGTCAGAACATGGTGCGGGAAGAGGGATTTGAACCCCCAAGGGCTTGCGCCCGGCAGGTCCTAAGCCTGCTGCGTCTGCCAGTTCCGCCATTCCCGCATACGCGATTTCGAAGCATACCACGCAGCTCGTAGGTCTGATATATTCGCCCTACCATTCGATCCCGGGGAGTTGCGATGCAGCGAAATGTTCTCGACGTTCTGAGGCTCTATAATCCGTCGAATCCTCTCGATCACGCCTCTACGATTCCCGCCCCGTGGTACTGCGACCCTCAAGTCGAAAGTCTGGAACGCCCCAATGTATTCAGCGCCACCTGGCAAGGCGTCGGCCGCACCGACCAGATCCGGGAGAAGGGCCAATTCTTCACCGCCGACGTTGCCGGTGAGCCGATCGTCGTGGTCCGCGGCGATGACGGAAAGCTTCGCGCCTTCTACAACGTGTGCAGGCACCATGCCGCCGCTGTCGTCACGCAACTCCAGGGCTGCGCCAAGCAATTTCGGTGTCCTTATCATGGCTGGACCTACGGCATCGATGGCTCGCTCAAGGGCATGGTTGAATTCGATGGTGTCTGCAACTTCAATCGCGCCGACAACGGACTGGTGCCAATTCGCGTAGATACGTGGGAGAGCTTCGTCTTCGTGAATCTCGACCCCCACGCGATGCCCCTGCTCGATTTTCTCGGCGCCGTTCCTGGACTGGTCGCGCCCCTAGATGTCAGCAACAAGCTGTACTTTTTCGAGCGCCGCGTCTATCACCTGAATTGCAATTGGAAAGTGTATATTGACAACTATCTGGATGGCGGTTACCACGTCCCGCATGCCCATAAAGGCCTGAGCAGCGTCATCGAGTACACCAAATACACGATCGAGAATTACGAGCGCGCCTGCCTGCAATCCAGCCCCTTGTCGTCGGATTCTGCTGCCACCGCAGGGATGGCCGCGACTCGTCAAGGCCGCGCTTTCTACCTTTGGGTCTATCCAAACTTTATGCTCAACGCCTACGAAGGGGTGATGGACACCAACCTGGTCGTGCCTCTCGGCGTCGACAAATGCGCAGTCATCTTCGATTATTATTTCGGCGACATCACCGCTGCCGCAGCCGCTCACAACGCAGAGAGCATCGCTATCGCAGAAAAAGTGCAAGATGAAGACACGGCCATCTGCGCCGCCGTGCAGCGCGGCCTGCACTCCCGCGCCTATGTCGCCGGACGCCTGTCCGTCCGCCGCGAAGCCGGCGAGCATCTGTTCCATCGCCTGCTCTACGCCGACCTTACCTCAGCGCTTGCGCAGCCGGCCTCCGCCGACTAACGCCTGCCTATCATCGACGGGCTCGCCGTATCTCCTACTCGAAGATCACCGTCCGATTCCCTGCCAGCAAAATTCGGTTCTCGATGTCCCCAGCGCACTGCCCGCGACACCACCACCTTCTCCAAATCCCTGCCCTTCTCCACCAAAGCTTCCAACCCATCGCGATGTGAGCATCCGCGCCACGCCCTGCTCAATAACCGGCTCATCATCCAAAACTTCCATCACATAAATGCGCCGTCGCCCAAATCAACTTCACCCCGCGATCGTAGGCCTGCTGATGTGGCTGGGCTCCCACGAACGCCGGTAAAAATGAATGATGAATATTGATGATCTGCCGCGGATATTGAGATGTGCATATATCCCGCGAGTACCAGTAACTCCGCTGCCTTCTTCCGCAGCAGCGCCAACTGTTACGCCTCCGCTTCCCTCTTGGTTCCCTTGCACCGGAATCACGTGATGAGGCAGGACGTAAGCATCCGCATGCCGCGGGGCATCTTCCACTCGCGACAAAGACAGCTGCGGATTCCCTCCCACCTGATACTGCTCGAAATGCAAAATATTCCCGCTGTGCCGGTAAATGAAGTCTGCAATCGTGGCAGCTCCAGTGGCTACTTCCGGCGGAGTTGGAACTTGCCGCGCCGGTACCGCCGCCGGCACCTACGCCCTCACCGTCACTAGGACCTGTCCGGGTCTACGACTTTGACCCACGCAACCAAGCTCACTCTCGCCGTGCAGTGAGCCGCCGGCAATGCGACCTCCCTCGTGCCGCTTGCCAGAATTGACGCTCCTCTCGCCGTCGCATATAGTCATAGCTCGCGTTGCCAGGTGACTTCTCACCGATCTGTCCTTTCGAAAGCTCTGAGCTTTTTGACACGCGAATTTAGCGATGGTGGTCTCGCGACCAAAATAGACTTTCGCGCCCGTAACCCTCGTACCTTATTTATGCCTCTATAAGGACGTAAGAACCCCGGGCGCAGCAGGAAACTCGAAAGGATTCGCGCATGACTGAAGAAACTCCAACCGACACGGCATCGGCATCCGAGGCGGGCACCGCAACCTGCCGTCGCGAACTCGACCTGGAAATCCCCGCCGACGAAGTGACCAAAAAAATCGAAAAGATCGCCAAGGAATTCGCGCGCGTAGCCACCGTCCCAGGCTTCCGCCCCGGCAAAGCTCCGGTCTCGTTGATTCGCAAGCGTTTCGCCGACGACATCAAAGGCGAAGTGCTGCAATCCCTCGTCCCCGAGCGCGTCGAGAAGGCCGTCACCGAACAAAAACTCACCCCTGTCTCGCAACCTCAAGTTGAAAAGCTAGACTTCTCGGAAGGCCAACCCCTGAAATTCCGCGCCGTCTTTGAAGTGCTCCCCGAATTTGAGCTCTCTAACTACAAAGATCTGCAGCTCGAAATGCCCACTATGGATGTCACCGACGAAGATGTAACCAAGACGCTCGAAGACATGCGCGAGCGGGCCGCCGCGTTCGCTCCCATCGAGGGGCGACCTGTCCAAGACGGCGACTACGTACAAGTGAAGCTGACCGGTACACCCGACGGCGAAGGGGAACCGCTGCAGGCCGACAGCGTCCTCTGCCACATCGGCGCGGAAGAAACTATGGAGCCGTTCAACGAGAACTTGCGTGCCGCCAACATCGGCGACCACAAGCATTTCGACGTAAAATATCCGGACGATTATCCCGACCCCAAGCTCGCCGGCAAAAATTACCATTACGCCGTCGAAGTCCTCGGCATCAAGAACAAGAAACTCCCCGAGCTCAACGACGAATTCGTCAAGGATGTAAGTGACGTGGCCACCCTGGACGAATTAAAGACCAAAGTCCGCGAAAGCCTGGAAGCCCAGCGCGACCATAAGCACAAAGATCTGTTGCGCGAGAAAGTCCTGGCCGCGGTCGTAAAGATCCACGACTTTCCGGTACCGGAATCCCTGGTCGAGCATCAAATGGACGTGCGGCTCGAACGCGTGGTCCGATCTCTCGCAGCGCAGGGTGTCGACCCCCGCGCCGTCAATGTGGACTGGGTTTCGCTTCGCAAACGCCAGCAAGAACGCGCCGCAGACGACGTGAAGGCTGAATTGATCGTCGACCGCATTGCCTCCGCGGAAAATATCGACGTGAACGAACCGGAAATCGAGCACGAAATCGAACACCTCGCCAGCCATAGTGGCGAATCCGCAATGGCTTTCCGCGCTCGTTTGACAAAGCAGGGAGCGCTCGATAGGATTAAAGCGAAGCTGCGGAGTGACAAAACTCTCGATTGGCTTGCCCAGAACTCCCATACCAGCACCGTCGCTGCAGGGTCTGAAACCGCTGCTGAGTCTGAAACAAAGTAACCTTCGTGTCCGGGAATGCGACACACTCACTCACATGAAAAATCCTGAAGATTTTCCTTATTACGCCACGACCCTTGTACCCATGGTGGTGGAGCAGACTAGCCGCGGCGAGCGCGCTTACGATATCTACTCCCGTTTGCTGAAAGAGCATATTATCTTTATCGGTACCCCGATCGACGACCACGTCGCCAATTTGGCCACCGCTCAGATGCTTTTCCTGCAGGCGGAAGACCCGGAGCGCGACATTCAGCTGTATATCAATTCTCCCGGCGGGTCGATCACCGCAGGTTTCGCCATTTACGACACCATGCAATTCGTTAAGCCCGATGTGGTCACCACCTGTGTCGGCCAGGCCGCCTCCATCGCCGCCGTTTTGCTGGCTGGCGGCGCGGCCAAGAAGCGTTTCGCTCTGCCCAACGCTCGCATCCTGATCCACCAGCCGTGGATGTCCGGGCTTGGCGGGCAGGCTACCGACATCGATCTCCACGCCAAGGAGATTCTCCGGATGCGTACCATGATCAATGCCCTGCTCGCCAAGCACAGCGGACAGAGCGTGGACCGCATCGAAAAGGATGTCGAGCGCGATTTCATCATGAATCCCGAACAAGCCAAGGACTACGGCATGATTGACGAGATCATTTACAAGCATCGCTAAGCGCGTGCCTACCGGATCCGCGAGAGGCGCGCTTGTTCCAAAGGGTTAGCAGTGGTCTAACGGTTTTTCTTTGTGCCGAACGGAGCGATCGGCCTAGAATGATTTATACATACTTCGCCACAGGCGGAGAAGAGGGCCTTTTCACCAGTGAAAAAATTCAGCCCAGATGAGCCGTTGCGCTGCTCCTTCTGCCACAAGACTCAGGAGCAGGTTGAAAAGCTCATAAGTTCGCCTTCGGACTACCCCCGCGCATACATTTGCAACGAGTGCGTCGGCGTCTGCCAGACCATTCTGGAAGACGAAAAGCGCGAGCAGGCCACCGCTCCGGCGCGCCGCTTGCCTCGCCCGCCTGAGATCAAGCAATTCCTGGACGGATATGTCATCGGGCAGGATCGTACCAAGAAGAAATTGGCGGTCGCCGTCTATAATCACTACAAGCGCATCTTTCTTAACAAACAGCCTGGTGACGTCGAGCTCAGTAAGTCCAACATTTTGCTCATTGGTCCAACCGGAACCGGAAAGACGCTTCTCGCTCAGACTCTGTCGCGAATGCTGGACGTCCCTTTCGCCATCGTGGATGCCACGACGTTGACCGAAGCGGGCTACGTCGGCGAGGACGTCGAAAATATCATTCTCAAGTTGCTGCAAGCCGCCGACGGCGACGTGCAGAAGGCTCAGCAAGGCATCATCTACATCGACGAAATCGACAAGATCGCGAAGAAAGACGAAAATCCGTCGATCACCCGCGATGTGTCCGGTGAGGGTGTGCAGCAAGCGTTGCTCAAGATTTTGGAAGGCACCGTCGCCAATGTTCCTCCGCAAGGCGGCCGCAAGCATCCGCACCAGGAGTTTACGCCGGTCGATACCACCAACATTCTGTTCATCTGCGGCGGCGCTTTTGTTGGTCTAGAACGCATCATCGAGAAGCGTGCCGGGCGCCGGGCCCTGGGATTTCATACCGATGCCCTGCCTTCGACTCCCCAGAAGCGCAACACCGAAGTTCTCGAGCACGTGCAGCCTGGCGACCTCATCCGTTACGGCTTGATCCCGGAGTTCGTGGGTCGTTTGCCAGTTGCCGGTGTGATGAATGACTTGGATAAGTCCGCGCTGGTTCGTATCCTCACCGAACCCAAGAATGCGCTTCTGAAGCAGTATCAGCGGCTCTTCGAATTCGAAAAGGTTCGCCTGCGCTTCACCGACGAAGCTCTCGATACCGTCGCAGAACTCGCTCTGCAGCGCAAGGTTGGGGCTCGCGGCCTGCGCATGATCCTGGAAGATCTGATGTTGGAGTTGATGTATCACCTGCCGATGCAGCACAAAGTGCGCGACTTTTTGGTTACCGGCGACATGGTCCGCACCCGCGAAATTAATTGGAGTTTGCTCGAAAAGGCCGGATAAACCGTTTCTGCCGTTTCTAGCACTACGGCCTGTGTTGGTTACAGAAATTCAGGGGCCCTAATGTTCACTCGGGAAAAACAGGAAATGAAACGCGTACCCATGATGCCGGTGCGCGATATGGTTATCTTCCCGCAGCAGATGACGCCGTTCATTGTCGGCCGGGAAGCCAGCGTTCGTGCCCTTGAGGAAGCTCTCGCTGGGGACAAGAAGATTTTTCTGTCAACCCAGCACGACGCTTCCGTCGACGACCCCAAGCCCGAGGAAATTTATGCGGTCGGTACCCTCGCCAATATCGTGCAGAGCGTTAAGCTTCCTGACGGCAACATTAAAGTGCTGGTCGAAGGCGTAGAACGCGCTCGGGCCCTTTCCATCGCCACCGAGGAAGGCTTTTTTCGCGCCACCGTTCGGCTGTTGAATGCCCGCGTCGAACCCTCTCCGCAGGTCGATCAGACCGTGCAAAAAATCACCGGCCTGTACGAGCAGTTCATCAAACTTTCGCAGAGTCTGAATTACGACACCATGATCGCCGCAGCGCGGGTGGACGATCCGGCGCGTCTCTCCGACACCATCGCCGCCAACTTGCAGCTACCCGTTGATGAAAAACAGGACCTACTGGAAACCGTCGACCCGGTGGAGCGCCTCAACCGCATCGGCGACATCCTCGAAATCGAACTTGAAAAGCTTAACGTCGACCGCAACATAAATACTCGCGTCAAGCGGCAGATGGAACGAGCTCAGAAAGAGTACTACCTCAACGAGAAGCTCAAGGCCATTCAGAAGGAACTCGGCCGCGGTGAAAAGAGCGAGATCGATGAGCTGAAGAAGAAGATCGACGTCGCGGGCATGAGTAAGGATGTTCACGAGAAGGCCATCCAGGAACTGAAGCGTCTGGAGCTTATGCCTCCGATGTCCGCCGAATCCACGGTCAGCCGCAATTATCTTGACTGGCTCCTGGCGGTTCCTTGGAAGAAAAGATCTAAGGAAATTCGTGATATCCTGGCCGCCGAAAAAATCCTGAACGAAGAGCACTACGGCCTGGAGAAAATCAAGGAACGCATTCTGGAGTTTCTCGCCGTCCGCCAACTGGTCAAAAACCCCAAAGGCTCCATCCTCTGCTTCGTCGGGCCTCCGGGAGTAGGCAAGACCTCCCTGGCCATGTCCATTGGACATGCCACCGGTCGCAAGTTCGTACGCGTGTCTCTTGGCGGTGTTCGCGATGAAGCGGAGATTCGCGGCCATCGCCGCACCTACATTGGTGCACTTCCCGGCCAGGTTATTCAGATGATGAAGAAGGCCGGTACCATTAACCCCATCTTCGTCCTCGATGAAGTCGATAAAATGTCCACCGATTTCCGCGGCGATCCGTCCGCTGCACTCATGGAAGTTCTCGACCCCGAGCTCAACCATGCCTTCACGGATCACTATCTCGACGTAGAATATGACCTCTCCAAGGTCATGTTTGTCTGCACCGCGAACGTGTTGCACACCATTCCCCAACCGCTGCAAGACCGCATGGAGATTCTTCGCATTCCCGGCTACACCGAGCAGGAAAAACTCGAAATTGCCAAACGCTTCCTGGTCAAGCGCGCTCGCGAAGCCACGGGATTGAAGGAAGGCAATCTATCCTTTACCGACGAAGGCCTGCTCCATATCATTCGGCATTACACCCACGAAGCGGGTGTCCGCAATCTCGAACGCGAAATTCAGAACGTGGCCCGCAAAACCGCGCGAAGAGTGGTCACCGAAGGGCCCACCGCGGTGGTCAAGTCTGAGCTCACTGCCACCAACGTCAATGACTTCCTGGGCGTACTGAAATACCGCGAATTCTGGTTGGAGAAGTGCAACGAGATCGGCCTGACCACCGGTCTGGCCTGGACCGAAGTCGGCGGCACCGTGCTCACCACCGAAGCCACCCTGATGGAGGGGAAAGGCCGCCTGACGCTTACCGGAAAGCTCGGCGACGTTATGCAGGAATCCGCGCAGGCCGCGATGGCCTACATTCGCTCCCGTTCCACCACCCTCGGCTTGCCTAAGGATTTCTACCGCAATATCGATATCCATGTGCACGTCCCTGAGGGCGCCATCCCCAAAGACGGCCCGTCGGCCGGTATCACCATTTGCGCTTCCATCGTCAGCGCGCTCACCCGAATTCCCGTCCGCTGTGATCTGGCTATGACCGGGGAGATTACCCTGCGCGGCAAGGTTCTGCCCATCGGCGGAGTCAAAGAGAAACTTCTGGCGGCCCATCGAATGGGCTTGCGTATCGTGCTGCTTCCGAAGGACAATGAGAAGGATCTGGCGGATATTCCCAAGGAAATCCTCTCAAGCCTCACGGTACACTTCGTTGAGACCATGGATGCAGTGCTGCAGATTGCGCTAGAGCGCTTGATTGTTCCGCTCGAGCACACCGCAGTTACGCCCGTTGCGGAACCTTTCGTCGGTGGTACAGAGAAAGATAAGAGTTTGACCAACTAAGCAGCGCCGTTTCTGCCTCGGCCGCTCCGCCGGTGCAACCCCGTTGTCGCACCTCACGCGGTCGCTAAGTTCCATTAGATCCGTGGCTGCCTAGTTGTCGTAAAGTTCGTTGTGCCCTTCCTGGCTGGTTGCTGTTCCCCTGCCAGTGCGGTGCGTCACCTCGTAAAGCAATCCGGATACGTCACAGAAAATTTCACCCAAAGTAAGAGTTAAGGACATATGAAGGAAACTAGCGTTGAAGGAAACACCCAGATAAGTATCAGCCTTGCCGAGCTCAAGGAAAAAAATATCACTGACTTGGCCAGAATCGCCAAGGAGCTCAACATCCCCGGCGCCAGCGGTATGCGCAAGCAGGAGTTGATCTTTCAGATCCTCCGTGCCCAGACCGAGAAGAACGGCTTGATCTTTTCCGAAGGCGTTCTCGAATGCCTCCCGGATGGTTTCGGCTTTCTCCGTGCGCCCGAATACAACTACCTGCCAGGGCCGGACGACATTTATGTCTCGCCTTCGCAGATTCGCAAGTTCGATCTACGTACCGGCGACACCGTCTCCGGCCAGGTTCGTCCCCCGAAAGATGGCGAGCGCTATTTCGCACTTATCAAGGTCGAAGCCGTTAACTTCGAGGATCCGGAAGTCGCCCGTAGCAAGATATTTTTCGACAATTTGACGCCGCTCTATCCCCAAGGGCGCTTGAAGATGGAAACCACCAAAGACAACATGACCGGCCGGGTGCTCGATCTGCTCTGCCCGGTCGGCAAAGGTCAGCGCGGCTTGATCGTCGCTCCTCCGCGCACCGGCAAAACCATGATGCTGCAGTCCATGGCTAATTCTATCACCGTGAACCATCCCGAGGTCGCGCTCATCGTCCTGCTCATTGACGAACGTCCCGAAGAAGTCACCGACATGCAGCGCACCGTAAAGGGCGAAGTCATCAGCTCTACTTTTGATGAAGCCCCCCAGCGTCACATTCAAGTTGCTGAAATGGTCCTGGAAAAAGCCAAGCGCCTGGTTGAGCACAAGCGCGATGTAGTCGTTCTTCTCGACTCGGTTACCCGCCTCGCGCGCGCCTACAACGCTGTCACGCCGCCCTCCGGCAAAGTTCTCTCCGGCGGTATTGACGCTAACGCCTTGCAGCGCCCTCGGCGCTTTTTCGCCGCCGCCCGCCACGTCGAGGAAGGCGGCTCGCTCACCATCATTGCCACCGCTTTGATCGACACCGGCAGCCGCATGGACGACGTCATCTTCGAGGAGTTCAAAGGCACCGGTAACATGGAAATCAATCTCGATCGTCGGCTTTCCGACAAGCGGGTCTTCCCGGCCATCGACATTCAGCGCTCCGGCACCCGTAAGGACGAGCTGCTGCTTCCCCCCGACGAGTTGAGTCGGGTATGGGTGCTGCGAAAAGTCTTGAGCCCTCTCTCGACCGTGGAAGCGATGGAGCTACTGCTCAGCCGCCTGACCAAAACCAAATCGAACAGCGAGTTCCTCGGATCGATGTCCGCCCCAGCGTAACCAAAACCCGTCCCGTGTCGTTTTAGCGCGTGCGACTCTCCCACAGCCACAAACGCTGCGTCCCACGAGTTCTGCTTCCGAACGACGTGCCGTCCCCCGTGGATAAAGTTCCGATCGCCCGGTCATGCCGGCTGGAGAGAATGAAGTGGGGATCATTGCAATGCGCGGTGTTTGCTTGCCCTGGCTTTTCCGGGCCTGAACCGAGCTCAGCAACACAGTTTGTCACCCCGGGATTCGGCACGAAGATCCAGTCGCGTCCCACACCAAGCCAGGTGGGTCCGGACGGCCGCCGGACAAACCGTCGGGTCGAGATCACCGCTGGGAAGTACGCCGGGAGTAGCGCCAGAAAAGCAGCTGGGTTTCAACGGGCAACTTGGGCCTCGAGCCATGCCATCACCTGCGACTTCAACTCTGCCAGCGGCAGTGCCCCACTCTCCAACACCGCGTCGTGAAACTTACGCACATCGAAGTTTGCGCCTAGCTTCTTCTCCGCCTCGTCGCGTAGCTGGCGAATTTGCAGTTGACCCAGCTTGTAGGCCAGCGCCTGACCCGGCCACACGATGTAACGGTCCACCTCGACGGTAATGTCCTGATCGGTTTTGCCGGTATGGTCCTTGAAGAACTGAATGGATTGCTCACGCGTCCAGCCCATCGAGTGGATTCCAGTGTCGACCGCAAGCCGAACCGCGCGCCACATTTCATACGTCAGTTGTCCAAATTTCGAATAGGGGTCCTTCAGCAGCCCTACTTCCTCGCCAAGGCTTTCGCTATACAGCGCCCAGCCTTCCACGAACGCCGAGTACCCCACCTGCTTCCGAAACTCCGGGACATCATCCAACTCCTGCGCCAGCGCGATCTGCAAGTGATGACCCGGTACGGCTTCATGTAAAGTCAGCGCTTCCATTTCCCACTTCGGACGTGCATGCAAATTGTAGGTGTTGACGAAATAGCAGCCTGGACGGCCTACCGCCGGCGAACCCTGCTGGTAGTAGGCGGTCGTCTGTGAAGGCGCTTTGAAATCTGGCACCGGACACACTCCGTAAGTCAGCCTCGGCAACTTTCCCACTTCATGGGCCAGCTCCGGATCGATTTTCTTGGCGATCACCCGGTAACCGTCCACCAGGTCTTCGGGCTGGTCGTAATAAAAGCGTGGATCGGTCCGCAGAAACTCAGTGAAATCGTGAAAGCTGCCCTTAAATCCCGTGGAAGCGATCACTTGATTCATCTCGGCGAGAATGCGCTTCACCTCGGACAAGCCGATCTCGTGAATCTGAACAGGCGTCAGCGTGGTGGTCGTCTGCCACCTTACGTGGAAGCGGTATCCTGCTGTTCCGCTGGGCAGCGCCGTAGCGGCAATCGTTTGGCGGCAAGCGGGCACGTACGTCGCGCTGAAATAGTCATGCAACTTCTGGAACGCCGGGACCAGGCTGGCGGTGTAAATACTCTCAGCCCGAGCGGTGAGCCGCTTGCGATCGCTTTCGGGCACGCTCGCGGGAAATTCCGTAAAGGCCTGCAGTAACGCGCTTTTAAGTGGGTCGGCCGGTATCAAGTCGGCAATCTGCTTCGCAACATCGCGCAGCGTGATTTTCGGCGGCGTGTACCCGCGCTTCAGGCCCTCTTGCAGCAGCAGAAGGTTTTGCTGCACAGCCCCGGGCAGCGCTTGCATGCGCTGCAAAATGATCTCGTAATCGGCAACCGATCGGTGCGGCGTGGTGGTTAGCGTGTCCGGGGCGTTCTGCTGAATGCCCTCCATCTGGTTGATCGGCATCCACAGATTGCGTGGCACTACCAACCGGAAAGGAATGGGGTCGTCGCCATACTGTAAGCCCTGCTCTGATTCCTCCAGCAATCGGTCATACAAATCGAAGTTGAGCTTCTCTTTTTCCGGCAAGCTCTCTCGCTGAAATTGTTTCAGTTCAGAGATACTCTCCGCCAGATGACGCTTGCGGCTTTCGATTCCCCCAGGCGAGTCATCCACCCAGCGTGTGTTTTGCCCTGGGAAGCCAACTTGCGTGGCAACCTCCGGATATTCCTCCATCCACCGCTTCCAGTCGGATTCTAGATACGCCCGAAACTTGCGCCCCGCATCCGCGCGTTCATTACTGCCAGTCCCCTGGCCCAAAATCATCAGCGGCGCGATAAAAAACGCAGCTCCCATTCCCAGGCCGATCATCAAGCACAGCCGCATCAAGCGTCCCTCCCCGCAGTTTTCCCCAGGTCCTTTTCGCGCTCCCGCGCCAGGAGCACAATCAGCCTCGCGGTCTCCTCGGCATCCATTGCCGAATTGTCCACCAGCACCGCGTCGGCGGCGCGCACCAGCGGCGACACTTTGCGCTCGCGGTCGCGCTTGTCCCGTTCCCGCACTTCTTCCAGGACTTGCTCCAAGCTCGTCGCTTCGCCCTTCTCTTCATGTTCCGCCCGGCGCCTTTCCGCTCGCACTTCCGGGCACGCATCCAGAAAAATCTTCAGCTCCGCATGGGGAAACACCACCGTTCCGATGTCCCTTCCCTCCATTACCACTCCGCCGCCGGCTCCAGCTCGCTGCTGTTCGGCGACCAGAACCTGTCGCACTCCGGCGATGGTTGCCAGTTGCGACGCCGCTTGCGCCACCGCCGCCGTTCGAATCGAGTCGGTCACTTCCACGCCGTCGAGGTATACCCGGTTCTTGGTTCCCGTTTTTTCTTGCCGGGGAGTCGGTGGCGAAAGCCCGATGTGCGTCTTTCGCGCTAATTCCACTAATTGGGCTTCGTTGTCGGGAGTGATTTTGCGGTCCACTGCTTTCAGAGCCAACGCTCGATACATCGCGCCACTATCAAGATATAAGTAGCCCAGCACCCACGCGACACGCCGCGCCACGCTGCTTTTTCCGGAGCCTGCCGGTCCGTCAATCGCGATGGTCAATTTGCCCATGCAGAAGTTTGTGGTTGGAAGCTGTCTTAGAACCCCATGATGTTGTATCCGCAATCCACGTGCAGTGTTTCGCCGGTGATGCCCGAACCGCCATCGGACAGCAGGAACTCCGCGGTTTCACCGACCTCGGCTGGATCCACGTTGCGCTTGAGCGGTGCACGGTCCGCATGTCCTTTGAGCATCTCGCTCAGCCCGGAAATGCCCCGCGCAGCCAGCGTCTTGATGGGCCCCGCCGAAATTGCATTAACCCGAATCCGGCTCGGTCCCAGATCGTTCGCCAAATACCGTACACTCGCTTCCAGCGCGGCCTTCGCCACTCCCATCACGTTGTACTTCGGCACTACTTTTTCCGCCCCGAAATATGTCATGGTCACAATCGCGCCGCCATCGGTCATCAACGGTGCCGCCGCCCGCGACACCGCCACCAGCGAATAGGCGCTAACGTCCAGCGCCAGCAGAAATCCTGCTCGCGAGGTATTTACAAACGTCCCCTTCAGATCCTCGGGATTCGCGAAGGCCACGCTGTGTACCACTCCGTGCAGCACACCATACTTGCTATTCAACTCTTCGAACAGCTTCGCAATCTGCTGGTCCGAAGCCACATCGCACATGAATCCCGCCGAGCCCGGCAAATCCCCAATCAGATCGTGCGCCTCCTGCTCCAGCCGCTCATTCTGATAGGTGATCGCCAATCGCCAGCCGGCCGCATGCAGCTTTTGCGCAACCGCCCACGCGATACTCCGCTTATTCGCCAATCCAAAAATCGCCGCTGTCTTCTGCGTGTCGCTCATGCTCTCTCGCCACTCTCCAACCTACTCGCCTCGTTGCTCAGTCACCAGTGTCACCAATCAGTTCCTCAGATCCTCTGAAACGCCCTCTCAATTTCCTTCACCGAATACCGCAGCACCACCGGCCGTCCGTGCGGACAGCTCATCGGACAATCGGTTTCCGCCAACGCTGCCAGCAACCATTCCATCTTGGTATGATCGAGCGGCATATTCACCTTGATTGCGGCGTGGCACGCCGTCGATGCCGCAATTTTCGCTTGTAGTGTTTCAATGGAAATGGCCGCATTTTCCCGCTCGATCCCGTCCAGTATTTCGGTCAGCAATCGCTCGGCATCACCCGTCGCCACACCCGCTGGCACCGCCTCAATCGCGACGCTGCGTGGCCCCATCAACTCCACTTCGAATCCATTCGCGGAAAGCTCTTCCGAGATCTTCTCGAAAATCACTAGCTGCCGCGGCGAAAGCTCCACGATCATTGGCATCAGCATCCGCTGGCTCTCCACTTTGCCAGCCCGTCGCGCTTCCAGGTGCTGCTCGAACAACACCCGCTCATGTGCAACGTGCTGATCCACGATCCACAAGCCTTCTGCGTTCACCGCGACGATAAAACTCGAGCTCACTTGCCCCAACGGCTTCAGATCGGCAATCTCATCCGGACGCGGCAAGCGTGCCGGCGCATCGGCCGCAAAATTCGTCGCCCATTTTGGGGTCGCAGTTTCCTCATTCCCAATCGCCTTGCCGAACGGCACGCTTGGTTCAAACGCGAATTGCTGTTCCACCGGCCGCAGTGGCGCCGTCGTCAAATCAAATCCCCTATCGGATCGAACGTCGGAGCGCAAACCGGTCGCTTCCATCGCCGGAATCATTGCGCGCGGCACGAGCGAACCGGCCGAGGCTTCCGCTTCCAATCCGTTGACCGACGCCATATTCGCGTGTGCCATGCCGGCCAGAGCCGCGGCACCTGTCGCCGTCCCGGCCCCAGCCGCTGCCGCGAAGCTGGCGATTGGCCTCGTGCCCATGAGCGCTTGCCGAATCGTTTCTCGCGTAAAATCGTGCACGAACTGAGAACGCCGGAACCTCACTTCGATTTTTGCAGGATGCACATTCACATCCACTTCGTCGTACGGCATTTCCAAGAACAAGAGCGTCGCCGGAAAAACGTTGGACGGCAGAATATTCCGGTACGCCTCGTGAATCGCGTGCAGGATCAGCCGGTCGCGCACCAGCCGACGATTCACAAATACATAGATCCCATTTCGATTGGGCCGCTGCACTTCGGGCCGCGAGGTGAATCCGTACACGCTTAGTCTGGCGCTCTGTTCGCTCGACTGCAGCTCTGGGTCGGTGATCGCCTCGCGAAACCCAGCTGACACCGTCGGAATTTCCACCAGCTCATCCAACGCCTGTCGCCCAAACAATTGATAAACACGATCCGCCAGCCGCTCGGTCGGCGAGCAATCCACAATCTGCTGCGTCGGCGTAGTCAGCACGAACTGCTTTCCGGGATTCGCCAGCGCGTAGTGCGTCACCAGCGAAGCGATGTGTCCCAGCTCGGTGGTCTCTGACTTCAAGAATTTTCTTCGCGCCGGCACGCAATAAAATAAATCCGCAACGCTCACCGTGGTTCCCGCCGCCAGCCCCGCTGACTTCACGCTCACCAGTTTGCCGCCTGCAAATTCAACTCGCGTGCCTTCCACCTCTTCCGCAGCACGCGTCTCCAACAACAACCGCGACACCGCCGCAATCGTAGGCATGGCCTCGCCGCGAAATCCCAGCGTTGCGATCGACATCAAATCGTCCGCTGACCGCAATTTGCTGGTCGCGTGCCGCTCGAACGCCAGCAACGCATCGTCATGCGCCATGCCGTGGCCATCGTCGATTACCCGAATCAGCCGCTTGCCGCCGGCTTCCACTTCCACGCGGATCGTCTTCGTACCGGCGTCCAGCGCGTTCTCCAACAACTCCTTCACCACCGACGCCGGCCGCTCCACAACCTCGCCCGCCGCGATTCGGTTCGCCACCGCCTCCGGCAATATCCGTATTCTACTCATTGACCCTTGATTGAAATTCCCAACTGGTCCAGCTGCTCGCTATCCACACTTGACGGCGATTCCGCCATCAAATCCTGCGCGGCCGTGGTCTTTGCGAACGCAATCACTTCTCGAATCGATTTCTCGCCGGCCAGCAGCATTACCACACGATCCAGTCCCAGGGCAATTCCTCCGTGTGGTGGCGTCCCATAGGTCAGCGCATCCAGGAAAAAGCCGAAGCGGCGCCGCAACTGCTCCTCGCTCAATCCCAGCGCTTTGAATAGCCGCTCCTGAATATCCTGGCGGTGAATTCGAATGCTGCCCGAGCCCAGCTCCACGCCGTTCAGCACCAGGTCATATCCCTTCGAACGAACTTCCCACGGTGCCGACTGCAGTTTCTCCAAATCTTCGTCCACGATCCCTGTAAACGGGTGCTGTGCGCTCACCCAGGTATTGTCCGACTCACTCCATTCGAACAGCGGAAATCCCGTCAGCCACAGAAATTTCCACCGCGACTTCTCGATCACGCCCAGGGCTTCTCCTAATTGCAATCGCAATTGGCCTGCGACCAGCGCCGCTGCCTCCGTACCTTTAATCCCGGTTCTCGCCGAAACCGCTACCACCAAATCGCCGGTCTTCGCACCGGTCAAGTTCACCAGCTTGGCCACATTTTCCGCGCCGATCAGCTTCTCCACCGTCGACGTCATACCTTCGGCCGCCACCTTCACGAAATACGCCCCGCGCGCTCCCACCGCCTTAGCCTTTTCGGTTAGCTCGTCCAGTTGTTTGCGCGAGTAACTCGCCGCTCCCGGCGCGGCGAACGCAAAGACATTCCCTTCGATCTGCAACCTCTCCCGGGCCGCCGGCGCGAAGCACTCGGTGACCTCGTGCAGTTCCATGCCAAAGCGCAAGTCCGGCTTGTCGCTACCGTATTTCCGTACCGCGTCCTTATACAGCATGTGCGGGAATGGCGCTTCCGCCTTCACACCTGCGACCGCGCACGCCCGCACCATCACTGCCTCAATCACCCCAAAAATATCCTCCTGTCGCGGAAATGACATTTCGACGTCCAGCTGAGTGAACTCCGGCTGGCGGTCTGCCCGCATATCCTCATCTCGAAAACATTTTACGATCTGAAAATATCGGTCCATCCCGCCGATCATCAAGATCTGCTTAAAGATTTGCGGCGATTGCGGAAGCGCATAAAACTGCCCGTTATGCACGCGGCTCGGCACCAGATAATCCCGCGCACCCTCTGGAGTCGAGCGTGTCAGCATGGGTGTCTCTACCTCGATAAAGCCGAGATGGTCCATGGTTTTGCGAATTTCCAGCAGAATCGCATGTCGCAGCGCCAGGTTGCGATACTGCTTGGGCCGGCGCAAGTCCAGGTATCGAAAGCGGAGCCGGGTCTCCTCGGTAGCATTGATCTCGTCCTCAATCGGAAACGGCGGAGTCTTTGCGTTGTTCAAAATGTGCAACTTCGTGGCAATCAGATCGACTTCGCCGGTGGCCAGCTCGGGATTCGGCTTCTGCCGTTTTACGACCCGCCCTTCCACCGCCACCACGTACTCGCTGCGAACCTGTTCCGCTTTCGAATGCGCCTCCGGCTGGGTCTCCTTGTTGAAAACCGCCTGCACAATGCCGGTCCGGTCGCGAACATCGAGAAAGAGCAGATTGCCAAGGTTGCGGCGCTTGGCCACCCAGCCCAGCACCACCGCGTCGCTACCGACATCCGTGGAGCGCAGCGCCCCGCAATAATGTGTGCGTTTCAAATTCCCCAGAAAGTCCAGCAAGTCTTCGTCTCCTCAACCACCACGATCTCTCTAAATCTAAATCCCGGACCGTCACCTGCGGTCCGCAAATACTAAAAACTTCCGTGCCGCGGCTGGTGCTCCTTCTTCAAATGTTCAATCAACGAAGGTTCCGGCACTCTAATCTGCGATCCGTCGGACAACGCCTTCAGCGTCCACAAACCTTCGGCAACCTCATCTTCACCCAAAATCAGGGCGTACTTGGCACCGAGCCGATCGGCTTGTCCTAGCGCTTTGCCGAATTTCTGGGCTACCGGAGGAAGTTCCACGACGAATCCCACATTTCGCAGATCGTGCGCCGCGCGTACCGCCGTTGCGTAGGTTTTTTCGCCCATCCAAGCCACATATACATCGCAGCCTTGTGCCGCCGCTCCCTTGCCGCTCTCTTGTAGCGACAAAATCAGCCGGTCCTCCCCGATTGCAAATCCAATTCCCTTGGTAGGCGGCCCGCCTAAAATCTCCACCAGCCCGTCATAGCGGCCGCCCCCACACACCGCGTTCTGCGAACCCAGCCCCGTCGCAATAATCTCGAAGGTAGTCCGCATGTAGTAGTCCAGCCCACGCACTAGTCGCCAATTTTCTGTGTAAAAGATCCCGCGCAGCTCCAACTCGTGCTTCACGGCCGCGTAATGCGCCGCGCACTCGGCACACAAATGATCACCAATGCGTGGCAGCTTCGCGATCAATGCCTGCTCGCTCTCGACCTTAGAGTCCAGCACTCGCAGAGGATTGGTCTCAATCCGCCGCTGGCTGTCGGCCCCCAATTGATCTTTCACCTTGAACAGTTCGCTGCGCAGCAATTCCACATATGCCGGACGGCAGTTCGGCGCGTTGTGCCCGATCGAATTGATGTGCAGTGTCACGGCAGTCAGCTCGATCTTCGCGAAGAAAGTCATCAGCATTTCGATCAATTCCGCATCAATTGCCGGCGCGTCGCTTCCGCCCAGCACCTCCGCCCCAATCTGATAAAACTGCCGGTATCTTCCCTTCTGCGGCCGCTCCCTCCGGAACATCGGCCCCATGTAATAAAGCTTCACCGGCTGCGGCAACTGCTGCATCCCATGCTCAATGTAAGCCCGACAAACGCTGGCCGTAGCCTCCGGCCGCAAGCTCACGGAACTCTCGTCGCGGTCCTCAAAGGAATACATCTCCTTGGAAACCACATCCGACTCGGCGCCAATGGATCGCGCAAAAAGCTCTGTCGGTTCGAACATCGGAGGACGGATTTCGCCAAAATCAAAAGTACCGAACACTTCGCGGGCAACTTGCTCGACGCGATTCCACACCGAAGTATCCGGCGGCAGCAAATCGCGCGTGCCTCGGATCGCCTGGAACTTCCGACGCTTCTCCGCAGCCCTTGGGGCCTCTTCACTCACTCCGCAGGCTCCTCGCGATAAATATTTTTGTATTCAACGTATCTTCCAGCGTAAGCATCGATAGCCGCCTGATCGATCGGCGTTAGAGCACGCTTGATCTTGCCAGGGTGGCCGACGACGAGGCTGCCCGGTGGGACCATAGTGCGCTCCAGAATGAGCGTCCCGGCGGCAACGATGCTGCCTTCGCCGATGGTGACCCCATTCAAAATAATCGACCCCATCCCGATCAAGCATCGCGACGCGATATGGCATCCGTGCAGCGTCACGGTATGTCCCACGGTCACGTCATCCCCCAAAATCAGCGGATATTCGTCGCGCATCACGTGCAGCACCGACCCATCCTGCACATTGGTCCGCGCTCCGATGCGGATATAATTCACGTCGCCGCGTACCACTGTGCACGGCCACACGCTGGAATCCTGGCCAATCACTACGTCGCCGATAATCACAGCTGCGGGGTCAATGTAAGCCGATGCGGCAATCTGCGGCCGATGGCCACGGTAGGAGCGGATCATGCTATCCCTTGTATTTGCCGAGACTTAAAGGTGATGGTACGATCCCGAAATGCCACCGGCTCGGTACCGTCACAGTAACATCCGCTGCAAGAACTGACAAGGAAGGCGCAGCCAGCCACCGCAGTGACTAGCCAGGTAGAGTCCAAGACACGGGAAGAATTTCAGTCGATCTGCACCGACGGGCCCACCGTCGATCCACCCAATTCGACCAGCCGCGCCGTCATAGCGCGCGCAGCCGCATATAAACTGGCCGACGCGGGTCCGCCGTCCCCCAGTGCGGCGACGGGTTTCCCGGTATCGCCACCGATTCGAATCCGCGGATCGATCTCAATTTCGCCCAGCACCGGAACGCCGTAATCCCGCGCCGTCTGGGCGCCTTCGCCATGCCCAAAAATATCGATGGCCTTGGCGCAATGCGGACAGGAAAACGTGCTCATGTTTTCCACCACGCCCAGCACTTCCACGTGCACCTGCCGGAACATCTCGATGGCCTTGCGCACATCCGCAAGCGCCACTGTGGAAGGTGTGGTTACCACCACCGCGCCGGTCACCGCCACTGTCTGGATCAGCGTGAGCTGCACATCGCCGGTCCCCGGCGGCAAATCGATCAATAAATAATCCAGCTCGCCCCAAATCACACTGCGAAGAAACTGCGTGATCACGCTGTGCAACATCGGTCCCCGCCAGATCATCGGCTTGTCGCCCGG
>Ga0302182_10000466_pt1 | contig 25822 bp, 20 predicted proteins | sample I_Palsa_N3_1_FD_198781 | JGI IMG/M metagenome (GOLD analysis project Ga0302182, IMG submission 198781) | Peat permafrost microbial communities from Stordalen Mire near Abisko, Sweden - I_Palsa_N3_1 | ecosystem: Environmental > Terrestrial > Soil > Palsa > Peat permafrost | place: Sweden...
TTCTTCCTTCAGCATGGGATGATCTTTTTGAAGTTCCGCGAGCCGGTCCTGCGCGGTTTTCAATTCTTTTTCAGCGGCGGAAAGCTTGCCGTAGCGTATTTCCGCCACTTTCGACAGATCGCCGGTGCGCTCGAAGCGCTGCTCCTCGGTCTTCAGCCGGTCGATTTCTTCCTTCTGCTTGCGAATTCGCCCGATGGCGTCCTTTTCCGTCTGCCAATGCGCCTTCAGGCCGTTGGACTGCTCTTTCAGCGTGCTGAGTTCTTTTTCGATTTGCTTCAGGCGGTCCTTCGAGTGCGTGTCCGATTCCTTGCGCAGCGCCTGCCGCTCGATTTCGAGCTGCATGATGCGCCGCTCGATTTCGTCAATCTCCGCGGGCAGGGAATCGATCTCCATGCGCAGGCCCGCGGCGGCTTCGTCCACCAGGTCGATGGCCTTATCGGGCAGGAAGCGATCGGTGATGTAACGCTGCGAGAGCATGGCGGCCGCGACAATGGCCGCGTCCTTGATGCGCACGCCGTGGTGCACTTCGTAGCGTTCCTTCAGCCCGCGCAAAATCGCGATGGTATCTTCCACCGAGGGCTCGCCGACGTACACCGGCTGGAAGCGGCGCTCGAGCGCCGGATCCTTTTCGATGTACTTGCGATATTCGTTCAGCGTGGTCGCGCCAATTGCGCGCAGCTCACCCCGCGCGAGCGCCGGCTTCAGCATGTTCGAGGCGTCCATGGAGCCTTCGGCAGCGCCGGCGCCGACCAGCGTGTGCAGCTCGTCGATAAAAAGAATAATCTGGCCTTCAGATTCGGTGACTTCTTTTAGCACCGCTTTCAGCCGGTCTTCGAACTCGCCGCGATATTTCGCGCCGGCAACCAGCGCGGACAAGTCCAGCGTAACGATCCGCTTCGGCTTCAGGACTTCCGGCACGTCACCCGCAATAATCCGCTGGGCCAGCCCTTCGACGATGGCCGTCTTGCCAACGCCCGGCTCGCCAATCAGCACCGGATTGTTCTTCGTGCGCCGCGCCAGAATCTGCATCACGCGGCGAATTTCTTCATCGCGCCCGATTACGGGATCGAGCTTCCCGCGACGCGCCAGGTCCGTAAGATCGCGTCCATATTGATCGAGCGCCCGGTAGGTCGCCTCCGGATTCTGAGACGTAACGCGGTGGCTCCCGCGGATCGCGGCCATGGCCTGCAGAATGGCGTCATAGCTGGCGCCCAGGCGCGCGAGCAGCTGTCCCGCCGGGTCGCGATCGGCTTTGGCGATGGCCAGCAGAATATGTTCGGTCGAGACGTACTCGTCTTTCAGGCGCTGCGCTTCATCGAATGCGCGTTCAAGGATTTTGTTTGTCGCCGGGCTCAGGTACTGGTCCGTGACGCCGGACACTTTCGGCAGCCGCTCGATCTGCGTTTCAATCTCGCGGGTCGCTTGCGCCGGCGAGACTCCGAGCTTTTCAAGCAGCGGCGACACCACGCCCTCGCCCTGGGCCACCAGAGCCCCGAGCAGATGGAGCGGCTCAATCTGCTGCTGACCCGAACGTGCCGCTAGTTCCTGGGCCGCCTGCAGCGCCTCTTGCGCCTTAATCGTCAGTTTGTCGAGTCGTGCCATAAAGCAATATTCTCACTTTCGCTAATAAGAATACAGAGGCCCCGGGTAACGCCCGGTGCTTTGAATTCATGAATTAGTGTAAAGGCATAATAAAATATGCGTGTGTGTTTGTCAAGTTAATTCAACTCCAAAAATAACCATAAATCACTCCAAAGCCTTTACTATTACGCATTTAAGGTAGTGCGTCTCCGGCACCGTCAGCAGTATCGGATGATCCTGAGCCTGCGTGCGCCGCTCAACCACCGCAATCGCCTTCCTTGCGTCATTTGCGGCTTCGGCCAGCAGTTGCAGAAAGAGCGCCTCGGAAATATGGTACGAGCAGGAGCAGGTCACCAGGTAGCCGCCGGGCTTTAGAATCCTAAGCGCTCGCAGGTTGATTTCCTTGTACCCCCGCTGAGCCGCCGGAATGCTGTCGCGATTTTTGGCGAAGGCAGGCGGGTCCAGCACCACCATGTCGAATTGCCGCCCCACTTCGTCGTACTCCTTGAGAATATCGAACGTGTTCCCTTCGCGGAATGTCACGTTCGCGATCGAATTCAACTCCTGGTTTCGCCGGGCGGCTCCGAGGGCCGCGGGAGCCATGTCGATGGCCTCGACGTGCTCGCAGTTCCCGGCAATAGTGAGCGCGAAACCTCCCTGGTAGCTAAAGCAATCGAGCACCTCGCCGGAGGCATAGCGCCGCGCCGCCCAGTGATTTTCGCGCTGATCCAGAAAGGAGCCGGTTTTTTGCCCGTGGCGCAGGTCGTACACAAACTTGATGCCGTTTTCCTCCGCCTGGATTTCAGGCGGGATCTCCCCGTACAAGACGCTGATTTGCTGCTCCAGGCCCTCGAGTAGTCGGACTTTCGGGTCGTTTCGTTCGAGGATGCCCTTGGGCGAAAAAAGCTCGACCAGGATTTCGACGATGAGGCCCTTCACGCGCTCGGTGGCCTGGCTCAGCGTTTGGATCACGAGGTATTCGCCGTAGCGATCCACGATGAGCGAGGGCAAAAGGTCCGCTTCGCCGTAAACCAGCCGGTACGCGTCCGTGTTCTGAACCACGGTCTTGCGATACTGAGCGGCTTGGCCAATGCGCTCAGCGAGAAAGGTGCGATCGATGAGGACATCCTGGCGAGTGAGGAGCCGGATGGCGATTTGCGATTTGTCGCTGTAGAATGCGCGGCCCTGATAGCGCCCGCGCTCGTCGGTGAGGCGAACGATCGAGCCGGCTTCTGCCTGCGCCGTGCGAACGTCGCTGCGATAGACCCACAGGTGGCCTGCGCGTAGCCGCTCAACGCCGCGCGCGGTGATGGTTACGCACTCCTCCGGCGTTGCCTTGCCGCTTGAACGGGCGATTGCGGGCCTTTCCACGGATTCCCTGCCTTAGCGACGCGCGCTGGTCGGTCAGATAGAATGGCTTCGGGACGCGAATCTGAGTTTGCCGCCCAGAATCAGGTTAGACGGAAGGCCCGATGCCAGACGGTCACGATTTCTTAACACAATTGCGGAAGTTGCGCCAGCCGCGTCCGAGTGCGATGTTGTTCGCGTAAATTGGCTGCCGATAAAGAGCGACCTGCATGAACCTGAGTGACTTCGATTACGATCTGCCGCAGGAACTCATCGCCCAGCGGCCTCTCGCCGAGCGAGATGCTTCGCGAATGCTCGTGGTGGATCGTGCATCAGGCGCTTGGGAAGATCGGGAGTTCCGAGAGTTCACGGAATTATTGCGAGGCGACGAACTCGTGGTCCTGAACAACGCGCGGGTGTTGCCGGCGCGGCTCTTTGGCCGCCGCGCCGGAATTCGCGCCCAGAAGCCCGGCGATAACAATCCAGCGCGTCAGCAGCACCTGCAGGCACAAATCGAAGTTTTGCTGGTGCGCCAAGTCGAAGAGGGTGTGTGGGAAGCGCTCGTGCGGCCCGGAAGAAAGATCCCCATCGGAGAGCGAATCGTTTTCGGCGATGGCGAGCTCGAAGCGCGCGTGGAGGGCCGCGGCGGATACGGCCTGCGGGTTTTGCGCTTCACTTCGAATACTCCCTTTCACGAGGCTCTGGAGCATCTTGGCCGCATTCCGTTGCCGCCGTACATCAAGCGCGCGGACGAGGCTTCCGACCGCGAACGCTACCAGACCGTGTACGCGAGGCAGGGCAGCGCGGTCGCAGCGCCCACGGCGGGCTTGCATTTCACTCCGGCGATTTTGAAGCGCCTGCGCGAGCGCGGAATCGAGATGGCGGAAATCACACTCGACGTCGGCCTGGGCACCTTTGAGCCCGTCCGCACCGAGCGGCTCGAAGACCACAAGATCCACGCCGAATCCTACGAAATTTCTGAAGCCGCCGCGGCCGCGATTGGCCGTGCGCGGAAGGAAGGCCGTCCCGTCCTTGCCATCGGGACCACCGTAGTGCGCGCGCTCGAAGATGCCGCCGCAAAATCCGCCGAGCGAGGCGCCGCGATCACCCCCGGAGCGGCCGAGGCAGAAATTTTCATCTATCCGGGCCAGCCCATCCACATCGTGAATCAAATGCTCACGAATTTTCACTTGCCGCGTTCGAGTTTGCTCGCGCTCGTAGCCGCCTTTGCCGGGCGTGAAAATATTTTGCGGGCGTACGGGCATGCGGTGGAAGCCGGATACCGCTTCTATAGCTATGGCGACTGCATGCTCATTCGCTAGGAAGGTGCCTGGCGCCCCTCCCGGCCCAGGCTCCTTTCGATGCTCTACTTTCGTGCAACCCGCTGCGCGTTCGTCTATAATCCGCATCCTGCTCTCCGGAGCGTCTGAATGCGCTATCTAATCCTCAGCGACATCCACGCGAACCTGACGGCGCTCGACGCCGCCCTAGCCGCGGCCAAGGGCCGGTTTGACAAGGTGCTCTGCCTGGGTGATGTCGTAGGATACGGACCCGATCCGAACGAAGTAATCGACCGTATCCGCGAGCTCGGCGCTCTGGTCATCCGCGGTAATCATGACAAAGCCGGAAGCGGCATCGCCAATGCCGACGATTTCAATCCGGTCGCGCGCAACGTAGCTCTGTGGACGCGCGAGAAATTGCGCCCGGAGAATCGTGAATGGCTCGAGAAGCTGCCCACCGGGCCGAGCACGGTCGAAGGCTTTTCGCTGGTGCACGGCGCATTTCGCGATGAAGACGAGTACGTGTTCGCTCCGGCACAGGCGCTTGACGGTTTGCTGGACGCACCCTCACCCATCACGTTTTTCGGCCACACGCATCTGCAAGGCGGCTTCACCCTGCGCGACAACAAAGTGGGAGTGCTCCACTTCAAGCCCGCCGCCGGCACTCCTTCCACCACGCTTACGCTCGAGCCGGGCTCGACCTATCTGCTGAATCCGGGGTCTGTGGGCCAGCCTCGCGACGGCGACGCTCGAGCGGCGTTCGCGATTGCGGACGTCCCTAATAACACCGTCGAGTTCTGGCGCGTGCCCTACGATATTAAATCGGTTCAGGAGCGCATGGAGCAGGCGGGTCTGCCCGAACCGCTCATTCTGCGCCTGTCGTTCGGCCGCTGATTCAACAGGAAGCCCCATGGAACCGGGAGAGAGTTCGTACCGTGAGGATAGGAGTCGCCTCCCCGTTGCGTTTGCCGCCGGGACCGCGATCGTTCTGATTCTGTTTGGCGGGTTGTTCCTTCTCACGCGCGTCATGCAATCGCATTCGCCCACCGCCGTGAAACTTCCCTTCGGCGTCGAAGAGCAGGCCTATGCCCAGCGCATTCATTTCCTGGATATCCAGCTGGCCCATGCCACCAATTTTCTGAATCAGGACTTCACCTACGTGGCCGGCTCGATTTCGAACGATGGTGTCCGCGCCGTGCGCGCGCTCGAAGTCACCGTGGAATTCCACGACACGTTCAATCAGGTGATTCTGCGCGAGAGCCAGCAAGTGATCGGGCCCGATACAGGTCCCATCGCCGCCGGACAGCGCCACGCTTTTCAAATGACCCTCGAGCATCTTCCGGCCACCTGGAATCACGAGAACCCTGCCCTAAGGGTGACCGGCCTTATTCTGGAATAATCGCGGAATCTCGGGTCCTGGGCCAAGTTCGGCCAAGTTTCGTCGAAGAAATCGGCGGTGGCTCCTTGAACGCGCCTGTGGATGATTGGGGCGAGCTAGATCGCGCGCTGGGCGAAATGGTGGCCTCAGGCAGCGTAGAAGTCCGCGAGGACGGCGAATGGCTGGCCGACCTCGCCGCGCTGCATTGCGAACTCCAGCGCCAGGGCAAGACTCCGCTGGTGCATTTGTGGTCGGACGAGCGGAATTTGACGCGCCGCGTCCTGCGCGTGAAAGAACGTGCCGAAGACCGCATCATTCTCGAAGTCCAGCGCTTCGGACAGGCCAAACCCGGCCGCCTGGAATTCCTGCGCACGGATTCGCCGCGCTCCGCCGGCCGCATCAGCCGGGAACAATTTCGCGCCCGCCTGGGACGCATCCTCGCCGAAAGTTTTCCTGACGCGAACATTGATTCGCTCAGCGCCGCGCCGGACCTGGAGCATTCTTTTTCCGGCTTGTACGTTCGCGGGCGCATGCACGAAGGTCCCCGGGAATGGGCGCTCGTCGCGGTTTCGCCGCACGAAAACGCAGCCGCGGTGGACGGAATCCTCGCCATTGGAATTCTGTGGCTCGATTGGGCGCGCAGCCATGCCACGCGGCGCGCGGTCGAAGGATTGCATTTGTTCGTTCCCGCCGGCTCGAGCAAATCTCTGCGCCAGCGATTGCTCGCGCTTTCCCCCGGCGCGCGCACCGAGATTTACGAACTACAGCCGCCGGACGGACCCATGCAGAAAGTGGACGCCACCGACGGCGGAAACATCGAGAGCCGGCTCGTCTCGCGCCGCGATGTGGAATCCGCCTTGGCCGCGGCGCGCGAAAGCGTCACGCGCATTAAATCGTTCGCTCCGGGGACATCGTCCGAGGCCATTGAAGTGCGCATCCCGGCCGGTACTAACGATGCGGCCATTTGTTTTCGCGGCCTGGAATTTGCGCGATGCACGAAGGAAGGAGTCACTTTCGGCCTTGGCGATGTGCCGCACACTCTTTCGGCCGCCGCTGAGCCTGCGCTAAAGCGCCTGCTGCACGATCTCGATTTGCACCGCACCTCGCTCGCCGAAGATACCAATCATCCGCTGTATCGCTGGGCGCCGGAGCGCTGGCTGGAGTCCCTGGTCCTGGAAGATCCCTCCAAGATCGATGCGCAACTCGATCCCCGGCATTTGTATTCGCAGGTTCCGGCGCTGGCCGCGGGCGATCGCGGCGTCATCGATTTGCTGGGCGTGACGCATCGCGGTCGCCTCGTGGTGATCGAGTTAAAAGCTTCCGAGGATATCCAGCTGCCCATTCAGGCCGTGGATTATTGGCTGCGCGTCCGGCGTCACCAGCTCGACGCCGATTTCCAGCTCCACGGATATTTCACCGGCGTCGAACTCGATCCCAAGCCGCCGCTGCTCTGGCTCGTCGCGCCGGGCCTGCGTTTCCATGCCGCCACCGACACGCTCTTGAAATACATGTCGGGCGAAATTCAGTTCACGCGTATCGGGCTAAACGAAAACTGGCGCCGGGGCCCCAAGGTTGTCTTCCGTCAGTAAGTCGAAAATTTTTCGGTGCGCAAAAGAGAAGGGAAGCGGACTGGAGTGAACCAGTGCCACTTCCCGGGGTGTGTCCTAGAAGTGATTTACATACTTAGACGCAATTCGCTGGAAAAGGTTGCAAAATTCGTGCGCGGGTCAAACGGTTAATAAAAGAGGTATTTGCGCCACTTTTCATCGCGATGCCCGATCAGGCGCATCAACTGCCGCGAGGTATGCAGCGTAAATGGCCGCGGCCGCCGCTGCAGTTTAAGTCCCGCCTCCTCCGGCGTGCGATCGCCCTTGCGATTGTTGCAGGCGTAGCAGCACGCCACCAGGTTCTCCCACGAAGATCGTCCGCCTCGCGAACGCGGCATCACATGGTCGAGCGTCAACTCGGAGGCAGGCAAGGCCCGGCTGCAGAACTGGCAGGTGTTGCGGTCGCGCAACAAAATATTTTTGCGCGAAAGCGCTCGGCTCTGCTGCGGAATGTGCCGGTAGGTCAGCAACCGGATCACCGACGGCACCTGAATCGCTTTTTGCGTGGAGTGAACTTCCGTGTGGCTGGTTTCTTCCGCCTGGGCCACGCCCTTGAGCATCAGCACCAGCGCCCGGCGCACCGCCGTCACGTTGATGGGTTCGAACGTCGCGTTCAGGACCAGCACCGGAGCCTGCATCACCGAAGGCCGGCTCGCGGACGACATCGGAAGCTTGGCGGCAGCGGCATCCGGCGCAAGCCCCGCCAGCCCGATTTTTGGCCGGGGGCGCAACGCGATTTTCGGCCGGTTATCCATGTGCTCGCCTTCGCTTCGTGTGAAGACTCACCACCTATCGGATGCTCTAGGCACCCTGCTGGTTTCCCTCACCTGAGTCTTTTTGCCTATCCTGCGCAGGACCCGATGGTGACATGCCGGAAACGACTCGCGCCACCGTCAGGCCGAACACCGCGGTTGCGCCCGCCTTAAGAAGTGCTCGCGAGCAGGCATCCAGGGTCGCGCCAGTCGTCAATACATCATCTACCAGTAGAACGCGCAGCTTGTCAACCTGCACCCCCTCGCGGGTGGCGTAGGCGCCACGTACCGACTCCCAATGTTCTCTCCGTGAAAGCACCAGGCGCGCCGGGCGTGGCTTGGTACGCACCAGCAGGTAGGCGCCGCGCTTGAGTCCCAGCCGGCGTGCCAGCGGCCGCGCGATAAGCTCCGCCTGGTTGTAGCCGCGTTCTCGCAGCCGGTCGGCGTGCAACGGAACCGGCACCACCACGTCCGCGCGGAATTCCCGCGCCTCCCGCGCGGCCACTTCTGCGAGCTTCGCCGCGAACCAATCGCCCAGCCGCGTCACTTCTTCGTACTTCAGCAGCAAAATCGCGCTGTGAAGCGCGTCGTTATATACCGCATAGCTTCGCGCGCGCGTGAACGCGAAGGAGTCCGCGCGGCAAAGCCGGCAGAGCGGCTGCATGGCCTCGGCCGCGACCGCCGATACAAAAGGACGCCCGCAGCACTCGCACATGGGCTCCGTGATCGGTTGGAAAGACGCGAGGCAATCCTCGCAGATCGGAATTCGGCTGGCGGTCGCGAGCGCCTGCGCGCAGATTCGGCACGGAGCAGGGAAGAGCACTGCCGCGAATGCGTCGAGCGTGCGTGCTAAGATCACGGAAGCGTTGTTAACCGAAGGGTACCGGGAGAAGCTACTCTAATTGCGGCGCCAAGGGAAGAGCGGAGTTAACACACTCCTCCCCAAGCTCGGGCAGTGCATGCTGCAAATCGCGGCGCGAAAGGCTTACAGCAGCCCTTGCTCCATCTTCTCCTGGCAGGCAAGGCAGTAGCGGGTCCACGGCACAGCTTCCAAACGCTTTTGCTGAAGTTCCTGGTGGCAGGAAATGCATTCGCCGAACGCGTTCTCTTTGATGCGCGCGAGCGCGTCGTCCACCAACTGCAGCAGCGAGCGCTCGTTGTGAGTCTGGCCGAAGAGGAACTCCTTGGTGTAGGAATTCGCGGCCTTGTCGGCGAGATCCACCGTGGGATCGTCGTCCGCTTCGCGCCCCTCTTGCTCCGTGCGGGCAATCCCGCGCACGAGTTCTTCGCGCCGCGTGACCAGTTTCTTCTTGTAATATTCCAGCCGTTTCTTTTCCATATTCGAGGTCCCTAAGTGAGGTTTCAACACTCACTAAAATCCAACGATTTTAACGATTACTTCTCTCCCTTGTCAAATCAGTGATTCCCCGCCGCGGCAAGAACGCCACGGCCGGCAGTGGCTAACTGGCTCCCTGTGGACGAACACGGAGAATTACGGACTTGTGATAGATGCGGCAGGCCGCGGAAAGGATTCCGCGGAATTAAGACTTACGTCGCCGTTTGCTTCGCCGGAAAGAGAAAATGAATGGCCACGGCCCAAAGAACCAGCGTGAGAAATGCAAATGCGCTGCCTTCCGGTCCCACCGTCCCGCCGGTTATCCAGGCCGGGCCGTGAAACGAAGAATTCAGCAGGTGGCCCGGAGCCACCATTCCGCTATCCGGAACGGAGTACAAATACGTCTCGCCCCAATCCCACGACGCGTGCATCCCGATAGCAAACCAGATACTCCCGGTGCGCCGCAGCGAAAGTGCCGCCACCAACCCGAAGCTCGCCGCCATCAGCGCGCCGTATATCATTTCGCCCTCATTCCTCAGGTGCCCTGCTCCAAACAAGATCGAAAGCACGATTGCCGCCGGCCAAAAACCGATTCCCGAAGCTAGCGTGGCCTGCATGTATCCCCGGAAGGAAAATTCCTCGAAGAACCCGACCAGGATGAATACGATGCCGAAGAGAGCTCCATATCTCGCCGCCTCAGCACCACCGAGTGCGAAGCCGCTGATGGAAAATCCATGCAGCGCCGCGATAATTCCCATCAATATGGACAGCATCCCCAGGCCCAGGGGAATGCCCTGCCAGAAACGCTTGCCGAATGCCTCCGCGAGCGGAAGGTTATAATCGGCGTAGGTCTTCTTCTCGATTTTCGTCATGATCAGCGTGGCGAGGATCAGCATCAAAGATCCAATGCCTTCGCCGAATATTCCCTGCGCCGCAGTCATGGTATCTTTCGGCTGCGCTTCTTCCCACGCGTGAACGGCCGGAATGTGATGTATGGCGAAGCCCGTCAGCCGCGCCAGTCCCAGAAAAATCACCACGAAAATCAGCAGCCGCCAGCCCGCCCGAATTCCGTTTGGGCCCAGGAAGATGCTTGCGAACGGCGAGCGCGGCGCAAGCGCGGCCGCGTGGTCGCCTTGCGGTGGCAGTTCAGGTGAGCCCGCGTCTATGGTCAAGGTGAATCTCCTCTGTCATTCCTATACGAAACGACACGTCCCTTAGTTTCATCGTTCGACCGATTTCTTCCGCTGGCCTCGGTCCGCCGCCTATGATAAAGATGTTCGAACGTTCGGTCCGACGCCGCAGAAACCCTGTTCGCAGGAGACACGCTTTGAGCCGCCGGAAGACTGTTAAGTCGGGTGTCACGCTTCGAGACGTCGCGCATGCGAGCGGCGTTTCGCCCGCCACCGTCTCCATCGTACTCAATAACGCGCCCCTCGCTCGATATATTCCGCTCACCACCAAGGATCGCATCGAGAAAGCCGCCAAAAAACTCGGCTACCGTCCCAAAGTCGTCTCGCGCTTCCTCAGCGCCAAGCGCAATCGCACCGTTGGCGTCATGGTATTCGACATCACCGATCCCTTTTGCACCCTAATTCTGCGAGGCATTGAGAACTCGCTCTACCAGGCCTCCTATCTTCAGGTTCTCACCGACGGCCACAACCAACGCGGCCGTTTCGAGCGCTACCTGGAAATGTTGCTGGCCCGGCCGGTGGAAGCCTTGATCTTCGTCGCCAACTGGCTCTTCGTGGATATTGATCTTCTCGCCGATCTTGAAAAGCGAAACATTCCCGCGGTTATGATTGGCCGCGAACTTAACACCGGGGGAGTGAGCTCCGTGATGGTGGACAACGAAGCCGGAGCGCATCTGGCCATGGAGCACCTCTACTCGCTGGGCCACCGCAAGATCGCGTTCATTCGCGGCCCCAAGATGCTGGTGGATAGCTCGCCGCGATGGCGCGGCGTGCGTTCTTTTGCGCGTTCGGTGGGCCTCGAAATCGATCCCGCTCTCGTCGTGGATCTGCCCGACTCGCTCGATCCCAACTCCAGTTTTGAAGGCGGCTTCCGCCTCACCGAAGAGCTCTTGAAGCACAAGAAGCGCTTCACCGCCATTATGGCCTTTGACGATTTGACCGCTTTCGGCGCCATTCGCGGTCTGGCCCGCGCCGGCCTGAAAGTGCCGGAAGATTGCTCCGTGATCGGATTCGACGACGTGATTCCCGCGGGCCTTTCCGTTCCATCTCTCACCACCGTTCGCCAGCCGATGGAGTCTTTGGGCAGCGCAGCCGTGGGACTTGTTCTCGAAGCCGTCAACGCGGCGATTGAGGAACGCGAATTTGAAGCCGTGCACCGGAAACTCGCCCCGGAACTCGTCGTGCGGGAATCCTCGCGCGCCGTTTCCTGGACTTGAAGCCAAAACAAAAAGGGAACTTGCCTTTTGTCTTGACACAAACGGCGAGCCTGAAATAATGAGTCGGTTTAATAAACTTTAATAAACGCAAGATACGGTTCGGTGTGGCGGGAACTGCGCCGGCCCAGCGAAGCCTTACAACATTCTCGTCTTCTGCGGAGGCCGCTAAATGGTTTTCAAACCAGGCCCGCTCGCTCGTTTCTTCTCGCGGCCCGCGTTCGCTTTTTGCGCCGCCCTAGTCCTGCTTTTTCTGCCCTCGCGGGCGCTGGCCGATGCGCACGAGCAATCGGAAACAAAAATGCCTCTGCACGAAGGCTGGGCTCTGCAATCCTCCTGCCTGTTTTTGGCTGCGGGCGAACAAATTTCCGTCCCCGGCTACAAAACCAACGGTTGGCACTCCACTTCCGTGCCCTCCACCGTCGTCGCCGCCTTGGTCGGCGATAAAACCTATCCGGATCCTTATTACAGCAAGAACCTGCGGGACATTCCCGGAACAACCTACCCAATCGGCAAGAATTTTTCGAATATTTCGATGCCGAGCGACAGCCCTTTCCACTGCTCCTGGTGGTATCGCAAGGAGTTCACCCTGCCGCCAAATTACAAAAATAAGCACGTGTGGCTTTACTTTGGCGGAATCAACAACCACGCGAACATCTGGCTCAACGGCCAGAAACTTGCCGGCGGAAAAGATATCGCCGGGGCTTACCGCACCTACGAATTCGATGTGAGCGAGTTCGTCCATCGGGATGGGCCCAACGCGCTCGCCGTTGAAACCATCGCGCAAACGGAGAAGGATCTCGGGATCAATTGGGTGGACTGGAATCCCGCTCCGCCCGATAAAGACATGGGCCTGTGGCGCGACGTGTATTTGCAGGCGAGCGGCCCCGTGGCCATTCGGCATCCGCAGGTCATCACTCATTTTTCTTCCGCCGGGCTCGCGGAGGCCGATCTCACCGCCGAAGCTGATTTGGTGAACGCCAGCACCAAGCAGATCACCGGCGTGCTGGACGGCCAGATGGAAGACATCAAATTTCGCCTGACCTTCATTCTCAAGCCCGGAGAAACGCGCACGGCCCGCTTTACGCCGGAAGAATTCGCGCAGTTGCGCATCAAGGATCCCGCGCTGTGGTGGCCCCATCGCCTGGGTCCGCAAAATCTTCACCAGCTTTCCCTGCGCTTTATAGTGGGGGACGAACTTTCCGACGAGCAGCACGTGCGTTTCGGAATCCGCGAAATCACTTCAGATTTAAATTCGAAGGGCGCCCGCCAGTTCTACGTCAACGGAAAGAAAATTCTAATTCGCGGCGGCGGATGGTCCCCGGATATGCTGCTGCGCCACGATCGCGAGCGCCTGGAAACGGATTTTCGTTACGTCCGCGAAATGAATCTCAACGCCATTCGCCTGGAAGGCAAGCTCGAGACCGACGACTTCTACGATCTCGCCGACGAGCAAGGCATCCTCATCATGGCCGGATGGTGCTGCTGCGACCATTGGGAGCAATGGAAACACTGGCAGCCCGGCGATCTCGAAATCGCATCCGCCTCCCTGCGCTCGCAAATCTACCGCATGCGCAGCCATCCGAGCCTGCTCGTGTGGCTGAACGGCAGCGATGGACCTCCTCCCGTGAACGTCGAAACGGAATACATTAAAGTCCTGAAAGAAACCGATTGGCCCAATCCTTACCTCTCTTCCGCGTCGCAAACTCCCACCAGCGTGAGCGGGCAGTCCGGCGTGAAAATGACCGGCCCCTACGATTACGTCCCGGCCGATTATTGGCTCACCGATACTTCCCGATATGGCGGCGCGTTCGGCTTCAATACCGAAACAGGCCCGGGTCCGGCGGTTCTGCCCGAGAGCAGCCTGCGGAAAATGCTGCCCGCCGATCATCTGTGGCCACCCGACGCGTTCTGGAATTACCACGCGGGTTCGGAGGGCTTCAAGGATTTGAGCCACTTCGACGGCGCCATGAAATCCATCTATGGCCCGGCCGCCAGCCTCGAGGACTACGAAGTGAAATCGCAAGCCATGGCCTACGACGGCGAACGCGCCATGTTCGAAGCCTATTCCCGAAACAAGTACACCTCGACCGGGATCATTCAGTGGATGCTGAATAACGCCTGGCCCTCCCTGATCTGGCATCTGTACGATTATTACCAACAGCCCGCCGGTGGGTATTTCGGCACGAAGAAAGCTTGCGAGCCCGTGCACGTCCTGTATTCCTACGATGACAACACCATCGTGGTGGTGAACAGCCTCTATCAGAAGTTTTCAGGTCTGGCGGTCACCGCCAAGCTCTACGACCTCGCGCTGCACGAAAGATTTTCGCGCCAGGTGCCGATCGACGTGGACGCGGACGCCGTGGCCAAAGCGCTCGCGCTTCCCGCCGAAGCGTTCCAGCCCGAGTCTCCGGTTTATTTCGTGGAGCTCTCGCTGCAGTCGCATGACGGAAAGAACTTGAGCTCCAATTTTTATTGGGTTTCTCCCAAGAAGAACACCTACGAGTGGTCCAAGACCAGTTACAAATACACGCCCGTCTCTTCCTATGAGGATTTGACCGCGCTGCAGACCCTGCCCAAGGTCAACCTCGATGCCGGCGGAAATATCTCCGCAGCCGCGGACGGCCCGCTTGTCCACGTCACGCTCAAGAATCCGAGCGCTAATCTCGCGTTCCAGGTTCGCCTGGGCATCCAGCGCAGCGGCCAGTCCGACGAAATCCTTCCCGTCTTTTGGGATGATAATTATATCGAGTTGATGCCCGGGGAAACGCGCGAGCTGACCGCGAAATATCTCCCCACTGCCGATATTTCAGGTGATGTCGAACTCCACGTCTCCGGCTGGAACGTCAACCCGATCGCCCTTCCCCTGAATAGTGCAGGCCCAGCCCATTTGCAGTCCGCAGGCGGCACGCGCTGATGCCCAGCGAGCATAAAAATTCGATTGCCGGCGCACCCCACGACTTCCCCAATGCCATGCTCAAGGAAATCTACGAGCAGCCGCATGCAATTCGGGAATGCATTCGCCGCAATGTGGATCGCGACACCATTTTCGCCGAGTCGCTGCAGCCCATCGAGACCGCGCTTTTCAATTTCAAGAAAATCATTATCGCCGCGAGCGGCTCCAGCCGAAATGCAGGCCTCGCGGGCGAGATCATGATGGAAGACCTGGCGGGCGTAGCAGTGGACGTGGAGTATGCCAGCGAATATTGTTACCGCTCCACGCACGCCGGCACCGATCCCATCGTGATCGTGATCACGCAATCGGGAGAAACCGCGGACACTCTCGCGGCCCAGCGCGAAGCCTTGAATCGCGGCGCAAAAACCGTCGCCATCTCGAATGTTTCCGACTCCACGATTGCGCACGAAGCCAGCGCCACCCTGCATACTTTCGCCGGTTTGGAGCGGGCTGTCCCCGCGACCAAAAGTTTCACCACGCAGTTGACCGTCCTTTATTTGCTTTCCTTGTTTCTCGCGCGCAAACGCGGGCGTATCACTTCCGAAGTCACCCGCGCGCACCTGAATGCGCTCTCGCAGCTTCCCGAAGCCATAGAAAAATCCCTGCCTTCTTGGGACGCGCAAGCCGCCGCCTATGCCCGCGAATATCGGCAAGCCCGAGCGTTTTTGTACCTGGGCCGCGGCGTGCATTACGCCATCGCGCGCGAAGGCGCCTTGAAGCTCAAGGAAATCTCCTACGTGCAAGCCGAAGGTCTTCCCGCCGGCGAGCTGCGACACGGCCCCAACGCGCTCGTGGACGAAAAGCTCCCCGTCATCGTCCTTGCCGCGCGCGATTCATCCGACCCGGATTCCGTGCTGCGATATCAGAAAACGCTCCTGGTTCTTGAATACGTGAAAAGCCGCGGAGGAAAATCCATCGCCATCGCTTGTGCCGACGACCCCGAAATCGCGTCGCTCGCCCATCGCGTGATTCACATCCCCGCCGCTCCGGAATTGCTCCTGCCCATTCTCGAAGTCGTGCCGCTGCAGCTTTTCGCCTATCACTTCGCCATCCTGAATGGCTGCGATGTGGACCATCCCAGAAATCTCGTCAAATCGGTCGTCACCGAATGAGCGAACCCATCCAGGGCTTTGCACCCGCATCGGCAGCTCCCGTAAGGCTCCGCCGCGTCCTCGGCCTTTGGGATTTGATCTTCATCGGCATCGTCATCATCCAGCCCATCGCGCCCATGGGCATTTACGGCGTCATCAGTAACGCCGCCCGCGGCCACGTCGTCACCACCATTCTCATCGCCATGGTGGCCATGCTGTTCACCGCCGTCAGTTACGGAAAAATGGCCCGCGCGTATCCCAGCGCCGGCTCGGCCTACACCTACGTGGGACAGGAAATCCATCCCGCGCTTGGTTACGTCACCGGCTGGGCCATGCTCATGGACTACATTCTGAATCCGCTCATCTGCACCATCATCTCCGCCAAGCTCACGCAGAATATTCTCCCCGGCGCTCCGTACTGGGTGCTCGCGGTCGGTTATGCCGTCGCGTTCAGCGTCCTGAATCTGCGCGCCGTGAAAACTTCCGCGCGAATCAACGAAGTGCTCGCCGCCGGAATGTCCATCGTAGTCGTAGTCTTCTTCGCCTTCGTAATCCGCTTCCTATGGGGGTTGCACCATTTCGGCCCCGGCTTTTTTTCGCAGCCATTTTACAATCCCGCAACTTTCAGCTTCGGCGCCGTCTTCCGCGGCACTTCCATCGCCGTGCTCACCTACATCGGCTTTGACGCCATCTCCACGCTTTCCGAAGAAGTGGAAAATCCGCGCCGCAACATCATGCTCGCGACCGTCGGCGTGTGCGTCATCACCGGCATACTAGCCTCTCTCGAAGTCTACGCCGCGCAGCTTGTCTGGGGCTCGAAGCCGTTTCCCGAAGAAATGGTGGAATCAGCGTTCCCATTGGTGGCGCGGCAAGCCGGAGGCTTCTTCCTATTCAATCTGATCAACTTCACCGTCTTGATCGCCAATATCGGTTCTGGACTCGGCTCTCAACTCGGCGCCGCCCGCTTGCTCTATGGCATGGGACGCAGCGACGGCATCCCCAAAAAGTTTTTCGGCGCGATTGAGCCCAAAAATCACGTCCCGCGCAACAATGTGATTTTCGTCGGCGTCATTGCTCTGGTCGGCGCGTTTCTGATCAACTACGAGCGCGGCGCGGAGCTCCTCAATTTCGGCGCGCTGATCGCTTTCATGGGCGTAAACGCCGCCGCCTGGGTCCGCTATTATCTGCACGCCCAGGAAAAGCGCTGGAGCAACCTCGTTTCGCCCCTTCTCGGTTTCGTGATTTGTTTTTTTATTTGGCTGAATCTGAGCCCCGCCGCGAAAGTTGCCGGCGGCATCTGGATGGTGGTGGGAATCGCCTACGGCGCGGTCAAAACGAAGGGCTTCCAATCCGAACTTGTAAAATTTGACGTTCCGCCCGAAGACGAATAGGGAACTAACCCCTGCGGTTTTCAGTCCGGTTCCTGCGTCACGATGTGCACATCTACCGCCGGAGCATCGCGCAAAAACCGGTTGATCGCGTTCATGTACCGCAGCTTTCTCCAGCCTTCCACCGCCGACCTTCCGAAAATTACCTGCGTCACGTGCTTGTCCCGCACAAACTGCGCGGTCGCGTCCGACACGCTTTCGCCCTTCAGCCTCACCGGTTTCGCCCCCAGGCTTTCCGCGAACTGCAAATTCGCCACCAGCGCCTTTTCGTCCTGCTCGTTTCCGGCCTGATTGATATCCACGTGTAACGCGTAAAGCTCCGCGTCCATGCGCCGCGCCATGCGTGCCGCCCGCGCCACCAAATACTGCGCCTTCGGATTTCCGCTGATGCACACGGCGATGCGTTCGCGCACTGCCCAGCTCTCGCGAATATCCTTCTCCACCATGTAGGTTTCCAGGCTGCGATCCACCTGTTCCGCCACTTGCCGCAGCGCCAGCTCGCGCAAAGCGATCAGATTCCCGCGCCGGAAAAAATTCTTCAGCGCCTGTTCCACTTTTTCCTTGCCGTAGACGTCCCCGCGCTTCATGCGATTCTGCAAAGCTTCCGGCGTCAGGTCCACCATCACGGTTTCATCCGACATCTGCAGCACCCAATCCGGCACCGTCTCGCGCACCACCACGCCGGTGATCCCGCGAACCGTCGGCGCAATGCTCTCGATGTGCTGAATGTTCACCGTCGAGAGAACGTCGATCTTCGCGTCCATGATCGCCAGCACGTCTTCGTATCTCTTGCGATTTTTGCTGCCCGGAATATTGGTGTGCGCCAGTTCGTCCACCAGCACCACCTGCGGGTTGCGCGCGATCACCGCGTCCACATCCATTTCCTCGAACAGCGTTCCTTTGTAATCGATTTTCCGCCGCGGCACGCATTCCAGTTGCGGCACCAGCTCCGCGATTCCTTTTCTTCCGTGCGTTTCCACCACCCCGATCGCCACATCCTCGCCGCGCGTGTGCCGCCGGATGGCTTCGCTCAGCATGCTGTAGGTCTTGCCCACGCCGGGCGCGTAGCCCAAAAAAAGCTTCAGGATGCCTTTGATTTTTTCCGGCGGCTTCGATACCGCCAGCCATTCTTCCGGGGTTTTCGGCATGGGCCTATTCTCTTCTACGGGTGTCCGTAAAGCTACGATAGAATGGCTGCGTGCGCGAGCCTTTTCCCAGCCGTTTAGTGCGTTTTGCTTGTGCCTTCATCATCGTGTTCGGAATTTCCGTCTTTTATCGCCGCGTGCTTCCGGTCAATCCCACCACCGTCGCGCTCACGTTTCTCCTCGCCATTTTAGCCGTTTCCACCGTCTGGGGCATCGCCGTCTCCGTGTTTATGTCCATCGTCGCAATGCTCGCGTTCAATTATTATTTTCTTCCGCCCATTGGAACGCTCACCATCGCCGACCCGCAAAACTGGGTCGCCCTTTTCGCTTTTCTGGTCGTTTCCGTTCTGGCCAGCAGCCTGTCCACTCGCGCGCGGCAAAAAGCGGAAGACGCTTCCGACCGCCGCCGTGAAATTGAAAAGCTCTACGCTTTCAGCCAGGGCCTGCTCGAATCCGGCAACGTCATCCAGTTGCTCAATCGCATTCCCGCGCAAATCGTGAATACCTTTGAAGTCGGCGCCGCCGCCTTGCTGCTCGCCGATAAACAGAAAATTTACCGCTCCGGCCCGGTGATTCCGCGTCTCGATCTCGACAGCCTCAAAGCCATCGTGGCGCGCGAGGAGCCCGTGATTGACGTGCCCAACAGCCTCTGCTTCACGCCCGTGCGCCTCGGCGTCCGGCCCATCGGCAGCCTCGGAATTTCCGGCACCATTCTTTCCCGCCAGACGCTTGAAGCCATGGGCACTCTCATCGCCGTAGCCATGGAACGCGCCCGCGCCATCGAACAATTGGGACAAACCGAAGCCGCGCGCGAAGGAGAACGCCTCCGCACCGCCTTGACCGATTCCGTCACCCACAACCTCCGCACGCCGCTCACCTCCATCAAAGCCTCGGTGACGAATCTGCTCTCGAACCCGGGCCTCAGCGATGCCCAGAAACGCGAACTTCTCACCATCATCAACGAGGAAAGCGACCGCCTGAACCGCCTAGTCGGCGAGGCCGGAGAAATGGCCCGCCTGGATGCCGGCGAGGTGGAACTGAAACTCGAATCGCATCCCATCGAGGACGTAATCAATGCCGCCCTGCGCCAGTGCAAGACCACTCTGGGGAGCCGGGCTGTGAGCGTCGTTGTGCCCGAGGGACTTCCGCCCGTGCGCGTCGATTTGGGCTTGATGAAGGAAGCGCTCGCGCATCTGATCGAAAATGCAAATCAATACTCGCCCGCCGAAGATCCCGTCACCATCACCGCGGAGCTGAGCGGAGACTTTCTCGTCACCAGCGTGGCCGATCGCGGCGCGGGAATCGACGATCTCGAGCAAAGCCTGATCTTTGAGAAATTCTATCGCGGCAAGGATCAGCGCTTCCTGGTTCAGGGCACTGGCATGGGCCTTCCGATTTCCAAGGCCATTGTCGCCGCGCACGGCGGTGGAATGAGCCTCACCAGCCAGCGCGGCCACGGATCGGTTTTTTCCTTCTCCTTGCCTGTCGATCGCAGTCGCGCAGCGGCGGCCGGATGAACGCCGCCACCATTCTCATCGTTGATGACGAGCCGCAAATCCGCCGCGTCATGCGCACCACGCTCGCCTCCCATGGCTATTCCGTCGTCGAAGCCCGCACCGGCGAGGAAGCTCTGGAAAGCATTCGCGGCGAGCGTCCCGATCTCGTTCTTCTCGACGTCAACATGCCCGGAATTTCGGGCCTGGAGACTTGCCGCGAAATCCGCGCCTCCAGCGATGTGCCCATCATCATGCTCACCGTGCGCAATACTGAACGCGACAAAGTCGAAGCTCTCGACGCCGGCGCCGATGATTACGTGGTCAAGCCTTTCGGCGCAGAAGAGCTCATGGCCCGCATCCGCGCGGCCCTCCGCCGTGCCGCGCCGGAAGAGACCACACCCGCCTTCATTTCCGACGAGCTTAAGATTGACTTCGAAAAGCGCGGCGTCACCGTGCGCGACCATTCCGTGCGCCTCACTCCCAAGGAATTTGAACTGTTGCGTCACCTCGTTGCCAATCAGGGCAAAGCGCTCGGCCATCGCCGCCTGCTGCAGGCTGTCTGGGGGCCGGACTACGGGGAAGAAACGGAATACCTTCGCGTTTTCATCAATCAGTTGCGCAAGAAAATCGAGCCGGACCCTCGTCATCCGCGTTACATCCACACCGAGCCCTGGGTCGGCTATCGCTTTGAGCCCCCCGAAGCCAAATCCCGCGCCACTCGTCCGGGGAAGTAATCACTTAGTGCAGAGGATGGGTCGCGTCCAGGTCCAGGTTGAGCTCCAGCACGTTGACCCGCCGCTCGCCGAAGAATCCAAGTTGGCGTTCCGCCGTGTGCGCCTTTACCAGCAGCCGCACCTCATCCTCCTTCATGTTTCGTTCTCGCGCCACGCGCGGAATCTGGAAGTCCGCGGCGGCGGGAGATATGTTCGGATCCAGGCCCGATCCCGACGTGGTTACCAGATCAATCGGAATGGGCGCCTTGGGATTTTCTGCTTGAGTCGTCTGCACGCTTGCGGTCACGCGGTCGATCAGCGCCTTGTTTGTCGGCCCCAGATTTGATCCGCCTGATTGCGTGGCGTCATAGCCCGCCGGGCCGGCACTAGAGGGCCGCGAATGAAAATATCCTGGCGAACTGAACGGCTGGCCGATCACCCGCGAACCCACCATCTTTCCGCCGACTTCGATCAATCCGCCGCTCGCGGATCGCGGGAAGAGCGCCTGGGCCAGCCCGGTGACCACCAGCGGATAAATAATCCCCAGAAGCACGGTTGTTGCCAGCGTCATCCAAATCGAAATCAGCAAATTCTTCTTCACATTGTCCTCACGCCAGGCCGATGTGCGTAATGATCAGGTCAATTAGCTTGATTCCCAGAAACGGCGCGATCACTCCGCCCAATCCATATATCAATAAGTTCCGCCGCAAGAGCGCTTCCGCTCCCACCGGCCGGTACTTCACCCCGCGCAGCGCCAGGGGTACCAGCGCGATGATGATGAGCGCGTTGAAAATCACGGCCGAGAGCACCGCCGACTGCGGCGTTTTCAGCGCCATCACGTTCAAGATGTTCAACTGTGGAAAGGCCACCGCGAACATGGCCGGAATAATGGCGAAATATTTCGCCACGTCGTTGGCCACGGAAAATGTGGTCAGCGCTCCGCGCGTAATCAAAAGCTGCTTTCCGATTTCCACGATCTCGATCAACTTCGTCGGATTGGAATCGAGGTCCACCATGTTTCCCGCTTCCTTGGCCGCTTGCGTCCCGGCGTGCATGGCTACGCCTACATCGGCCTGGGCCAGCGCGGGCGCGTCGTTGGTTCCGTCGCCGGTCATGGCCACCAGTTTCCCCTTGGCTTGCTCCCGCCGGATCAGCGCCAGCTTGTCCTCGGGTTTTGCCTGCGCCAGGAAATCGTCCACGCCCGCTTCCCGTGCGATGGCCGCCGCGGTGAGCGGATTGTCGCCGGTAATCATGACCGTGCGAATTCCCATGGCGCGCAACTGGTCAAAGCGCTCGCGCATTCCGCCCTTCACGATGTCCTTCAAATAGATGGTGCCCAGCACGTGCCCGTCTTCAGCCACCAGCAGCGGCGTCCCTCCCGCGTTTGAAATGGCTTTCACCACCTCTTCCACTTCCACCGGTGCGCGGCGGGAACCTTGCGAGCAGTGTTGGAGAATGGCATCGGGCGCGCCCTTGCGAATTTCGCGCCCGTCGAGATCCACGCCGGACATCCGCGTTGTCGCGGAAAATGGAATGAACGTGGTTGCTACGGACGCGAGCCCGCGTCCTCGCAGCCCGTATTTTTCCTTTGCCAGCACCACGATCGACCGGCCCTCCGGTGTTTCATCCGACAGCGAAGCCAGCTGCGCCGCATCCGCCAGATCCTCTTCCTTCACTCCCGGCGCGGGAATCAATTCCGTGGCTCGCCGGTTGCCCAGCGTAATCGTTCCGGTTTTATCCAGCAGCAGCGTGTCCACGTCGCCCGCCGCTTCCACCGCCCTCCCGGACATGGCCAGCACGTTCCGCTGCACCACGCGGTCCATTCCCGCGATGCCGATCGCGGATAGCAGCCCGCCAATCGTGGTCGGAATCAGGCAAACCAGGAGAGAGATCAGCACGAAGACGGTCTGTGGAGCGCCGCTGTAGATGGCCATGGGCTGGAGCGTAACCACCGCCAGCAGGAAAATAATCGTTAGGCCTGCGAGCAGAATATTCAGCGCAATTTCATTCGGCGTCTTCTGGCGTTCTGCCCCTTCCACCAGCTTGATCATCCGGTCCAAAAACGTTTCTCCCGGATTCGCCGTGATTTTCACCGTGATTTGGTCTGAGAGCACGCGCGTCCCGCCGGTCACCGCCGAGCGGTCGCCTCCCGATTCGCGGATCACCGGCGCGGATTCGCCCGTAATGGCGGACTCGTCCACGGACGCCACTCCAATCACCACTTCGCCGTCACCCGGTATGAAATCGCCCGCCGACACCACCACGATATCCTCGGCGCGCAGCTTGGATCCGGCCACTTCCTCCGTCGTGCCGTCCGGCTTCATCCGTTTTGCCATGGTTTCCGAGCGCGCTTTGCGCAGCGTGTCGGCTTGCGCTTTTCCGCGTCCCTCGGCCATGGCCTCGGCGAAATTCGCAAACAGCACCGTGAACCACAGCCACAGCGTGATCTGCAGCTCAAATCCGAAATTCCCATTGTGCCGCAGCAAATCGTTTATGAGCTCGACGCTCGTGACTACCGACCCCACCTCCACCACGAACATCACCGGGTTCTTCATCAACGTCCGCGGGTTCAGCTTCACCACCGAATCCCACATCGCCCGGGTGACCAGCCCCCAATGCCACAACGATTTCTTGTTTTCGCCCATGGATGGCCTCAGAAAACCTTTCCGGCGTTCATCAGCAAGTGCTCCAGAATCGGCCCCAGGCTGAGTGCCGGGAAAAACGTCAACGCTCCCACGATCAATACCACCGTCACTAGCAGCGCCGAGAAGAGCGGGGTCGTTACCGGAAAAGTTCCCGCCGATTCCGGCACGATTTTCTTGCGCGCCAGATTTCCCGCGATCGCCAGTATCGGTATGACCATGAAGAAGCGCCCAATCAGCATGTTCCAGCCCAGGCTGTTGTTGTACCAGGGCGTGTTTCCGCTCAGGCCTGCGAAAGCCGATCCGTTGTTTGCCGCCGTCGAAGCGTACGCATACAAAATTTGCGAGAGCCCGTGCGGGCCGGGGTTGCTGATGGCCGAAGTTCCATACGGGGCCACCACCGAGATGGCCGTAAAAACCAGAATCACCAGGCAGAAAATCAGCACCGTGAGCATGGCCATCTTCACGTCGTACGCTTCGATCTTCTTCCCCAGGTATTCCGGCGTCCGCCCCACCATTAGCCCGGCGATGAATACGGAGAGAATCACGAACACCAGCATTCCGTAGAGTCCAGCGCCCACTCCGCCGAAAACCACTTCGCCGAGCATGATGTTTACCAGCGGAATCATTCCCCCCAGTGGCGTGAAAGAATCGTGCACGCCATTCACCGCTCCGCAGCTCGCGTCCGTGGTAACCGTCGCAAAAAGCGCCGTATCCGCGATCCCAAAGCGCACTTCCTTGCCTTCCATGTTGCCGCCCGCTTGCCCCGCGCTGGTTTTCTGGTCCACGCCGTGCAGCAGTGGGTTCCCTCTGGCTTCCGCCACATACACGGAAACCGCGCCGGCCGCGAACAAAAACGCCATCGCGCCCCACACCGCCCAGCCGTGCCTCTGCGATCCGGTCATCCTTCCCAACGTGTACGTGAGTCCCGCCGGGATCGCGAAGATCAGAATCATCTGAAAGAAGTTTGTAAGCGGCGTGGGATTCTCATAAGGATGCGCGCTATTCGCGTTGAAGAATCCCCCGCCGTTCGTTCCGTACATCTTGATCATTTCCTGCGAAGCCACCGGCCCCATCGGAATCACCTGCTCGGTCACGCGCTGCGTCGTCGTTTTTCCGTCCGCTCCGGTGACCTGCACCGTCTGCGGATCCACCAGCTGCACCTTGGCATACGGCCTCAGATTCTGGATCGCGCCCTGCGAAACAAAAAATAGCGCGCCCACCACGCACACCGGCAGAAGCACCCACAATATCGATCGCGTCAGGTCCACCCAAAAATTCCCGATGGTCTCCTGCTCCCGCCGCGCAATTCCGCGCACGAACGCAATCGCCAGCGCGATCCCCGTCGCCGCCGACATGAAGTTGTGATACGCGAGCCCGGCCATCTGCGTGAAATAGCTCATGGTCGTCTCGGCCGAATAGTTCTGCCAGTTCGTATTGGTTGTAAACGACGCCGCGGTGTTAAACGCCAAATCCGGCGCCAGATTCGCCCATTTTTGCGGATTCCACGGCAGCCAAAGCTGCACGCGCTCGATCGCGTACAGCAGCAGCATGGACACCACGCTGAAGAGCAGCATCGAAATGGCATACTCCGTCCAACGCATCTCATGCTTCTCGTCCACGCGCGTCACGCGGTAGAGAAACCTTTCGATCGGACGCATCAGTGGGTCCAGGAAAGTCCGCTCGCCGCTGAAGACGCGCGCCATGAACACGCCCAGCGGCTTCGTAATCAGCAAAATCACCAGCAGGAACACCCCGATTTGGGCCCAGCCGTTCGCAGTCATGTCAGAATTTCTCCGGCCACAGCAGCGCCGCCACCAGATAGGCCAGCAGCAGCACGCAAACTCCCAGCAGAATCACGTTTCCCGTCATCATCTCGCTCCCTACTTGAGCCGGTCACACGCCCAGACGTACGCAATCGCCGCGGCAAAGAAAATGATCGCGCTCATCACGAAAACAAAATCGCGCATCGCTCGCTATCTCCTCGCGCCGTCAAAAATCTTCCCGCGCGCTAGAATTTCACCAGTATCGAAATATCAATGAACGACTCGTCCCGCCGCAGATCCGGGAACCACACGCTGCTGATCCCGCCCCCGCAAGCCGTTTCCGCAGCCGCCAGAGTTCCTTGCCCCGACGAGGCCCCGGTACTGCACGCGTAATATTGCGGAAAGCCGTTGTTTCCGCCGGGCGGCGTGATTCCGCCGCGCCCCGACCAATACGGCACATTCGCGTGGCGATAGTCATACTCCCAGCGGAACGTTACGTATTGCTTCGGCATGTAGTCGAACGTAAACGAAGAATCCCACGCCTTGAACGGGTTCCCCGGATTCTCGTTGAAGTACGGCGAATTTGTCGAAGCCGTGATCGCGCTCTCTCCGTTGATCGGCGGCAACAGCACCAGGTAGCGCCCCGGATTGTTAATCTGCCCGCCGCCGAGCGTCACCGCAAACAGGTCTTTGTGGAACCAGAAGCGGTTGTACAGCATGTACCCCACGAAGCTCTGCTTCGGCCCGCCCTTATGATCGCCGTAGCAACTCACCCCGCTGCCGTATTCGCAGCCCAAATCTCCGGTGAACGTAAACGCCATCTTGTCCAGCGGACGGTACGGCCGGTCGAAATATTTCACCTCGATACTGTCGTCCGTGTGGATGCGTTTGCGGTGCGGCACGAACAAGTCATCCTCGCCCAGTCCATAATTGTTCGAGA
>Ga0302182_10000469_pt1 | contig 25650 bp, 26 predicted proteins | sample I_Palsa_N3_1_FD_198781 | JGI IMG/M metagenome (GOLD analysis project Ga0302182, IMG submission 198781) | Peat permafrost microbial communities from Stordalen Mire near Abisko, Sweden - I_Palsa_N3_1 | ecosystem: Environmental > Terrestrial > Soil > Palsa > Peat permafrost | place: Sweden...
AGCCCAGTATTGAAGATATCCTTCTCGGGCAAATTCCCTGGATTCCAAAAGTGACCCTGCACAATCCCTTCCTTGCCCTGGCTAATGGCGACGACTTCATGAAGGCCTTTCATCAAGCGGCTGAAGGGAAAATGGAAAATTTCGTTTTGGTGATCGAAGGGTCCATCCCGAATGAACATAATAAGGACGAAGGCTATTGGGCCTCCATGGGCACGGACCCAAAGACCGGTCAGCCGATCACCACGTGTGAATGGATCGATCGTCTCGCTCCCCAAGCGTGGGCGGTAGTGGCGGCGGGAACCTGCGCCACCTACGGCGGCATTCACGCCATGGAGGGCAATCCCACGGGATGTATGGGCCTTCCCGACTACCTGGGATGGAAATGGAAGTCGAAAGCGGAGATTCCCATCGTGTGCGTGCCCGGCTGTCCGGTGCAGCCCGATAATTTTATGGAAACGCTTCTGTATCTGCTCTACATGGCTTCCGGCCGTGCGCCAATGATTCCGCTCGATGAGGCGTTGCGGCCGACATGGCTCTTCGGTAACACAGTGCACGAAGGCTGTGACCGCGGCGGATTCTACGAGCAGGCACAGTTTGCGGAAGAATACGGATCTCCGCTTTGCATTGTGAAGCTGGGATGTTGGGGTCCGGTCGTGCAGTGCAACGTTGGAAAGCGTGGATGGATGGGAGGGATCGGCGGGTGCCCCAATGTCGGCGGCATCTGCATAGGATGTACCATGCCGGGCTTTCCCGACAAATTCATGCCCTTTATGAATCAGCCGCCGGGCTCGCTCTTGTCGTCGGCTGCGGTCCAGACGTATGGACGGGCGATTCACGCCTTGCGACGTTTCACGCAGTCGTCGCTGAACAAAGAGCCTAGCTGGCGCAAGCCAACGCGCGGCAACGCGCAAAAAAGCCCAAGAAAATAGGCTGAAGCTGGGCTTGGGCGTAGTCATGAAGTTGCTCTCGCTTGAGGGATGAGCATGGTCTCGTTTTCGTGGCCGAATAATGCGAACAGCACGCCCAAGGACCATCCTTCTGCGGTTGCCGAGCGGGACCTGGCTCCTTCCGAGGCTGAGGAAATTCTCCAGGGCTTGGCCGGAGTCTTCGCCCGCCACCACAATCCGGCAGCCGCAAGACGCGTCGTGTATCCGCCGGAACGGCCCGACCAGGGATGGTCCCAGGATGACGATGCGCAGCTTCCGAATCTCGAAGCCAGATATCGAGCGTTGGTCGAGCAGATCCCGGCGGTAGTGTTCATGGCCTATCTCGATCGTGGGATCGGCGAGGCCTATGTCAGCCCTCAGATTGAAGCCGCGCTGGGTTTTTCGCAGGAAGAGTGGCTGGAAGATCCGGTCCGCTGGTACAGCCACATCCATCCCGAAGACAAGCAGCGCTGGAGCACCGAAGCGGCCGAGATGTTTCTGACCGGCAATCCGCTGCGTTCGGCCTATCGTGTGGTTTCACGCGACGGCCGCGTCATCTGGTTTCATTGCGAAGCCAAGATGATTCGCAAGGAAGACGGCGAGCCCTGGTTCATTCACGGCGTGGGCTTTGATATCACTGATCTGAAGCGGACCGAAGCAACGTTGCAGGAAGAGCGCAATGTGGTCTCCGCCATCCTCCATACCGTGGGCGCTTTGGTGGTGGTGCTGGATTCGGAAGGCAGGATCATGCGCTTCAACCGGGCTTGTGAACAAACCAGTGGATATTGCTTCGCTGAGGTTGCCGGCCAGAAGATCTGGGATTTGTTCATGGTTCCGGAAGAGGTGGACCGTTTCAAGTCAGTCTTTCAGCAACTCTGTTCGGACGAGTTGCCCAGCGACTATGAGGGCTACTTGGTAAAGCGGGACGGCGCTCGCCGCCTGATCGCATGGTCAAGCACGGTGCTTCCTGGCAAGAACGGGAAGCCTACGTATATCATCGCAACCGGAATTGACATCACCGAGCGCAAACACCTGGAGAAAACAATTCTGGAGGTCAGCGCCCGGGAGCAGCGCCGCATTGGTCAGGACCTGCATGATGGCTTGGGCCAGCATCTCACGGGCATCGCCTTCATGAGCAAGGTGCAGGAACAAAAGCTGATGGAAAAAGGCCTGCCCGAGGCCGGCGACGCCGCCAAGATCGTGAAGCTGGTGAATGAGGCCATCAACAAGACGCGCGAATTGGCGCGTGGATTACTTCCGGTTGTGTCTGACGCGCAGGGGTTGATGTCAGCCTTGCAGCAATGGGCGGGCGAAGTGGAAGATTTGTTTGCGGTCAGTTGCCGGTTCCAGTGTTTTACTCCCGTACTCATCGATGACGACACGGTGGCCACGCATCTCTACTACATTGCCCGGGAAGCGGCGAACAATGCGATCAAGCATGGTCACGCCCGCCAGATCGTCATTCGCCTGGCCGCCGACCAGCACCAGGGAGCGCTTACCATCCAGGATGACGGCTACGGAATCGGCAACCTCACTCCCAGCAACAAAGGAATGGGACTTCATCTGATGAACTACCGGGCCAAGATAGTCGGGGGTTCGCTTGAGGTGCAGCGCGTCCCTACTGGCGGAACCGTGGTGACCTGTTTGTTCCCAGTCGGGACGAAGGAATGCAGTAAAACATGAGCGTGACTTACAAATCGCAGAACCATACGGCGCAGAACCAGGCTGTCACCAAGAAAAGAATCCTGGTGGTCGATGACCATCCCATCGTGCGCCAGGGTTTGGCGCTGCTGATCAATCGGGAGCCCGATCTGGTGGTCTGCGGCGAAGCTGAAGAAGCGACGGGCGCGATGCACGTGCTGGCCTCGGCCCGGCCCGATGTTCTCATCGTGGACATTTCTCTGAATGGCCCCGATGGCCTCGATCTGCTGAAGAACATTCGCACTACTCATCCCACCCTGCCGGTGCTGATCCTCTCGATGCACGATGAGTCGATCTACGCCGAACGAGCGCTGCGCGCCGGTGCGAATGGTTACATCATGAAGCAGGAAGCCACCGAGAAAGTGCTGGTCGCCGTGCGCCGCATTCTGAACGGTGAGATTTACGTCAGCGACCGCATTGCTAATAAGATGCTCAAGCACTACATCACCGGCTCCGGTACTCTGCGAAACTCTTCCATCGCCGATCTCAGCGACCGCGAACTGGAAGTCTTCCGCCTGATTGGGGAGGGTCACGGAACTCGACAGATTGCCGAAGAATTGCACCTCAGCGTAAAGACCGTTGAATCCTACCAGGCGCACATCAAGGAAAAGCTGTCGCTGCGCAGCGCCCGCGAGCTCATGCAGCACGCCATTCAGTGGAATATGAATGAAAAAACCGCCTAGAAGTGTCTAGTAGAAGTGTCTGTGCGTCGCGCTAACCCGAACTCGCCGCAAATTCCGCTCGGCTTCCCTCTGGTTCCCGCACAGATGTACTCCCTAGTCATCAGGGAATCCCCGATAGAAAAAATAGTGATATCACGAAACTGAAAAAGTGAACCTCCCGCTTGTGGCCATTCTAGAGAGGGTTGATTCTAAGGGCGTTTTGTTAGGTCCTGTTCTAGGAAGACTACAAAGAAGAGTTGCTCCTGGATCGAGCGCTAGAGATATTCGCGACGTCCTAAACGAGAACTTCGGCAACCAAGACCTTTTACTGAACAGCTTGGATGGGATAAGGAGAGTCCAGTTATGGCAACGGAAACAGTTCCGTACGGTCGGGTCACGCAAAAACCATCGCCTGTCGCCGAGGTACACATACTCTGGATCACCGCGGGTCTGGGCTGTGACGGAGACTCGGTCTCAGTCACCGCGGCTACTCAGCCAAGCATCGAGGACGTTCTGCTGGGAGCAATCCCAGGACTTCCCAAGGTGCACCTGCATAATCCCGTCCTTGCCTATGAGAACGGGGATGAGTTTATGAAATTCTGGTATATGGCAGAAAAGGGCCAGATCGATCCTTTTGTCTTGGTAGTGGAGGGATCGATTCCGAACGAAAAAATAAAGAAGGAAGGCTATTGGGCTGGCCTTGGAACTGATCCAAAGACTGGCCAGCCGATCACCACCAACGAGTGGATTGACCGTCTGGCACCCAAGGCGCTGGCGGTCGTGGCCTGCGGCACCTGCGCCACGTACGGCGGAATTCATGCCATGGAAGGCAATCCAACGGGAGCGATGGGCTTGGCTGATTATCTGGGCTGGGACTGGAAGTCAAAAGCAGGTCTGCCCATAGTCAATGTTCCCGGATGCCCAGTCCAGCCCGATAATTTCATGGAGACCGTGCTCTACCTGCTCTACCAGGTAGCGGGACTGGCGCCCATGATTCCGCTCGATGATCAGTTGCGTCCCACCTGGTTGTTTGGCCAGACGGTCCACGAAGGCTGCGATCGAGCCGGCTACTACGAGCAGGGTGACTTCGCCGAAGTGTACGGCTCTCCAAAGTGCATTGTGAAGTTGGGATGCTGGGGGCCGGTCGTGAACTGCAATGTGCCCAAACGCGGCTGGATGGCAGGAATAGGCGGCTGCCCCAACGTGGGCGGCATCTGCATCGGCTGCACGATGCCTGGATTCCCCGACAAGTTCATGCCCTTCATGGATGAGCCGCCGGGAGCGAAGGTTTCCAGCGCAGCGGTCGGAGCTTACGGCCGTGCGATTCGTGCCCTTCGTTCGATGACGCAGAACACCGTCAACAAGGAGCCGAAGTGGCGTCATCCTCGCGCCGAGATCACCACCGGATACCATCCGCGAACTTACTGAGAGACCCGCGAAGCCAAAGGAGCGATCGAATGAGCACCGTAACAGCACCGACAAAAGATGTGCCCAGCAAAAAGGGAAATCTGGTGGAAATGAACTGGGACCCGATCACCCGCATTGTGGGCAGCCTGGGCATCTTCACCAAAATCGACTTCGAGAACCGTCATGTGGTCGAGTGTCACAGCACCTCGTCCATTTTTCGCGGCTACAGCATCTTCATGAAGGGCAAAGATCCGCGCGACGCTCACTTCATCACAAGCCGCATCTGCGGGATTTGTGGCGACAACCACGCCACCTGCGCCACTTACGCGCAGAACATGGCGTTTGGCGTAAAGCCGCCTCCCATCGCCGAGTGGATCGTCAATCTCGGCGAAGCCGCCGAGTATATGTTCGATCACAATATTTTCCAGGACAATCTCGTGGGCGTCGACTTCTGCGAGCAGATGGTCAAGGAAACCAATCCCAAGGTCTGGGCGAAAGCGCAATCGACGCCCGCGCCGCACTCCAATCTGCACGGATACAAGAACATCTCCGATATCATGACCGCGCTCAATCCGTTTACCGGAGCGTTCTATCGCGAAGCTCTGGTCATGAGCCGTATGACGCGCGAGATGTTTTGCCTGATGGAGGGTCGCCACGTTCATCCATCGACTCTGTATCCCGGAGGCGTTGGCACGGTGCCCACCATCCAGCTCTTCACTGACTACCTGGTCCGCCTGATGAAGTATGTTGAATTCATGAAGAAGGTCGTTCCGTTGCACGACGACCTGTTCGACTTTTTCTACCAGGCGCTTCCCGGCTACGAAGAGGTAGGCCGCCGGCGCGTTCTGCTGGCGTGCTGGGGATCGTTCAACGATCCCGATGTCTGCGACTACACTTACAAGAACATGACGAACTGGGGGCGCAGTATGTTCGTCACTCCGGGTATTGTGGTCGACGGCAAGCTGGTGACTACCGATCTGGTGGACATCAACCTGAACATCCGCATTCTGCTGGGCAGTTCGTATTACGACGAGTGGAAGAACTCGCAGGTCTTCGTCAAGACCGATCCTCTCGGAAATCCGGTGGACAAGAACCATCCCTGGAACCAGACTACGATCCCCCGGCCGCAGAAACGCGACTTCGGCGGCAAATATACCTGGGTGATGTCGCCGCGCTGGCTCGACAAGCGTACCGGCGATCACCTGGCGATGGATACCGGAGGCGGTCCCATCGCTCGCCTCTGGGCAACCGCGCTAGCCGGCCTGGTGGATATCGGCTATATCAAGGCCACCGGTAGCAGCGTAAAGATGTATCTGCCCAAGACGACCTCGCTGCCAGAGGTCGAGTTCGAATGGAGAATTCCGAAGTGGAGCAATGCCATCGAACGCGACCGGGCACGGACTTATTTCCAGGTCTATGCCGCCTGCGCCGCGTTGCACTTCATGGAAAAGGCGCTGGCGGAACTTCATGCCGGGCACACCAAGACCTGGACGGAATTCAAGGTGCCCGAAGAAGCCATCGGTTGCGGCTTCCACGAAGCGGTGCGCGGCGTGCTCTCGCACCATGTGGTGATCAAAGACGGTAAGATCGCCAACTACCACCCGTATCCTCCCACTCCCTGGAATGCCAATCCGCGCGACATTTACGGCACTCCGGGTCCGTACGAGGACGCGGTGCAGAACACCCCGATCTTTGAGGAAAACGGCCCCGACAAATTCAAGGGAATCGACATCATGCGCGCTGTGCGCAGCTTCGATCCCTGCTTACCGTGCGGCGTTCACATGTATCTGGGCAATGGCAAAGTGTTGGAGACGCATCATTCTCCGATGTTTGGCCTTCAACCCTAGAACTTGGACCGGGCTGACTAAGGAGTGAGGGTGATAGCTTTAGGAATCGCCAACTACGCTCTAGCGACGCAGCTGGCATCTCGAAACTACGCTCTCGCTCCTGATTTTTGGTTGTGGTGCAGTTTGGCAAGGAAGCGAGCCAAACGCGCGATTATTGCGTCGCAAAGAACCCTTCGGTCGCTTGCGCTCTCTCAGGGCAGGCTGCGACGCTTCGCGCGGCTCGCCTAGATCCTTCACTGCGCAAAGAACGCTTGTCAGGATGACAATCAAACTGCACCACTACCTGATTTTTGGGCTGTTTGACTGTTATTGGTTGACAAGAAGAGTTCGAGAAGGAGCATCGTGGCTGACGGCAAAGACTTTCGGGAAGAAATGCAACGCATCGGGGGGCTGGTTCAGGAAGTCGAATCCATCTCCGATCCGGCGGTACGGTCCGCGACCAGGAATCTGGTGCAGTCTCTTATGGACTTGCACGGTGCGGCGCTGGCGAGAGCGCTCGAAATCGTCGCCGATGCTGGTGAACCGGGGATGAGCATCATCGACCGCCTGGGCCGCGATTCGCTGGTCAGCAGCGTCTTGATCCTTTACGGGCTCCATCCTGAGGATCTCGAAAGCCGAGTGGTAAAAGCCGTCGACAAGATACGGCCGCAGTTGCGGAAGCAGGGCTGTGAAGTGGAACTGCTGGCCGTGAACGATGGCGCAATCCATCTCCGCGTCGAAACCGGTTCGCACACCTGTGGCTCAACCGCGAAAACCGTGCAGGCTACTTTGGAGGGGGCTATGTACGACGCCGCCCCGGATTTGACCTCCCTGGTAATTGAAGGTCTTGAAGAGAAGCCCGCCTCCGGATTTGTGGCTCTGGACAAGTTGGTGGGATGCCGCGCAGGATCGCCGGTAGCTCTGGGAACGCAGGGTGCGGATTAGCAGGTTTGAAAACATGAGTTCGGGACAATTTACAGAATCAGCCGATGGTTTTGGGACGCTGCGCCAGTTTGCGCGCCGCGAGCGGCCGCTCGAACGCTGCGAGTTGTGCAGCATGGGCCTGCGGCCCGATCATCCGCACTTGATCGAGGTGGCTCAGCGAAAGCTGCTCTGTACTTGCGACGCGTGCGCAATTCTGTTCAGTGGTCAAGGAGTGAAGTTCAAGCGTGTGCCACGGCGGGTGCGATCTATTCCAGGCTTTAATCTTAGCGACGCCGAGTGGAACGGCTTGACGGTCCCCATTAATATGGCCTTCTTTTTCAAGAGCAGCCTTGAGAATCGGGTCATCGCGCTTTATCCGAGTCCCGCGGGTGCGATCGAATCTCTGCTGGCGCTGGAATCGTGGAACGACATTGTGGCCCGCAACCCGATTCTGAACGAAATGGAATCAGATGTGGAAGGGTTGCTGGTCAACCGGCTGGGGTATTCCCGTGGATATTCTGCGGCCGAGTACTACCTGCTTCCCATCGACGAATGCTACAAGCTGGTGGGCTTGATTCGCATGCATTGGAAAGGTCTCTCGGGTGGGACGGAAGTGTGGCAGGAACTGGGCGAGTTCTTCACGAGTTTGAAAGCGCGATCAGTCGACGTTCGCGTCGACGTCCCCGTCGAGGTCAAAGAGGTGTCCAGGGTGGAAGAGCAATCGCATGCCTGACCTGAGCTTTCAAGTCGAGGGAGCCGAGGTTGTCGCTAATGCGGCCACGGCTCTGCTGGCCTTCAAACTCCGCCTGACGGACGCCAATCCGGAACAGACGATTCACACGGTCGCGTTGCGCTGCCAGATCCAGCTCGAAGTCACCCGCCGCAAATACACGCCTGAGGATCAGGAGCGGTTGCTCGATCTGTTTGGCGAGCCCAGCCGCTGGGGCCAAACCCTGCGCAATCTTTTGTGGACCCACGCCAATCTCGTCGTGCCTTCGTTCAAGGGAACCACTCTGATTGATCTTCCCGTGCCCTGCACATTTGATTTCAACGTGGCTGCCACGAAATACTTCGACGGCCTGGCCAATGGAGAAGTTCCGATTTGCCTGCAGTTCAGTGGGACGATTTTCTACGCGAGTGCGGAAGGCGGATTGCAGGTCGCGCCGATTTCCTGGGACAAGGAAGCTCGCTTCAAGCTCCCGGTAAAAATCTGGCGCGACATGATGGAATCTTACTATCCCAACAGCGCCTGGCTCTGCTTGCACAAGGACGCCTTTGACCGCTTGTATCAATACAAAGTCCGGCACGGAATTCCCACCTGGGAAGAGACGCTGGAGAGGATCATTCCGGTTGAAGAGACCGAAGAAAAGGTAATGGGATGAATCTCAGGGCGGTAGAGCAGATCGCAAAGGCAGTCCTGTACGAGGGGTACATGCTCTATCCTTACCGCCCATCGTCGGTAAAGAATCAGCAGCGCTGGAATTTCGGTGTGCTCTGTCCGCGGTCTTACAGCGAGGCGCAGAACGGCACCGAGGCCTGGACCATGCAGACCGAATGTCTGGTCGAAGGCAGCTTGATGACCGGACTTGAAGTTCGAGTGCGATTTCTGCAGCTGATAGCACGTTCGGTCGGCGAGTTGACTACGCCGCTGAGCGATTTGTTGCCGGTCGAAACACCCGAATTTCGTCAGGTGGACAAACTCGCGGTAAATGACCGCGTCTATCAGCCCTGGCAGGAAGCGGTGGAGCGGGAAATCAGCGTGCCATTATGTAACGTGGAAGCGCTCGGCCGCAGTCCGATAACGCAAGCCTTCAGTTTTGCCGCGGAGAAGCAGTTTGAGTCCTTGCGCGAGTCCGACGGCAAGTCGGGGGGCGAGTCACCAGGAATGATCGTCGGCATTCTTGTACGCGAGCGAAGTGCCATTTTTGGCGAAGTGGAAGTTGCCGGGGCCCGGCAGGACAATGGTGCCTTCAAAGTAAGCGTGTGCATCCGCAACACCACGCGTTTTGAAATCTCGAACGAGACCAATCGCGAAGAAGCCTTGTTAAGTGCCTTAGTCTCGGCTCACACAGTTCTCGGCGTGCAGGATGGCAGGTTCGTCTCGCTGCTCGCGCCTCCGGAGCAAATGAGCGAACTGGCCGCGAGTTGCAAGAACGTGGGAACGTGGCCTGTCCTCGTCGGGAAAGAAGGACAATGTGACACCGTACTCTCTTCTCCAATCATTCTCTACGACTATCCCCAGATCGCTCCCGAGAGTGCTGGAGACCTGTTTGATGGAACCGAGATTGACGAGATTCTCTCGCTGCGCATCATGACATTGACCGACGACGAGAAGCGCGAGATGAGCCAGTCGGATGAGCGTGCCCGCCAGATGCTCGAGCGCACCGAGACCATGCCGGTCGAACAGTTCATGAAGCTCCACGGAGTGCTGCGCGGACTGCGGCCGCTCAAGCCTTGTTCACCCCAGGAGGAGACCCAGTGAACGAGTGGGAATGGCAACTCCTCGAGGAAAAGACCCCGGTCGATCATCTGGAAATTTCAGGAGTCGAGGTGCGGACCGGAAGCCGCGTGCGTCTGAATCCCCGTAAGGGTGGTGATGTGATGGATATCGCACTCGCGGGCCAGATTGCAACCATCGAATGCATTGAACAGGACTACGAGGGCAAGAGCCACGTCTGCGTAGTTCTGGATGAAGATCCAGGAAGAGACATGGGTTTGCTTCGTCAACCAGGTCATCGCTTCTTTTTCGATGCGGAAGAAGTTGAACCACTCTCTGAAGAAGAAGCCACGTACATCCACTCATCGGAGAAGCCAACCGTCTTGATAGCCGGCATCGGCAACATCTTTCTCGGCGATGACGCCTTCGGCGTGGAAGTTGTCCGCCGCCTTGCTGACCTGCAGCTACCGGAAAGCGTGCGCGTGGCCGATTTTGGCATTCGCGGTTTCGATCTGGCTTACGCTCTGCAGGACGGTTACGAAACCACCATCCTAGTGGACGCTTCTCCGCACGGCGAAGCTCCGGGCACTCTCTACGTCATCGAACCTGATCTGAAGGCCTTGGACGATTCGGAGGCTCCGCAGCCCGCGGTTGAAGCTCACGCCATGAATCCCATGAACGTGCTGCGCATGGCGCGGGCGATGAATATCGAAGTAAAGAACGTGCTGCTGGTCGGCTGCGAGCCGGAAACCCTCGGAGGCGAAGAGGGGCAGATGGGACTGAGTGCCGCGGTCGAGGCTGCTGTCGATCACGCGGTCAAACTGGTCGAATCGATCGTCAACAAAATTCTCAACGGTGATCGGCCCGATTCCAATCTTCGTTCGGGGCTATAAACATCTTTACAAAAGGAGACTGCCGTGGCAATGGAAAATGGTGACGGGGGCTTCAACGACAAGGACACGCTGTTCATGCTGAGTGGAGTGGCTCTGGTGGTTTTCGGGGCAGGTCTGATTCTCTCCAATCCGATCGCGCGGCGCTATCTCGGCCAGTTCGGGGTCGGAAATCTGGCTCAGGCCGCGTTGCCGGATCTGGATCGATATCTAAAATTGCGCGCCATGTGACAGCATGAGATGACATGAAGGGCCGCAACTAGGTCAGGGGGAACATTAGTTTGTCTACAGCAGGGACGCCGCAGGCGACCAAGGTTCGATACTTAATTGAAGCCAAGGGGAGTACATTCACGGTCCGGGCGTTTGCCACGGGTATGCTTTCGGCATTTGGCCATAACCCGACGATCGCAATTCCGGACCTCCAGGGCGAGATTCAGTTCGCCTCCGATACTCCGGAGGGTTCGTCTGTGCGGATCGTGATCCAGGCGGCCTCCCTGGCGGTGACCGGCGACATCAGCGCCAAGGACCGCCAGGAAATCGAACGCAGAATGCACGACGAGGTTCTCGAGACTGATGGCTTCCCGGAGATCACTTATGAATGCCCCCGACCTTCGTCGATTCAGAAGATGGGCGAGGGTCTATATGTGGTCGAGTTGAACGGAGATTTGGCCTTGCACGGGGTCACGCGCAGTCAGCCGGTTTCCGCGCGAGTGACGGTGAAAGGTGATGTTGTGCGCTCCGCTGGGGAGTTTTCCCTTCGCCAGAGCGATTACGAAATCAAGCCGGTTTCCGCGGCTGGGGGTACGGTGAAGCTGAAGGATGAGATCAAACTGTCGTTCGATATTTTCGCGCGCAAGCAGGCGTGAGCCGCTCACGGCAAAGGTTTTCGAAGATGGATCAGGATGGAGCGAATCATGAGATTGCGGGAGGATGTCGCATGTGTCTAGCCATACCAGGGAAGATCGTCGAGATCTCTTCCGATAACCAGGATTCCGCGCTCGTGGATGTAGTCGGCGTGCGGCGCAGGATTGATTTGGGCCTGTTGCAGGACGACAAGCCAGTGCCGGGCGACTGGGTGCTCATTCACGTGGGCTTTGCCATGAGCAAGATTAGCGAGCAGGATGCCGCCGACCAGATGAGCACGCTCAGGATGCTGGGAGAGATCGATGGAGCGATGCAGGAAGTCCAGGGATATGGCTTGAAGGATGTGAATTGAGGCCCGCTCGCGTCCAGCCCGCAAGGGAGGGATCAGCATGAGATACGTCGATGAGTTTCGCGAACCCGAATTGATTTCGAAGACGGCAGACGAGATTCGCCGCCTCGCCGGTACGGAACGCCACTACCGCATGATGGAAGTCTGTGGCGGACATACTCATGCCATCTACCGATTCGGCCTGAAAGATATACTTCCGGAAAACATCGAGTTGATCCACGGTCCCGGATGCCCGGTCTGTGTGCTTCCGATGGGAAGAATCGACGATGGTCTTTCCATCGCGCAGCAGCCGGATGTTATCTTCGCTGCTTTCGGCGACATGATGCGTGTGCCCGGAACTCAGGGGAGCCCGCTTGAGCACAAGGCTCGTGGTATAGACGTTCGGATTGTGTATTCGCCTTCCGATGCGCTGAAGCTGGCCCGGCTGAATCCCGACAAGCACGTCATGTTCTTTGCCATCGGGTTTGAAACCACCGCGCCTTCCACCGCGCTTACGATGATGCGCGCCAAGGCCGAAGGCGTCCGTAATTTCTCCGTGTTCTGCAACCACGTCACCATCATTCCGGCGATTCGTGCCATCCTCGACTCTCCCGACATGCGGCTCGACGCCTTCATCGGTCCCGGCCACGTTTCGACCGTCATCGGTTGCCGTCCTTACGAGTGGATCGCCCGGAACGAACGCAAACCGATCGTGGTGTCGGGCTTCGAACCGTTGGACATGCTGCAATCCATTGTCATGCTCCTGCGCCAGTTGAAGGCGGGCGAGGCTAAGGTGGAGAATCAATACAAGCGCGTCGTTCCCTGGGAAGGTAACCGAGCCGCGCTCCGTGCCATAGCCGAAGTTTTCCAGTTGCGCCCTTATTTTGAGTGGCGCGGTCTAGGATTCATCTCGCAGTCGGCACTGCGCATCAACGACAAGTACGCCGAATGGGACGCGGAACAACGCTTCGCGGTTCCAGGCATTCGAGTGACCGATCCTAAAGCGGCGCAGTGCGGAGAGGTGCTGAAGGGCGTACTGAAGCCGCATCAGTGTAAACTTTTTGGCCGGGAGTGCACGCCGGAGCATCCTATCGGCGCACTCATGGTGTCATCGGAAGGATCATGCGCCGCCTATCACAACTACGAGTACCGCAAGGCAGCAATGGTAAGTCTGAGCTCGATAGCCTGAGCGCTCCGGCCGCCGCAGTTGCCGAATCCGCACCCGTCGGGTTCCGCAATCCGCAAATCGAGATGGCGCACGGTGCCGGAGGCAAAGCCAGCCGCAAGCTTGTCGAAGGCCTTTTTGCTCCCCTGCTTTTTGGCGCTGCGCCCGGACCACTCGGAGATGCCGCGCAGGTCGACATCGATGGCACAAAAGTTGCCATCACTACCGACAGTTTTGTGGTCAAGCCGCTGACCTTTCCCGGCGGTTCCATTGGTGAACTTGCGGTGAACGGTACGGTGAACGACCTCGCGGTTTCGGGCGCCAGGGCAGAAGCCCTCGTAGTCAGCTATGTTCTCGAAGCCGGGCTGCCTACGCAGGTTCTCGAAGCCGAAGTTCGAGCCATGGCAAAGGCCGCGCGGGACGCCGGTGTGCGGATCGCTGCCGGGGACACCAAGGTCGTCGAGCACGGCAAAGCGGACCAGATGTACGTCACTACGACCGGCATTGGCCGCCTGCTTCATGGAGTGACCATCGATCCTCGCTCGGTGCGCGTGGGGGACAGGATTCTGCTCTCCGGGCCCATCGGCGATCACGGCATCACCATCCTGCTGGCGCGCGGTGAGCTTGATCTCGAAGCCGATCTTCGTTCTGACACCCGCTCTGTGCTCCCCCTGGTCGAAGCTCTTATTCGCGCCGCCGGCCCGGGCATCCGCTGGATGCGCGATCCAACTCGCGGCGGTGCTGCGACATCTCTAAATGAGTTGGCGCGCGACTGCGGACTGGGGATGGTTCTCTTTGAAGATCAGATTCCGGTGCGCGATACCGTGCGCGGAGCTTGTGAATTACTGGGGCTGGATCCGCTGCACATTGCGAATGAGGGGCAGTTTCTGGCGGTTGTCTCTCCGGAGTACGCCGACGCCGCAATCAATGCCTTGAGCCTGGCGCCCGGCGGAGGTGAAGCCCAAGTGATCGGCGAAGTTCGCGAACAGCCTGCCGGCACGGTGCTCGTGACAACCCTTTACGGGGGCAGCCGAATCGTAGATATGCTGGTCGGCGATCCATTGCCGAGAATTTGCTAATACAGACGCTATGGCAACTGCATGTAAGCTCGCCAGCCAAATCGAAGAGCGCCTACTCGAGCGGAACCAATTGTTTGAGGACTTCTTCTCGCGCGAGGCGCCACGCATGGCGGAAGCGTGCCGCGAAATGTCGGAGCGCTTTCTGCGCGGAGGGCGATTGCTCGCCTTCGGGCGCGGACCCTATGCCACGGATGCCCAGCATGTATCGGTGGAGTTCGTTCACCCGGTCATCGTGGGCAAGCGCGCACTGCCCGCGCTGGATCTGTCGGTTCTTTTTCTACCGTGGCTCGAAGCGATTCTTCGTCCCGAGGACATCGTTATGGGATTCGGTCCTCCGGAAGGCGATCCCGACGTCTGGGCCGCGTTGCAGCAGGCGCACGGTCAGGATGCGATGACCTTCGCTCTTCCAGGCGTCGAAGGCTCCTATGCCGTGGACGCAGCGACGCAAGATCCCTTCATGCATCAAGAAATGATCGAAATCCTTTATCACACGCTGTGGGAGACGGTACACGTTTTTTTCGAGCACCGCGAACTGGGCTTTGAGGTGGGCGCCTCCGGATTCCTTTATCCATTTCTCGGTACTGAAAAGCAGGGAACCAGCGATGTTGTGGCCGAAGTAACAGCTTCCATCTTGATGAAGGTTCACGATGATGCCAAGCTGCGCGCGCAGGTCGCGCGGGAAGAAGCCGAGCAAATCGGTAACACCACGCTAGCGATTCATGAGCGTCTACGCCGCGGGGGCAAGCTCATTCTCTTCGGCAATGGAGGGTCTGCGACCGACGCCAACGATTTCGCTATCGATTGCGTGCTCCCGCCGCCTGGCTATCAATCTATCCCCGCGATCTCACTCTCCCTGGAGCCTGCGAATATCACGGCCGTTGCCAACGACATCGGCACAGATGCAATTTTCCTTCGCCAGTTGATCGCGCAGGCCCGCCCGGAAGATGTTGCGATCGGCATTTCCACCAGCGGCGGATCGCGAAACATCATCATGGCGCTGGAAGAAGCGCGGAAGCGAAATATGTTGACCGTGGCGCTGCTCGGCTACGATGGAGGCGAGATCAAGCGCAAGCGCCTGGCTGACTTTCCCGTGGTAGTGGATTGCGACTATATCCCTCGCATTCAGGAAGTGCAGGCTTCCATCTACCACGTCATCCGGGAATCGTTGGAGGTGCTGAGCCATGGCCAAGCTTGAGCTCTATGGAACTGCTCGCTGCCCGCACACCGGCGAAATGCGCGAGTGGCTGGAGTGGAAGCGCAGTGAGTTTGTGGAGTACGACGTGGAAGCCGATCCCGTGGCGCGCGGACGCATGCGCGAGATCGCGCGTGGCCAGCGCACCGTGCCCATCCTGGTCGAGGACGGCAAGGTAGTCCAAGTGGGATGGCAAGGTCACGGCTGCATTGTGGACGAATAAAGCGGACGATTAGACAACGTAAGCAACATTATGGCCAGCGCTTGTTCCATCCGAGTTCGGGGCGTAGTGCAGGGTGTTGGATTCCGTCCATTTGTCTATCGCCTGGCCTGCGCCAACACGTTGAATGGATGGGTGCTCAATGCTGAAGAAGGAGTTGAGATCCATCTCGAAGGCGCTGAGACTGGGCTGGAAGCTTTTGTTCGGGACTTGAAATCGCAGCCGCCACCCGCCGCCTGTATCGCGGAAATCGACGTGCGGCCTGCAGAGGCGACCGGCCTGCACGAATTCACAATCCGGACCAGCCAACGCCGGGAGCGCCCGACAGTTCGCATCTCACCGGACCTGCCCGTTTGTGATGAGTGCCTGAAAGAACTCTTCGACCCAGCCGATCCGCGTTACCTGTATCCCTACATTAACTGCACCAACTGCGGGCCACGCTACAGCGTCGTGCTGGCACTCCCTTATGACCGTCCGAACACCACCATGAAAGATTGGCTGCTCGACGACTACTGTACCGCGGAATACTCGAACCCTGGCAATCGTCGTTTTCACGCGCAGCCCGTGGCTTGTCCAGCTTGCGGTCCCGGCTACTATCTTCACCCGCAGGTTCAACCGAACAACGATGAAACCACGGGTGGAAGTGAAGGCGGCATTCGCCGGGCGGCCGAGATTCTTCGTGACGGCGGGATTCTCGCGGTGAAAGGACTCGGCGGGTACCACCTGGCATGCGATGCCCGGAATCCCGCAGCCGTCGCGGCTCTGCGGGATCGCAAGTACCGGAAGGAAAAGCCCTTTGCCCTGATGGTGCGGGATGTCGAGATGGCCCGCACTCTGGTCGAGCTTTCTTCTGAAGCGGCAGCGCTGCTCACCTCGGTCGCGCGTCCCATCGTGCTCGCGCCGGCAAGAATCGAACTCAGCGCGGTCGCTCCGGAGAATATCGAACTCGGAGTAATGTTACCTTACACCCCTTTGCACCACCTGCTATTCGCCGACTGCGCTCCGGAAATACTGGTCATGACCAGCGCGAATCGGTCGAGTGAGCCGATCGCCTACGAGGACGAAGACGCATTGCAGCGTCTGGCAGGAATCGCAGACACATTTCTGATTGGGCAGCGGCCGATCGCGCGCCGAGTGGACGACTCCGTGGCGCGAGCCGGGGCTTTCGGTCCCGTAGTCCTGCGCCGCGCCCGTGGTTACGCTCCGGGCGCGGTCGCCTCACTTCCTGCCGAGGGCCCTGTCCTCGCGCTGGGCGCCGACCTGAAAAACACCATCACGCTGGTTGTGGCCGGCCAGGCCTTTGTGAGCCAGCACATCGGGGACCTGGATCATTACCAGTCGCTCCGCGCATTTCACCAGATCATCGAGGACATGGTCTCGATGTACGAGGCTCGCTGGGACGAACTGCTTCTGGTGCACGATCTTCATCCGCAATATCTCTCAACGGCTCACGCCGCAACCCTCGGAGTTTCACAAAGCCACGCAGTGCAGCACCATCGCGCACACGTGGCATCGGTGCTTGCTGAACGAGGAGAGTGGACGAAACGAGTCGTAGGCGTAAGCTTTGACGGCACCGGATACGGAGACGATGGATCGATCTGGGGCGGCGAGATCTTCCTGGGCAGCGTGCAAGAAGGTTTTGAGCGTGTGGCTCATTTGCGCCGCGCAGCCCTTGCGGGCGGCGACGCTGCTGCGCACTACCCAGTCCAGGCGGCGGCTGGATTCCTTGCCCAGGTAGATAGCTTGCCAGACGTGCTTGCCGGTCCGTTCGCTTTTCCCGAGCGATACCAGAACGCGATGGAGTTGGTACGCAAAGACGTGCGCACATTTGCTACGACCTCTGTGGGGCGTCTGTTTGACGCCGCTGCAGCGCTTCTCGGGTTTACCCGTGAGGTGACTTTTGAAGGACAGGCCGCGATGTGGCTCGAGCAACTCGCCCGCAGCGCGTCCTTGACGGAGGCCTATCCCTTCCCCTTCATTGGCAGGGAACTCGATTTTCGACCGCTGCTCCAGGCCGTGGCCGAAGACCGGGTTCGTGGGCGGGACATTAGGGAAATCGCTCGATCCTTTCAGCGGGGAATCGCTCAGGGTTTACGCAATGCCTTGGATGTCACCTCCCGCGGTCACGGATTGGATACGGTTGTTCTCTCCGGAGGAGTCTTTCAGAACGAGTTGCTGATGGAAGATTTGAAGTCTCTGCTGGCAAACGAACCGCTGCAGATGTGGACGAATCATGCAGTCCCGCCCAACGACGGAGGCATCAGCCTGGGCCAGGCAGCATTGGCGGCGTTCGGTCAGTTCGATACCATTCAACAGCCCGACGAACACACCAGCGAGCCAACCTATGCATGAGCTTTCTATCGCGATGAGCATCGTCGAACTAGCCGAGGAGGAGACAGAGCGCCGCGGGGTTCAGATCGATGCTGTGCACTTGAAGCTGGGGGCCCTTTCCGGCGTCGTGAAAGCGGCACTCCTCTCCTGTTATGAAATGGCCTGCGAGAATACTCCACTGAAAGGTTCTCGCCTGGTAGTTGAAGAGGTTCCCGTGGTGATCTTTTGTCCCAGTTGCCGGGCACAACGCCCTCTCAGCTCTGTACAGTTGTTTTGTTGTCCGGAATGCGGCACTCCATGCTCTGAGATCGTGCAGGGCAGGGAACTCGAAGTAGTTGCATTGGAGATACAGGAATGCGCCCCGAACCCCGTTTGATCGAAGTCCGCAAGAATGTGCTGAAGCAGAACGACGTAGTGGCCCGAGCGCTTCGCGACCGCTTTCGCGGCGCCGGAGTTTTTGTCGTGAGCCTGGTCTCCAGCCCCGGCTCGGGGAAGACCGCATTCCTCGAAAGGACCCTCACTCTTCTCCGGCCAAACTACCGCGTGGCCGCTCTGGTCGGCGACCTTGCCACCGAAAATGATGCATTGCGGCTGGCGCGGAGCCAAGCCCCAGTTAAGCAAATTACGACCGGCACTCTCTGTCACCTCGAGGCAGCGATGGTCCAAAGCGCGCTTGAAGGGTGGGATCTCAACCAGTTGGATTTCCTCTTTATCGAAAACGTTGGGAACCTGGTTTGTCCTTCTTCTTATGATTTGGGCGAAGATCTCCGTCTCGTGCTTATTTCGGTAACCGAGGGCGAGGACAAACCGCTCAAGTACCCGACCATCTTCAACAGCGCGGATGTGGCAGTCGTCACGAAGGTTGACTTGGCGGCCGCGGTTGAATTCGGCTGGAAGACCGCATACGACAACATTCAGGCTGTACGCCCGGGCATGCCGGTACTTAAAGTTTCAGCTAAGACCGGCGAGGGCATGGAAGAGTATTTGAGCTTTCTTGCGGCGCGCCTGATCGAACTGCGCCAGGCAGCGGTAGTCTAATCAATCCAGGTAGAGTACACGATCAGCTTTCTTTCCTGTGCCTCCTCAAAACCTCACGTGATCCAATTCGGGCATGGTTTCGCTCGCCCAGAACCTCATCTGTTTCAGTGGGTCTGCCCTTAGACAACACTCAGGGGGACCGGAAGACGGAAGCATGGAGCTACCGCGGGAACGGGCTAGGGAAGGACTCTCATCAGGAGCTTCGTCTGTCTACGCCGCAAGGTTGTAGCGATGGTGCAATCCACCGATGCGGGGCGAGGATTGAATCGTTCTCTCGATTCCAGACTGGATCTCGACAGGGCGCCCCACCGGCGTGTTGTCCCTCGTCAAAACTCCACGCTCGCGAAGCACCTTCCGAATCAGTAATTTACTAAACCGCAACATTCCCCTCCCTGCCCTAAATGGCTTGGAAAATGGGTGAGGATGTAACAATGTTACATCGGGCTCAAGTCCATGCGGATGGAGTTTTGGCGAGGGACAGGTATGAATATTGGGTCGAAAGGGAAAACGCAATGCCCGACCACGAAGGGGATTCATTCGTTCGGCTGATTTGGCCACGATGCGGACTATCGATCACGGACAAGGCCAAACGAGGATCTCTTGGACTTGGGAGTTGTCAAAACCACCGCCGTGGCCTGCGCACTTGTTCCCATCCCAGACATCCACGTGGTAGAACCCAAACGCCACAATCCTTTTCACATTCGCCAAGCGCATCTACACCAACGAAGGCCTGTGCCAGATTCTGTTCTTCCAGTCCGATGAAGTCTGCGAGACCAGCTACGCCGACCGCAAAGGGAAGTACCAGTCGCAGCAGGGAATTGTGCTGCCGAAGTTGTAAAGGAGGATTGATCGCGGGAGTAAAATGGAATCTTGGCTGCCGGGTAGCCTATAAAGCGAGGCCACTTTGCAATTTAAGATAGAAACCGAGCGAGAAACCGACGGGCGATGGATCGCCGAGATTCCTGAGATCCCCCGGCGCACTCACATACGGGAAGACCGAGGAAGCTAAAGCGAATGCCTATGCTCTGGCACTGCGCTCGATAGCGGATGATGTCGACGCTGGCCGTACCCAAATCTCGGATGGACTTGACGGCGGGGCTACGGGGTTACTGCGAAGACCAGGCCATCGTTCGATGGCCCGCCACCATAAGCCACACCATAAATTACACCGCTTGTAATAACTAACGGATAACCCGCGCCGCTCGTGCCGGTGGCCGAGGAATAGAGATTCGTTTCGGTCCACGAGCCTCCTTCTTGTGCTGGAGGCGAAAGTTCGAAGACGTTGGAGGCGTCAACCCAGTTAGCTTCATCCACGGAGTAGAAATTTCCGGAGTTATCGAAGACGGGCGCACATTGTGGTGTTTCTCCGTCCGGACCGGGCAGGAACGACAAGAGCAGAGTTTCCGACCACTCCCCTCCGGATTGGGCAGGCGGTTCCAACTCGTAGGCCACTCCGCATCCCGCGAAGGTGTTGTCGCAATCTATGTCTGTTCCGCCATTTCGGGTAACTCCGTAGAGTTTATTTTCGTGCAAAGTCACGCCGCCGGCGGGACTTAGACCGTCGCCATTCTCGACTCCCATGAAGGTGTGAATCACTCTTTCAATGACGGTGCCGCCCTTTGCGGCCAACCTAAGTTGAAAAACCGTACCCATTTTCGATGAGCCGCCACCCCCGGTCGTGCCGTAAAGATTCCCGTGTTCATCAAGTACCGGCTGGCCGACCGGAAACCATCCGTCGCCTGCATTGCCGAAGCGGTGAAGAATCGTTTCCGTCCACGCCCCGCCCGGTTCGGCGGGAGGTGTAAGTTTGAAGACAGTGCCGCAGCCCCCGCAATTGCTGACTCCACCTCCGTAAAACGTCACGCCGTATAAGTTGCCCGACCGGTCAAGAGCAAGACCTCCCTGTGGGTTTGCTCCGTCCTGACCTCCGTGGAAGCTGTAGAGAATGGTCTCTGTCCAAGCTCCACCCTCCGCAGTCGGAGGCGAGAGCTTGAAAACAACGCCACAGCCCAAATTGCTCTCTGGGCAGCTACTACCCCCGTTCGGGGTGACGCCGTACAAATTCCCCGCGGGATCGAAGACTAGTTGCCCAAGGGGATTGACCCCGTCTGTGCCGCCATTGAATGAGTAAAGAACCTTCTCGGTCCACGGGGTGCCCGGCATGACCTCGTAAACCGTGCCGCAGCCATAGAAATAGGTACTAAGGTCGCAGGTTGACGAGGAGCCGCCAGCGGTTGTTACACCGTAGAAGTTCCCCGATGCGTCCGCTATCAGGCCGCCATCGGGCCACGCACCGTCGCCGGCGCGTTCCCCATGAAAATTGTAAAGTGTTGAGCCGTTGGAGCCGGTAGCGGCAGTCGCCCTGTGGAGTGGCAACACGAGAGCGACAGCTAGAAAAAAACAGGAACCGACCAAAGATATTCGCTTGCTCACGTATACCACCGTCCGGGGCGGGGGCAACCGGGATAGAGAGGAATCTTAGCAGTCCGGTTTCAAGGGAGGGCACTGGGCGAATGCAATGCGATCAAAAGCCGAGGATTCGGCCAGGGCGAGTTGACTTTTGTGTTCCTTGGAACCGCGCGGCGCTTCATCAATCAGACATGTTCAGTGTGCAGGAGAGCGACCAGCGTCGCGCGTCACAACACGATACAGAACCAATTGCTTCGGCGATAAGAGATGACGGAGGGTCCTCTTTGCCTGCTTCGACCAGTCCTCGTTGCGAAGCGAGTATCTCACTCTTTAGAATCCGGCGCCAGCAGGAGGATCTTCCCAATGCCGCCTTTCTCCCCTAGCACATGTGCTTCAGCCGCATCACGCAACGGCATCCGGCGACCAATAGGCAGAACGAACTTGCCATCACGCACGTCATCGGCAAACTCGCGCACCTTGGATGGATCCGGCTTCGTCAACACACGTGTAATCTTCACTGCCGGATTTTGTACCGCCACGCTTTCCGGCAAGACAGAAGTGTAGCCAAAGGAGCCGCTCTGCTTTACCTTCGCGATCAGCTTCGCCGCAACCTCACCGCCAACGGTGTCCGCAATTGCATCCACTAGGCGGAATTTCTCAATCACTTTATCGTCATCAATCGCGAGCACCTCAGACACGCCGAGGGAGCGGGCATCATCCAGCTCTTTCCCGCGAACCCCTGCAATCACCTGCACGCCTATCTTCTTCGCCGCGTGCACTGCCGCGCGCCCTACACTGCCCAGAGCTCCCGTTATCAGAACTACCTGTTCTTTTTTCACGTTTGTCGCAAGGCGTACAAGCTGGTCTCCCGTGAGGGAAATCAGCGGAATCGCCGCCGCGTCCGCCAGGTTCACGCCACCCGGCAGATGGGTCACGTCCGAATCGTCCACTGCCACCAATTCGGCATAGGTCGCGTTGGATAGTGCAAGAACGCGATCGCCCGCCTTGAAGTGCTTCACATTTGCGCCCACCGCCCGTACGATGCCACTCACATCGCGGCCCAGAATTGCCGGAAACGACAACGGAGAATCCTTCTGGCGCATCCCTGAACGCAGTTTCCAGTCGATCGGATTAACGCTCGCAGCGGCTGCCGCGATCAGTACCGTACTTCCGCTAATCTGCGGTTCGGGAACGTTGTCTTCAAATTTCAGCTTCTCGGGACCGCCGTACTCATGCAGCACCACTGCCCTCATCACGTGTCTCCCAGAGCTCCAGATATTCAGCCTCAAGATCAGATGCACGGCAGCCGACTCGCGTCTCGGGATAACTTCCGGCTTGCCCGTGATCCACCCACAATCGCCAGGAAAGCGATTACTTCCGTGTGCCGACAAACTGCCAATTGAGTGGCAGGTCCGATTTGTAAGGTTTTCCGCCTAATTGGGACTACCTGTATAGGGACGGCTGAGAACACGAAGCGCAGATCCGAACGTCGGATTCCAGCTCTGGCAGCTTCGATGTCTTGGACGGCCAGGCCATTCCTGATGAAGGAGCGAAAAAATGACCATTGCAAATCGACTCAAAGCCTCTGAAAACTTGCCTGTTATATCGACTGACGCTTTCCGGCCAGCGGTGAAGCGAACTTTTGTCGGACCGAACGGTCTGCGGGCGGGCTGGCGGCTGCTCATGTTCCTCGCCTTGTTTGCCGGTTTATTTGGAGGCTTCGTTCTCGTCGAAGCAGGCGGCCCTCAAGCCTTTCTGGAGAAGTACAGAAACCAAAGCCACATTACGATCACGCCGCTTGTGATGGGCGAATCAGAAGCGATCACTTTGCTTTTTCTCTGCGCCGCCGCCTTGATTATGGGCAAACTCGAGCATCGCAAATTCAGCGAATATGGGTTGCCCCTGCGTAAGGCCCTGGGGAGGGATTTCTGGATCGGGTCTTTCTCTGGTTTTCTCGCGATCAGCGGCACTCTACTGACGATGTTCCTGCTCCACGGGTTCCGTATTACCGGCCTGGCTCTGCACGGGACAGCAATTTTGTCTTCGCTTACCGGGTGGGGCATCGCATTCCTCCTGGCCGGACTGGTTGAAGAATTCATGTTTCGTGGTTATATCCAGTACACGCTCGCGTCCGGAATCGGTTTCTGGCCGGCGGCATTCGTGCTGTCCGCCTTGTTCGGCTTCGGCCACTTCTTCAATCCGAATGAAACTGCGAGAGGCTCAGCCACGGTTGTGTTGTTCGGGATGCTCCTCTGTCTGTTTTTGCGCCGGACCGGGAATCTCTGGTGTGCAGTCGGCTTTCATTTAGGCTACGACTGGGGACAAATGTTCTACGGAGTTCCTGACAGCGGGATCGTGCCCTACCACAATCTGCTCAGCTCCACCTTAAGCGGGCCGCGGTGGCTCACCGGCGGGCTGGTTGGTCCTGAGGCCAGTTTCTTAACGCCGCTGGCATTACTGGTGGTAGCTATGGTTTTCAGCCATTATCATCGCGAGACTCGATATCAGGTCCAGGAGCCGCAGTCGATGCTGGTAGCAGTCTCGTGATGTCATAGCTGTTTTGAAGACCTTCGTACGCTTTGCCTTTACCTTTCGCGGCCCGAATGAACTATGCCTCGTCAGTCACAGATCGGTACGCTGGACCGGCCACAATCGTGAGCGAACACCGCCAAGCTTTGGAAAAACAGTTCGCTCGCATTCTCGGTGAGTATGGGGCGGCCATCTCGCGGCTGGCGTTCAGTTATGAGGCAGTGGCCAGCGTCCGAGAAGAACTGGTACAGGAGATCGCGCTGGCAATCTGGCAAGCATTGGCTCATTTTCGAGGCGACTGCTCGGAGAGGACATTCGTATACCGCATCGCTCACAATCGCGGCCTTAGCCATGTAGGCAGGCGACGGCCGGCTCATCAGCCGCTGGAGGAACTCGAAGAGTCCGAACAGCCGGTTGATCCACGGCCCCATCTGGAAGAACAAGTGGCGCGGACCGATCAGCGCGCGCAGCTTATGTCGGCCATTCAGTCTCTGCCAGCGATTCACCGGCAGATGATCGTGCTCGCGTTCGAAGGCTTGTCGCACGCGGAAATCGCGGAAGTGATGGGCATTACGGAAAACAATGTGGCGGTGCGTCTGACCCGGGTCAGAAAAGCTTTGAAGGATGCGTTGGGAGTGAGGCCGTGATCGAAGTGAGGGGATAATGGAAGACCGAGAGCTTGATAGTTGGCGCGAACAATGGAGCAGCGTCGCGGAGCCGCCTGCCGAGTTCCAGCGCAAGGTTCAGCAGAGGATCAAGCGCCAGGAGCGGCGCTTCGTGCTGGGCAATCTCCTGACGGTCATCGCGTTCCTCGGGATGTTGATTTTCGGCGTGTTCATGCGGCATCAATCGATCTGGATGGGAACAGGCTGGGGCACCGGCATCTGCGTCTTAGTCTTCGTGTCGGCCGCATATCGGATATGGATTATGCGGGGAACGTGGCGTCCTCAGACACAGTCAACCCGTGCCTTCGTAGAACTTTGGCACAAAAGAGTCACGGCTCGAATCCGGCTGCTTCGGATCTCCATGTATGTGTCACTCGGCTGGATTATTTTTTGTGCGGTGCTTACCGCTGCGAATTGGGCAACCATCGGGCAGGACGTGGGGGCCCATCCCAAGGCCTGGGTGGTGCTGCTGGTTGTCTGCGTGCTCATGCAATACCCGGTGATCTGGTACGGGGCGGTTTGGCTCCGGCGCCGCAAACTGGCGGAACTGAACGAAGTAAGAAAAATCATGGACGAAATGGACGGAAAAAGCTTGCCCTGAAGCTTGCTCGATTGATTGTGTCGGATAACAGCAATCTGAAGGTTCGTCCGTCGGATTAGTACCGAGAACGCCCTTGTGTTGACCAAACCGATCAACTCCTGGTTTGTCGGCTATCCGGAAGTTAAGTGGAGTGGTCCTGCGTGAGGACGATCCGAATCCGTCTCGGTCACGAGCAGTTGGGCGTAACGCTCGCCTGTCTCAAAGGCAAGGACGCCTGGCATTGTACGTTTGGTGAGTATCTCGGGCACAACATTTGAATTGCCACAAATCTGCTTCTATGTAGTTCGCTTGACGAGAGAAACTTTCGATTTTCTGACTGCCCGCTAGGCACGCAGTCACATGCGAACCTTGTCAGATGCCCTGGGCCTCTCGAAGTGACCACTTTCTGCCACAGAATCGCTTGGCGTTCGCCTTCAGCTTGCGAATGGAGGGCGAATCGAAACCGGACTGTTGGCA
>Ga0302182_10000489_pt1 | contig 25159 bp, 18 predicted proteins | sample I_Palsa_N3_1_FD_198781 | JGI IMG/M metagenome (GOLD analysis project Ga0302182, IMG submission 198781) | Peat permafrost microbial communities from Stordalen Mire near Abisko, Sweden - I_Palsa_N3_1 | ecosystem: Environmental > Terrestrial > Soil > Palsa > Peat permafrost | place: Sweden...
CGGCGTAGAGGCGAGCAGTACCTGTTTTTTATTAGATTTAGAGAAAGTTAAAAAATCTTTCGGATTGAGAGACGAAGTCTCTTCGAGACTTCTGAACTGCGCGTTCAGCGCATCTTTTTGTCTTGGACTAAACGCGATCACACGCTGAATCAAATTCGCGGAGATTGTGCTTGCTATAAGATTGCCAAAATTTATCTAGTGAAAGATTTCTAGAAAGGGGAGCTACGGCTTCTCTGGAAAATTCCTGAATCGTGCATCTTTTCTGCAACTGCTATATCAATACGCATATTATCGCAAGGGATAGAGTGCATTGTCAAGTAGACGGTTTAGTAAAACTGATGCACACGCTCCTAGTCATCAAAAATCATCCCCGAAATGGACGATCTAATTGGCCGGTTTCAAGGCGCGTCGGTGGAGTGTAACATGTTCAAGACTCCAGAAAGTAGTACATTAAGCATTCGCCTACTCATGCAACAGATTCGAGTGCAGATGCAAAGTATCCAAGCAGGCAATTGTGAAAACCGCCTCGCTTTGGAAATGCGAAACTTCCTTGACGTCGTGTTACCAACGTGCATTATCGATCCTGTTTTGATAGATGTCCTCGGAGAAGTCATTGAATACGTAGATATCGTAAATATCCAAGATTTTGGGGCCGCCGGGATACGAGCCGACCAGTGTGCCGGAATCATCATTAGGATCTGTATATTCTTGAAATACATAAATTGTGAATGTACCGAGAGGAAGTGCCAGTGCCCTTGATCGTATCAAAAATTTAAAAACGTGTGGAAACGATGTCGATTGTGCCGAACCGGATTAGCCATCTGCTTCGACCTCTCTGCGGACCCAAAGTGACAGTATCATTGGCGTGAACCCTGCATTTTGGCCAATTTTATTACCATGTTTCTCTAAAACCATACTGATGGCTCGAGATTAGAGAACTGCGCCGTGCGCGTATCACAGGAGGCGCTTTGCGCCTCCGTCTTCCGCTGGGTTTTCTAGAAAGCCAATCGTGAGATATAGCAGTTGCCAGAAAGATGCGATTGTCTAGTTTCTAAAACTAGAAGAAAAGAAAAAAGCAGTGCGAGTGTCGACTTTATGCCTTTTTACAATTAAAATTCTAGAGCACCTTTTGTCACTATATAGTCAAAGACAGAAAGATGCGCTGTACGCGCAGTTCAGAAGTCTCGAAGAGACTTCGTCTCTCACTCCCTTCAAAAAAATAAAACAGGTCTTTTTTTCTAAAAGCGCAGCGTAGAGGCGAGCAGTACCTGTTTTTTATTAGATTTAGAGTAGTGTCCACTACCGACTCTGTATCGACCAATCACACTTAAGACCGAGGCGTCGGAGACGCCTCTTATTGGCTGATAAGAGACCCGTAGGGGTCTCTAATTTAGAGAAAGTTAAAAAATCTTTATTGAGAGACGAAGTCTCTTCGAGACTTCTGAACTGCGCGTTCAGCGCATCTTTTTGACAACCACTATATTTTAGGTTTCGCGAGATTTCGATCTGTTTTAGAAATACATACGATAGGCTTCTGGCCGCAATGGTATACTGACCCAGCTCCATCCGAGTCCATTCCGTTAAAGTTGTATAAACCTTGGACATTAACACGGCCTGCGTGTCGAATTTTTTTATCATAGTGGTATTTAGTCCCTGTTAAATGGCAAGAATCATTAGTATTAAAATTCCAGGCAGCGAATCTTGGACATATTTTGACGATATCCACTAGGGGCCGGATCGTGTTCGTACTCTTGTCCAATCTAGTTTAACTGTCAGGCTCTGATCAATCTGCTGTATAGAAGTGGATGCGTCATCAGGTTTGCACGTTTCGCAGAACGGCTTTGTCACGCGAAGTTTTGTAAATCCACAGGACGGGTCTTTACAAAGTATGCGGCACGCAACGCCTTCCGTTCCTAGCTTTTGCATGCCTCGAATGGTGGTTTGTGCAGCAAATCTTTGGGCCTTTTCATCTTCAAACACTACTCTGCGCGAAAGCTTATTGTACAAGCTACGAAAATTCTTGTCCAGCGCACTGTTAATTGCTTTTGGAGTTGAAATATCGCAAGTGTCCAAATCGGGTACCTCTTGACCCAGGGCCGGACCAGAGCGTCTTCGATTTAACGTTCGCAACTCGTCCGAAACTTCGTCATAGCTGTCAAAATCGATCAATGTGGTTTGCGAAGATATCGAATTTGCACGAGAAGATGGAGGTTTAATGTAGTGTGGAATATCAAAAGGATGTACCGCATCTTTTTCGAACGCACCATGTGACGAGACAAACACATTTGGTCCCAAGGAGAGCTGTGATAGTGTTCTATAGGCGGGCTCTCGCGTTTGCCGGATTTGTGGAGGTGGCGTATTTTCAAGTTCAGTCATTGTGTGTGGGGGCGATTTTAGGTGCTCGGAACTCCTTTGAACAAACAGTTCAATTCGCGGTGCGTTTCTGCAAACTTTCCATTTTCTAGAAATATACACGTTTTTGTAATGTCCATTTTATATCGCATTTGGCCCAATATTGTAGAAAAACGCCAGTATAACGACGTGCTTGTGGAATCTAATCGAGCGCATGTTGTGCCAAAAACGCGAGTGATGGTGTTGAAGAAAAGACACAATTGAGATGCTGTTCATTCACAATTCAATCAACCAAGAACAACAATGTCAGTCCCCATTTTTGCACTCGAACATTTTCTGATCTCCAATGGAGCATCCTGCACCGCGGATATCAGCAGATTGGTGACCGAATTTATGCAGAACGAGATTGAAATCCGCGAGAATTTCGACATCGAACGTCGCGTCGACCCGGCCGATGCTTACAAGGCGAAACTTGCAAAGAAGGATGTGTACGAGAATTATGCTGAGTCGTTCAATGCAGTTGCTACAAACTCTGTGATGGCGTGCGCTTTTGGTGATAAATGCAGTACTAAAGTGGGTATTGATATCCAGAATTTCATGGGCTATATTTATAGCAAGAAGGAATTCGAGAACTTTAAGCGCCTCATGGGTGGGCGCTATGTTTGCAAGTCCCATCTTCACGAAATGCTCGATACTGAGCGGCCTTTCATGTCGGTTAACCGTCCCAATGGGCGCCCAGAAAAACGAGGTGGAAGCGCCGATCCCAATTACGAAAGCTTTTTGAAGATCGAATTGTCCGCACTTCGTCTCGAGTTGGTGAAGGCCTTTGGCCCGTTTCTGACTATTGATGAGAGATGCACCGTGGTAATTTCGCAAGGTCAGGCGGCGGAACGCATTTGCGACAAGCCCCGTCTCGAAGAGAAAGACGCGATTTTGTGTCAACATCATTCCACCGAATCTTCCAAGAAGGCAAAGGCGGAAAATGGTGAAACCGTTGACAAGAAACCCACCCGCCGTGGTAAAAGGGTTAATAAAAAGGGCAATAGTGCCGTTGAACCCGAAACCGCAAAGCAGCGCAAAGCAGCCCCAAAGACCACCGAGTCGGGGTTTGACAGCGAAAGCGAAAGCGAAAGCGCCAAAAACATTAAGAGCGATTTCGCGGATCCTACCCTCAACAGTACTAATAATAGCCCAGTAACCGCAGGAAAGCAAGACAATACCGATGATTCTGGAATGAATGAAGAGGACATGAAATTCGAAAGCGGGGCGGAAAGCGATCAGGGGGCGGAAAGCGATCAGGGGGCGGAAAGCGATCCGGGGTTGTAGAAAATTAGGGACATATAGACCTATTCAAATTCACTGACCCGAATGGACTTGTGCGTTTAACAGACAATGCGTTGTTATTTAAAAAACGTAAACAAGTTTATAACTTTGGACCATATTTCCTTCTTTAAAAAAATTGTACGGGTCGATGGATTTGAATAGGTCTATACAACATCCGGTTTGAAGGAGATTGAATGGTTTCAGAACGAATACAAATTTTCTAAAATCTTTTTAAAATCTAACGCTTGATAACAATCGCGTTATAAGTAGTGTCCACTACTGATTTCGTTCTGACCAATCAGAAGCTCTGAAAACGTCACATTCTCTCCTGTGATTGGCTATTTTAAAATCGGTAGTGGACACTAGTTATAAGTCTTGCAAAGTGCCTGAAACATTGCATTCTGTGTTCGATTTTTTCCATTGAGTAAATTCGGGACCAACTTCAAGTGATTTGAACTTGGTTCCATTTATTTAAAAAGGCCAATCAAACCGCACACATTCCAGATGTCCCAAGATACGATTTTGCATATCAAAGCCTGTAGTGATACTAACAAAAAATCTAAAGAACAGTCGACGGGCGACAATCGCGGTTCCGAGAAAATGCCCACCACAAGCGATAGAATTTGCAAAGAGTGTGGAGAGGCCGCATCAAAGGACCAACTTTACAATCTTGAGATCAAACTATTGGAAACCCGAAAATTGCTTAATAGTTTGCTACCCTTTGTTCCAGACAAATATGCTCAAGAAATTCGACGCATGGTGCCCCAAGAAGATAATGGTGAGTCCATGAATAAATGTTTATCAAGAGATCAAGGCCAAGCTACAACTATAATTTTGAGTGACGAAAATACGCAATCCCGCTCGAATGCGCTAACATGCGAAAGTCCAATAGATAGAAGCCAATTTCAATCCAGTTCGATGCAAAACACTTTAGAGTGCATTGGATGTCGCGAAAATCTTTTAAACCAACTAGCACATTGCGATCCCGCAACTGGGTGTCTTAGAACGCGAGAAGATGAGTGTGATTTGTTAGCAGCATTGGACTCGCTAGCGCTTGATTTCTAGAAATTTTTAAAATTCTTCTCTTTTTGTCTATGACTATATCCAAAGCGTCCGAAATGTAGCCACTTGGTTATGGTAAAACTTCTCTAGGATATACTGACAACTGTGGTGCGAAATCGGTTATGAACTGGGCTCGTGTTCCTTTAAACACCCGTTGAAATGCAATAAACGCTCCTTTCAAGTTCTTTTTCGCAAGCTCCATGTTGGAAAGAAATAGCGCATTTTCAGCAATCGCGAGGTGAGTTTGGATAGCAGTTTCCATCGTCGGATCGAACTTTTGCAACGCAGCCAACAGCCTGATAAACGCAACCATCGATGTTCGGGGCTTTCTGGAGATCCAGCTCTGTGCGAGCCTAAATATCGGCCCACGAAGAATATTCGTAGTCTGGGGATCAAGTCCTTTCTCAATATCAATAGAGCTGATTAGGCATGCGACTTCAATGTCTTTTACAGATTTGGCATCAAGTACCGCCTTTATTCCCGAGACCTTGCGTCGTTGCACTGCCCAAGCCTTACATTCTGAGCAACTGCACACAAAATATCGGCCCTCCCCGGGAAGACCGAATGTGCGTGGAATGTTGTAGTCAACATCAAAGTAGCGTGTAAAAATCTCGCTTCCAGCGTCGATGTCGTATCTTGCATAAACATACATCATATCGTCGATAACCACAAAATATACGTTGGGAGCGCATGTGTGGTTCATCTTGGATGCAAAAAACCAAATAGCGCTTCCTTTCCCGAAAATATCGGTCTTAAGGGGAATTTGCCTTTCTGAACGCTGCACTTATTCGTGCTTCAGTACTGTTTTGGGCAGGGATCCCAAATGTGTTCGAGCAGACAACATCGAAAATCTTTCGCTCAGTTGATATTGATTCATCGTCAAAAGAATGCGCTGGGAACAACTTATTCAAAACACTAGAGTACAATTGCCCTTTAGAGCAACGATCGAGGAATACAAGTTCTTCATAAAGTGCATATAGTGGTTGCCAGAAAGATGCATTCCCTTTTCTAGAAGAACCGAGCCTTTTTTTAGTTTCTAGAATAGAAAAGCAGTGCGAGTTGAGAACACATTTCTTTGAATTTTTTAAAAAATCAGATTTCCAAAGGAATGAGAGACGAAGTCTCTTCGAGACTTCTGAACTGCGCGTTCAGCGCATCTTTTTGTCAACATCTCTAAGTATTAATATCGCCAGCACTGTTATTCGATTGGAGCATCATTCCAAAGTTTCCTTCCGCTGAAACTAAGGCCTTTTCCACAAACACAAGACCATCTTTCTTAACGGGGTTCTTTGTAAACAGTCCCTGCCCTGTCAAAGATGTACCCATTTCAACGTTTTCGATAAAGTTCGCAGAAGATCTTGTGGTTGCTGATGGAGGAGTGCTCACAATATTCGGCTTGAGAAGTGGGTCGACAAGATGCGAAAACTTCTTCGAAAAGTTTGGTGGGATCGAGCAAAATTGGATATCACTCGGAGAATCGACACGAATAAAAACATTCGGACGAGCCCCACTCATCATTGTCATAAAATTAACTTCGGACTGTTTTAGATATGGTTCACGGATGCGAATGCGTGCGTCTTTCGGAAACGCCCAATCGAGATCGTGTTCGGTTTTGACAAACTTCCGAGGAAGCCAATTATATACCGAGAGTTCGACAAATCCAGTATCATCTTGCACACACGTCATTAACCCGGTGAGCATTGCCGGTTTTGTACAAACATCAACCTCGATGTACACTCCTTTATTAACAACCCCCATCGAAAGCTGGGAGATTGTTGTCTTTACACAATTGTCCCATGATGACCGGGACTTGAGCCCCAAAGGGTCGACGGTAGTCGTTTGGATTGTGCCATTCCTGGAAGATTGGAGACCTTCAAATTGGGACCTGATCTGAGCTAACTTTGCTTCAATCTCTCGTTTTGTAAACATTGTGGGTTTATTCCTTTAAAAATGCCATTCACTTTTGGTACAGCCAGTCGGAGTCGAAATAGCAAACTGCAACATGGTTGAAAACGAGCTCTTAAAGGCCCGTTCTCGGAAGTTGCATACTTTTTTAAAAAGTGGTGTGTTCCCATGATAAATGTAGACCCCCTTTTGAAGCAAACTGACGACGTTGCCTTAACAATAGAGATCCATACGGATCTCTTGTGAAGCAAACTGACGACATTGCCTTAACAATAGAGATCCATACGGATCTCTTGTGAACCAAAAAGCGTCTCCGAAGCTTCGGGGTTTGATTTCAATCATGTACTGATTTGGGGTCCGTCCAAAAAGCTCAGGAATATGGATAAACTGGAATGTAACGCCAGGATGTCTTTGCTGAAATTCTGCGAGTTTCGGTGGTACTTTGGCGATGAAGTCTTTGAGACATATTTTTCTTTGTGCAAAAGCGACGAAAAAAACAACGATTGCAACAAATTCGCCAAAAAGCATTCCGAACATGCCGTTTGAACACCATTTATCGCTAGGGCTGCAGGTTGTTTTGCCAACCAAATATCCAACAAATAACCCGGTGGCGATTAACGAAAAATATCCACAGCCGCTGTTTAGAGAAAAACAAGCTGTTTCAGGAAATGAAGCTTTTATCAGAGCCTCCAATTCTTCCTTGCATCTCTCGAATTCATCGGCCGCAAGTAGATGCTCTAAATGTGGAGAATAATGCTCTTCAACATACGGTACAGCGCTGTCACATCCCACCTCGGTTTTGAGGACTAAGACAACCATTGTATTATAGGCAATCTTTTAGGTTTCAGTTGTGAGCCAGGCGGGTGCAATCCTGCAATAAGTGCTTTGGCAGAGATTCGCTTCTAGAACTTTTAGAGACTTTTCTATAAATGTTTTCTTCTAGAAAGAGATGCGAATCTCTGTGCTTTGGTGAATAAATCGTCGCTCAAAGGCTTGTCTAGAAAAGAAACTTCAGAAGTCTCTAGAGAATCTTTTCTTCTAGTTTTAGAAACTAGAAAACGAGCCTTTTATTTAGTGCATTGCACTGATTTCCAATTTTTCTCTAGAGAAGAGAGTGCAATGCACTGGGTGCAACACACAATTTGGTAATTCACGAAATTGGACCGTTTCGAGTATCTTGAGATGATGTGTTGTTACAAATTCTTTGAGTTTGTTTTCAGCACCCAGCAGCTCTTTAATTAAATTATAGCCCAAGACAAAAAGATGCAGCCTTTAGAAATTTTTAGAATTGTAAAAAAGCAATAAGAAAGTTGATAAAACTCGCACTGCTCGCCGCGAAGCGGCTCTCGTGGGCGGACACTCGAAGAGTGTTCTCTAGAAACGTACGGCGGGCTCGTTTTTAGAAAATGGTCGGGAAGCCCCTACGGCTTCTCTAGAAAATTCCTGCGGAATCGTGCATCTTTTTGGCAACCACTTTATTCGAATCATAGATCTGGAATGGAGTGCCTCGAAGCTTACATTTTTTGGAGAATTTTTCATTATCGTTTATGTCGATTTTAACGAAATTACTTGCAATATATGGGTCTGTAGTCCCAAAAATGGCTTTGATGGCGTTACTTGGCCCACAATCGGTCGTACTAAACATCACCGCCAACTTAGATGCGAGGGAGTACGTTTTCAAGTCTGTAAGGCTTTTGAATTCCCTTGAGCGTCTTTGGCTTCGAAACCAGTGAATTTTAACTAGTTGAACAAAATTCCATGACTTGAGCACATGGCACGCTTTTGGAGGCTTTTGTAACTTATAGTTGCCAAAAAGAAGCACGATTCCGCAGGAATCGTAACTACTCAAGCCGTAGGGGCTTCCCAACCGGTTTTAAAAAACGAGCCTTTTATAAAAGCGCAGCGTAGAGCCGAGCTTCTAGAAAAGAAATCTGACTTTTTAACAAATCTCAAAAATCTTGGGAAGCTACGGCTTCTCTAGAAAATTCCTGCGGAATCGTGCAACTTTTTGTCTTGGACTATATTTCTAGAAAACAGAAAGAAGTTATCCCTTTTAGAAAATAAAAACGAGCCCGCCGTACGTTTCTAGAGAACACTCTTCGAGTGCCCGCCCACGAGAGTTTTCTATAAAAAGAAACGCGTAGAGAGCAGTGTTTCTTTTTAGTGTCCGCTACTTTCTAGAAACAATCACAGACGAGTATTTAACACTTTCGGAACTTCTGATTGGTTTTAAAAGTAGTGGACACTATTTCTTTTCTATTCTAGAAATAGAAAAGCTTCTCTGAAAGAAAATTCCGGAATCGTGCTTCTTTTTGGCAACTATAGACCTATTCAAATCCATCGACCCGTACAATTTTTTTAAAGAAGGAAATATGGTCCAAAGTTATAAACTTGTTTACGTTTTTTAAATAACAACGCATTGTCTGTTAAACGCACAAGTCCATTCGGGTCAGTGAATTTGAATAGGTCTATATAGAAAATTAGAGATTCTAATTTCTAATGGCGCCCATCGAAGCCATTGCCACACAACTTCCCCAACCTGAAAAAAGAGATACTAAACGACCTTTACCAAGCTCCAATGATTATGTTCATTCCTATAAGTTTTGAGCTGAATAAAAAGCACAATTTCGAAAGACAATGGCATACATTAGCCAAGTTTCAACCACACAATTATTTGGAATCCTAGCTTGAGAATATTAACAAATGATTAAAGCCACCACGAAACTCCCTTCAAACAACCCTCCCAACTCATCCAAAATGTCCAGCAACGTCGCGTCGTCTCCATTGAGCACCAACATTGTCACAGTTCGCTCGATGAACTCTCTCAGAGCAGCGTTGCCACATTACGACAAACTTGGAGAGCCATCCAAGCCTTTATCAATCTTTCAGTGCTTGAAAGCTATCGTATTCGCATCTCGGCTAAATGTTCTCTTGGTCTTTCTTCCTCTTGGGATTATTGCCAGTGAAGTCAACTGGTCGCCAGTGATTGTCTTTGTTTTCAACTTCATCGCCATTATTCCGCTAGCCAAACTGCTTGGTTTTGCGACTGAGGATATTTCGCTAAGGCTGGGTGAGAACCTTGGAGCTCTCTTGAATGCATCGTTCGGAAATGCTGTTGAGTTGATTCTGGCTCTTATCGCCTTAAAAGAGGGCAAGATTGATGTTGTCAAGGCATCGCTGCTTGGATCTATTTTGTCAAATCTGCTGCTTGTCTTGGGCTGCTGTTTTGTTCTTGGGGGCATCAAGTTCTCAAGACAAGAGTTTAACATGACAGCTGCACAAACTTCTTCAAGTCTTCTTTCTCTCGCGTGTTTGGCGATGCTGATCCCTGCAGCGTTTGCGGCATCCATTGGCCCGGAAATCTCCGATGATAGTGGCATTCAGCACCTTTCACAAGGATCCGCCATCGTGATGTTGGTTGTGTACGTGTTTTACTTGGTTTTTCAGCTCAAGACCCACACGCACTTGTATTCAACAGTCCCTGATGAAGAGGAGCCAGTTCTCCCACTTTGGCTTGGAGTCGCAACATTATTAGGCATTACGGTTGGCGTTGCTGTGTGTTCGGAGTTTCTTGTTGGCGCAATCGATCCTCTCGCGCAGTCTTGGAACATTTCACAAACTTTCATTGGACTTATCCTTCTTCCCATTGTCGGAAACGCGGCAGAGCACGTCACAGCTGTTAGTGTTGCCATGAAGAACAAAATGGATCTTGCCATTGGCGTTGCCGTTGGATCTTCAACACAAATTGCACTTTTGGTCACGCCCTTGATGGTTATTGTCGGATGGATCATCCACCAGCCCATGACTCTTCTGTTCAACATTTTCGAGACTGGAGTTCTCTTTGTCTCGGTCTTGATCGTCAACTACCTCATTCAAGATGGCGAGTCAAACTGGTTGGAAGGTGTGATGTTAATTAGTACTTACACTATTGTCGCAATTGCAGTCTTCTATTATCCAGCATCCATCTAAATTTGAAGTTTGAGTTTTTAAAATATTTCTAGAAAACAAAAAGATGCACGATTCCGCAGGAATTTTCTAGAGAAGCCGTTGGGGCTTCCCAAGAGTTTTGGAAAAAAGATTTCTAGAAAAGAAACACTGCTCGGCTCTGCGCTGCGCTTTTATAAAAGGCTCGTTTTTAAAAGTTGGGAGTGCTTTTGGCAACTGCTATAGTTGTTTGCATTTTTAACTAGTGCGTTGCACTGGCGTTGTTTTCTAAAATCAAGACCGGACACTCGGTATCAATCGCCATTCGTTTTAAAACCAGTTCAATGCACTATTTTAAACCCACAATAGTTGCGATTTTGGATTCTATCGAATCTATAGCTTTGAATTCTCTAATTGTCTCATATGGCGAAAATATGCAAGACGGCGCTGCACCTTTAAATTGACCAACAATTCTCAAAAGCTATCGACCGAGCCTTGAAAACAATGTTGCATCCAGATTCAAACTTGCCAACAACCGCCAAAGTCCTCCGACATGACATCCGGGCCGAGATTGTGGGCCTTAAACGCGCTCTCAAAGATGGCCGCAAATCCATACCAACACGACTCCCAATCATGTTTCTAGAAATGGTCAAAAAGAGCCTGTACGAAATAGAAAGAGAAGAAGTATCGCAACAAATTCAAAGGCCACAAAAACGATCATTCCGAGTACCCAAAAGGACTAGAGTGATCTTCCAGAAAGGTCCAAAGATTGCAATGTGCACCGATTGTAAATTCGACTCCTCAGAATGCGTCTGTGGCACAGAATATTCTCCAGATCAAGCCATTGAAGACCATTTGGAATTGTGCTTTAATTCGGTTATGCATAATTGGCCTTAAGCTAGAGGCTGGTACAATGCCCCACGCATCTAGTGGAAAGAGAATCTTTAAGTCACGTTCTGCACTTTTTCTAGAAGAGGCTGTACCAGCCTCTACCTTAAGCTCCATTCTAGACGTTGGAAACTTGTACATTTTAAAATCTTTATATTCGGCTTCGAATGCCTTGCAAACTGTTGTGGTTGTCAGAAAGATTTCTAGTCTTGTGAGCAGTGTTTGTCTTTCTAGAAAGTTGTCTTTTAGAAAAGTCGAATTTTCTAGTTTCAAAGCAAATCTCTGCTTGAAGAAATCGGGTTTCTTTTCTAGAAAATTTTCATCTCTAGACCAGAAATCTTCCTGTCAGCTATATTTCTGATCGATGTATACATTTTTAAAATTCTGGTCCGAGAAGTGGTTCAAGCATGGTACGAATAGCAGAAACAATCTCGTCTGAACGATGGTACAACCTAGTTCCTTCAAGAGTAAAAAATGCGCGCTCACTGACTCCAATAACTCCTTTATTAGTAGCTTTTGGGGAGTTATAGACGATGATTAGGCGCTCACCAAAAGTGGTTGTATCCGAAAAATATAGCCACAGCAGCATCATTGGGTTTTGGGTAAAGCACGAATTACGCAAGGTGCCTGACGACGCATCAATGTAGAGGCCATCTAATTTCAAAGCTCTGATTTTCATACCCATTATGGAAAACGTCGATCGATCGGAAGGAGGTTGATTAGGGCGCTCGAGTCGTTTGTAGTTCATTTCTGGTATCGATCTAATTTCAGGGCCCCTCGCGAGGGCTTTGGATTTTCTCCACTTCAAACCACATGCGATCGAATATCTTAATATAGTGGCCAGAAAGATGCACTCTCCTCCAGAGATTCGCTTCTAGAAAAAAAGGGTAAATGGAGCTCTCTGATTCAAGACAAAATCGGTAGTGAACACTATATAAAAGGCTCGTTTTTCTAGAACCCCGAAAATATAAAGACTCTCTAGAAGAGTAGCACAGGACGCCGTACACAAAATACAAAACGCCGTACGCGTACTGCACGGAGTGCTCCGGGTGCGCGTTTTAGAGTTTAAATTTCAAAACTCTTTGAAGTTAAAATTCTGGCAATTGCTATTTTGACTTGATCTAGCACACGATCGAGCCACCATAATTGGCGGCGACCGCGTTTAAATTGGCACATTTTCTAAAACATATCACACTAAATTGAACTTCATGGGCGATTCGGGCTTGGATAAATGTTATTAGAAGTGACCGCAAATCGCTTAAAACAACGCAACATAATGCTTGTCGAAAAGGACAATAAGATTGTACAGTGGAGCAAAGCGTGGGGGCTCCAGTTTAGTGTTGACGCGTTTGCTGACAGTTGTCTTGCCGGCCATGCGCTTCGCAAGCTTGTTAAAGGCTTTATTAACGTGCAGTGGATTGTGGTTCGATGCCCCGGTGATGGCGCGTTGACTGGCAGTATTGATGGCGACAATTCGGTTTCGCAAAACCTTCCAGTTTGGCGTTGTTGGGTGAGTTTCCCAAGGGTGGTGCATCGCACAATCATCGAATCATGGTTGCCCAAACTTGAGTCGAAAAGTCCGGACGTTTATGTTGCAGATGTTGAGTTTGTGCCAATTTCTATCTTAACCCACTGCATTCAGGGCCATCCGTTTGTCCAATATAATGTTCCGGTTGACTGGAAAGGTATCGAAGATCTTAACCCGAAGGTGATTGACCGTGTTGTACTTTTATCTCCGAGTGCACAACCAATACCCGGTCCTAAGGTTATTGGCGGATTTCACCCATTTGGGGCGAATATGAGAAAAATAAGCAAGGTTGAAGAAGAAATTTACGACTCGGATGATTCGTTTTCAGGGATTTAAGGCAACGGCTGATATCAGTCGCAGAATTCTAGAAAAGAGAACAATATTTGGAATCGTTTTATTTTAGTGTGTTGCACTCTCTTCTCTTTCTAGAATTTTTAAAACCGAGCCTTTTTCTAGAAAAGCGAAGCGGAGAGGCGAGCAGTGTTTCTTTTCTAGTTTCTAGAAAAATAAATCCAAAAACTCCTGGATTGCATCTTTCTGGCAACCACTATAAAAATTTCTAAAAAATAAAAAACTGGAACAACGCACCAGTGATCCATACGGATTTTGATCTGACCAATCATCTCAAACCCCGAAGCTTCGGAGACGCTTTTTATTGGTTCACAAGAGATCCGTATGGATCTCTACAACGCACTTCTTCTTGAGAAAAGTTTTAAAAATCTTTTCTCTTGAAAAAGGCAAATTCGAATTTTGAAAACCAGTCAGATTTCTCTAAGCATCGTCCAAAGGGATAGGGCCAATAGCACGCAAACCGCAATTTTCATCGATATCTCGTGTCTTAGATCAAAAAAATTGATTTTACCTGAATTTTGTCGAGGCGGAATGGACTGTTTTGAGGCAACTTGGACATCCCAGCATGATGTATAGAATTCGCCAGTATTTAGCTGCCATCTCCATTGGACAGAATATATTCCTGGAGGTCTCTGTGGAACAGTAAAACAGCCACCACACGGAATGTATTTGGTACAGTCCGGGTCTACGGAAGATCCGAACAATTTAGAAAGATCACTATTATGCGCCTTCAGACCGGGATTAGGACACTTATCGGCGAGGTCAGTGCAGTTTCCAAACAGCAGACTCGCAATGTTTTGTTTAGTGAACTCGGTCTGTCCTGGATCGGTTGCAAACTGTGAAGACAAGAAGTTGATCATCACGCGATTCCCGCCCGGCGAATCCGCTGCCGACTCGTCTAACGCGTGATTGTTTGCGGGCCATCGGATACACATTTGGGCGCCCGGAACCACGGAGCGGGACATATTTCCCCAAAGTGTGGTTCCGTACGCAGCGCTTGGTGGCGTTGCCCTTAGTTCGTCCGAGCCTGGCTCGACTCCATGGATTCTATCAGAGCACGGAAACGGCTCGCCTTTAGGAAGTTTGTTCTGCCAATAATGCCGGTTTGGATTTGTGTGATCAAGATCGCCAAATGCGAATCCCGAGTGGATAGGAAAACGTCTTGCCCACCCGAAACATTGCCCATCATTAGATGCCCAACTCACACGTCCTTTTGTAAATCTCCAATCAACACAATCTGCCCAAGAGTGTCCACTAACAGTGGCCATAAATCCGAAAAATAAACTCAAAATAAGGAGAAACATTGTTATCAAAAAACTCCGCAGAAAGCAAAACATTCCCGCAACTCTTGTGGAAAATCGAATTAGAAAGCTTTTGCAAGTCTCTTCGTAGAAAAATTGTGTTTTATTAATTACGATGTTTTGGAAAGCATTTTTGGCGGATTTATTGTCACCCAGATTTGGTTTTGTTTCTAGAAAAAAGATTTTAAAATTTCTAGAAATTCGACTTTTCTAAAAATGTTTTCTAAAAGACTAGAACGCTCGCCAAAAGGCGAGCTGTGTTACGCGCACGGCGGTGTTTTGGAAAACACTGGACATGGCTCGTTGTAAACCCAAAAAGCAAACTGATGCAAACTCTTTGTGTAATACCAACTTATTCCAATGGCAACCAATTCAGGGGACCCAAAAATCTTCGCAACCGAGAAGGAGCTGCAAGATGCTGCTGAAAAGCTCAACTTCTACATCGCCCGTCCCAGAGAGGAAACAGATCCGAAGATCTTCGATAAGGTTGCGCTTTCGAACCTCCGCAAAACCGCAATTCAGAAACCAACCCCTCGGATTCAGTTGATGTACGACGAAGCAGACGGTAAAGTGTCGGACGTGAAGCTGGAGCTTGGGAAGATTAAAGATATCAAGTTCACATGCACCGACTTCACGGCGGGGCGTCCGAACCCGTCTATCAAGCTGCATAGGTTGGAAATGCATCTCACTGAGGATCGCGATTCGGAAGAGTCACACGCGGTCCGCATGTTCGCTGCCCTTGGAGCAGTGTTGGACGAAAAGATCAGGCAGTCCAACAAATTGGACAACGCACCCAATCTTGCTGAAGTTTCTCGGGCCAGGACATACAAAAGTACGAACAAGAACACGAACATCGAAACGTGGCACCGCACGATTAAATTCAAAGCCCTTACATATGAATCCGAAAAATTCGGTCGCGAAACTACCAAAACTTTTCTCAAGGACATTATCACCATTAATAAAGAAATCATGTTTGACATTTCGGGCGAGCCCGAGTCAGGTCCGATAGAAACCGTTGCGGACATGATCGGAGCCATCAAGAATCCGAATCGATATGGCGCCGCCGGTGTGAGGGCTGGAATTTCGAGCCTTAACTTTGTCGATGTCAATCCCTATGCTCCGGAAACTTCGACCCGGAGCGCCGTAACGCTCTATCCAGAGCCGATTTTTCTCGCATATAAGCCAAAGTCGTCCAAAAGGTCCAAAACGATGAGCGAAGAAGAGCGTGAAGAGAGGCGCCGCGCTTCTGCGAAAGTCGCTGAAGAAAACGACGAGTGATCTCCGTCGTCTTAAAATATCGTACTTTCTCTAGTTGTCAGCCCGCCGATCGCCATTGGGCCGAAGAGTTGATTTTAAATAGAGCCCTGGATGGCTTTTTCTAGAGATTGGCTGGAAACCGTCCTGGCCTCTAATTTTAAAACCAATTCGTAGCTGAAATCAGAGATTCTCTCTTTTCTAGAGAAGGGGTTTAAAAACTTTTCTCTAGAAGAAAAGAAACACGTAACTATTCCAAAACTCCACGCCCTCTTTGTATTTTTGCAAAACTCAAATTTCCAGTTGCTCTGGATGCGTCACGTGACTGACCTGAAACCTCGACGGCCTCGACGCTATTTTGCAAAAACTCCAAATCCGAAATGATAAGCTCCGACAACACTACTAAAGGTTGAAATTGCACAACATACAAAAACATGAAAACCGCTGCGCTTGACTATCTAAACCAAGGTTTCGTGCCTATTGGCGTAACACTAAATTGGAATGTCGATCAAGAACAAATCAGCCTGCCGACAGGATGGCAACATGCGACGCTGGAGACTTCCAAACAGTTTTTTTCTAGAGAAAACAACGGAATTGCAATTTTGACTGGAGAACGCAGCGATTTAATCGTTGTTGAGTGTGATGGATTTGAAAGAGAACAATCACAAAGCGTGTTGGATGGGGCTGAAATCTTCCAAGCCATGATTCACACTTTCGGCCATGTTGACTGTCCCATCGCACGATCGGCGAATGGTGGAATTCAATACTTTTTTTCGCTGTCCAAATCTTTGGCGAACGGGCTAAAACATGCAGACAACGCTTCGAGAGTGGTGATTTCTAAAGGTCTTCAAAATCCCAAAACCGACCAGAAGAGCATCACGGTTGAGACACGCGGCGATGGTGGCCATATTGTTGTTTCGCCGACATCGTTCGACATCGACTCAGAAATCCGAAGTTATGAGTGGATTACGCCGCTTGTTCACTCATCTGCGCTAAAAGCTATGCCAGCATGGTGCATTCGACTGATCAACGAGAGTCGCACATCGTGTTCTCGAGGAGAAAGCGCAGTTTCGCAAGGCGTGACCAAATCATCCAAGCATTCAACGACCATTACAATCAGCGATTCTGCACTGTTTCTCAAGCAGACAAAATCATTCATTGAGGGACTTTGTAAATCAACGATGGTAACAATTTGGGATCGCTCCAGTGGATACGATTTTTCCCTTCCACCACGAACACGATGCGTCTGTTGTCCGGGAGCACATATTAACACCAATTACAAGGTCCAGAGTGTTGCTGGGGACTGTTTTCTAATGAGGAATTATGCACCAGAATGTTATTCTCAAGTTTTTAATTGGGAGAATCATCCAGTTCTTCGAATGGTCATTGAAACTCCTTGCAAAGATGCACCATACAGCCGCATGTTGCGTGAAGCATACCATAATATAGGACATTGCCTTGTTTTCAGCCCCAAAGGACGGTTCTTGAACTTCAATGGCACTGTGTGGGAAGAAATGGACAAACACGTTGTGACGCGTGAAATCGGCTCGATTTGTGGAAATCTAATGGACCAAATCGTCAATAACCTATCCATTGGAATGCAGGATGGCTATCAAGCGCCCGATTGGGCGAGCGAAGAGCTCCAGCAGAAAATCAATAAATTCCGTGTGGGGCGCGATTTCTTAAGAGGACACGCCAACCTCAATGGTATCGCAACATATTACAAACAAATGTACATTGATATGGAAGTTGAATCGCTCCTAGACAAAAACCCGAATCTGCTTGCTGTGAAAAACGGAATCATCGATCTTCGAACTGGAGTTTTAAGAGAAGGAATGTTGAAAGACTACATGCAAACGCAGCTGGACACAGACTACAACCCGCTTGGAAAGACCGACATTATTGATGGTTTTGCGGACAGCATTTTTAGTAGCGATATTCCCACAATCCACTATGTTCAAAAGCTTTTTGGATATGCCATAACTGGACACACAAAGGAGCAAGTCTGGGCAATCTTAACAGGTGATGGCAGCAATGGTAAATCACTGTTCATCGGCATGATCGAGTGTTTAATGAAAAAGTGGTGGGTAAACGCGTCGTATGACGTGTTCTTTAAAGGCGACAAGCGCACCACCGCAGGTGGTGCAACACCACATCTCGCAGCGCTGAAAGGCGCCCGCATCTGCGTCAAAGAGGAAACCGAGCCCAAAGACAAGCTAAATGTCGAAATCCTGAAGATGATCACTGGAGAAAGTTCCGTTGCTGCCCGTGCACTATATAAAGATGAAGAGAGCTTCAGGCCAACAGTTCTTCCAATTTTGCTTTGTAACCACAAGCCTGTGATCGATATCGAAGACGATGCAATGATGCGACGTATAATTGTTGTTCCATTTCACAATATTTATACATCCCCAACCGATATCAACCGACCGTATGATCCGCAGAATCCACGCCATAAGCTTAAAGACACTTCCCTTAAAGAAAAGCTTCACACCGCTTTTGCACAAGAGCAGCTATTGACGTGGTTAGTTCAAGGATCTGTCAAGTGGTTTAAAGAAGGTCTTGGAGAACAGCCGCAAAGCATGGTTGACGCTCTTTTAAGCTACAAAGACGAAAACGATCGAATTAAACTGTTTATTGACGCAATGTGTGAACCGGCTCCAGCTGGTATGCTGAAAAAAGAAATCATGAAAAATGGGTTCCACGTCAACGCTGGAGAATTTAAAGACCGACTTGTGGCACACTGTGGCGTCAAGTACACGCAGAAAGAGCTTATCGACAAGATGACGATCAAGGGGTTTAAATACGACAGACCGTGGAACCTACCCGAAAGAGTGTATGTTGGCTTGAAATTTGTTCAGTAAACCGTGCAAGATTAACAGTTTTAAAACTAGTGTCCACTACTGATTTCGTTCTGACCAATCAGAAGCTCTGAAAACGTCAGATTCTCTCCTGTGATTGGCTATTTTAAAATCGGTAGTGGACACTATTTAAAACACACCTGTTGTAACCCTTAAGTATGTCACGTGACTTCGCGATTTGGATCGCGAGGTTCTGCAAAATAGCGTCGAGGCCGTCGAGGTTTTGGGCCGGCACGTGACCTTGTCGATTATTTTCTTGTCTTGAAAAAAATCAAAAAAAATAACAGCCACAGAGCATGAGAAAAAGCTTCACACCGCAAATCCACAGGAACAACTGTTAACATGGCTGGTTCAAGGATCTGTTAAGTGGTTTAACGAAGGTCTTGGAGAACAGCCACAGAGTATGAAAGATGCTCTTTTAAGTTATAAAGAGGAAAACGATCGCCTTAAACTGTTCATTGACGCAACGTGTGAACTAGCGCCGATAGGTTTAACGAAAAAAGAAATTTTAAAGAACGGATATTATGTCAACGCTGGGGACTTTAAAGATCGACTGGTTACACACTGTAGCGTTAAGTACACCCAGATAGAGCTGAAAAATAAAATGTTATCCAAAGGATTGAAGTACGATAAGCCATGGAACTTTACAGAAAATGTGTATATCGGCTTGAAATTTACACAATAGGCAGCTCCAAAGGGCCGGGTTTTAAAATGTGTCGATCACACCCTTAGATCACGTGACTTTCAATAAATCCTTTTGGGAGTTTTTGCAAAAAGTGGGGGAGGTGGGGGAGGTTTTCGATTAGTCACGTGATTTATTTTCTGAAAAACAAAAAATAAAACCCCTAGAGATCAGTATGGCTTTGGTTACAATCTCTAGAAAAAACAAAATAAATTCTAGTTTTTTTTCTAGAACGAAAGAAAAGCCGTCTTGAGCTCTAGGCTTACAATTAGAGACCCTTTCCTGGGTTCCAATCCAGCGAATCGGGCAAGACTCCGATGCTTTGGTCTTTGCAACTAGAAAAAAGCCGTCTTGAGCTCTACTTAAATCTTTATCTTGCCGCAGGAACGTCGAACTCGTTTTCAACCTTTGAGATGAGATGATTTAAGAGTTCCTCAGATTGTGTTAGTAAGTGGTAAAAAAGGCCTTGATTTTCATCTCCAAAAATCGTCCATTTTTAAAATTGAATAGCCCAGCCCAACTGGCACCCAAATCCTTCTTCGGAAAATGCCAGGCGAAGCGTATGGTCGCGATCAATGTGATAACGCATGGGCATCAGTAGTGAGGCGTTGGATTTTGAGTTCAATCGTGAAATCCAGCTTTTTCTGGATCAAAGGCATGAAAGAATTCGAGCTGCCCGGCCGCTGAGCGTACTAATCCCCAAAAATACGCTTGCTATTAAGTATTTCTGCAAAAAACTCAAAAGAATTCCTCAGAAGGCGATGTTTACCCAAATAAAGTACATCAGTACAGTTCTGGATATCCCTAGATACTCTCTTTTCGGGATCGATGAGAAAGAGTGGAAAAAGGATGGGAATGATTCGGATTTTTAACACCAGACAACGGCACGTTTATAAATCCCTCTTCACCTGTATCGCACATTGTCCAAACCGACGACTTTCTAGAAAGACAAACATTGGAGATTTACAAAATCGATCTTCGTACAAATGGGAAACTTTTTAATTGTAAGACGCTTGTGAGGCTTCGAAAGGAGTGGAAATGGGTTGACGGTAAATTCCGAAAATGAACTCGTGCGGGCCAGCTTTTTCTAGAATCCATTGTTGAGAATGGTTTATTTGTCTAGGAATCTCTGATTGATTGGTCAAAAATCAAAGCTAAACAAGCGCTTGAACACGACATTTTAAAAAACGTGTTCTCGTAAGACTTGTGAAGCGTGCCGTGGTCGATAGAAAACTGATCGGCAGCCAACCACGCAAGTAATTGCATACTTTTTACAATACAATACAATGCCCAAGAAAACTGCAGCTAAGAAAATTGCACCTAAGGAAGGTCATGTTCTTAAGGACAATGAGATGTTCAATCCGATCACTGACGCCCCCATTACCATCAATGGAGGTACATACCTAACGCTGGTTAGAGAAAAGTTTTTAATAGAGACCGAGACTGGCATCCAATTGGCCGCGCCTGACATAATCCAAGCTGAGAAAGACAGGCGCGAACATGCCAAAACGGATCGCGCCGCGCACCGGCACACGTCGACTCACGGCACGTTGGAAGAACGTTTAGAGCAGTTAGCTCTGGAAATTAAGGACGCGAGCAAAGCGATCGACTTGTCCACCCTTTTTAACAACCGCATTGCGGAAAGGTTCGGAAGCGAGATCGTGGGGATGTCGAACACTGTCATCGCCATAACTCAGAAAATCAAGGCGATGAATATCGAATAAGTTTAGCCAAATCACTCTTCTAGTTCTTCTCTAGAAATCAAAAGAGAAGACCGGACCTTCTTTTCTCTAAAGAAGAGAGTGCAACGCACTACACTCGCAAACAATCGCCAAAGTCCGTTTTGAAGTCGGCTATGAACAAGAAATACAACGTTTTTAAAAATCTCGAGACTCCAAAATTGGTGGCGTAGATCAATGTTGCCCTTCGTCGCCTTCCCGGAAACTTGAAATTGATATTGTTTTCTTGTCCGAGTAAGTTTCAATGGGAGTTGATTACTGCTGGCCAAGCACGAGTCTGCAGTGCAGACATATGGTCTATTCGATGCGTTTGAGATACTGCTTTGTGCGCAATGGAGTAACTGCATGTAGTGATTCTAACCGATTTGGTTTAAGACATTTTAATTAGTGATCCATACGGATTTTAGATGGACCAATCACACTTAAGACCGAGGCGTCGGAAACGCTTCGTATTGGCTGTTTTAGAATCCGTAGTGGACACTACTTTTAAAGAAGAATTTAGCCACCTTTATTTTCCATTTATTTTGGTGTTCTCTTTCAAATAAGCACCATATAAGGCTATATTTCTTGAATTTTAGAATCTAAAAAACACATCATTCTCTGTTCCTTGCGCACGGACCACTGGACCAGGCGGACCAGGTTTTTTCCAAACTATTTTAAAAAAGGCCTTTTTTGGGGAAAGCTTTTAAAAATGCACTTTTCTTGAAAAATGGCTATTTTAGAAACACGGGCTACAAATAAGCAGTGTCCATTACCGATTTCGTTTTGAATCTCTAGAAAAAAAGGGCTCTAGAACGTCTGCGATTGGTTTTAAAAGTAGTGGACACTAGTTTATCACAAAATATACCGCCTTTACTTGTTTTATAACTCTTTTTTGTAGGATTTAGGCTTCGTGTCCCACTATTCGGCTCGAAATGGACAGATTAAAAAAAGTCTCTCAAATCCTTTCCTATTTTTGAAGAAAAAATTGGACGACTGAAATCCACAAAATTTCCCCCCTTTATTTTCCATTTTTTTGGTGTTCTCTTTCAAATAAGCACCATATAAGGCTATATTTCTTGAATTTTATAATCTAAAAAACACAGCATTCTCTGTTCCTTGCGCACGGACCACAGTCAATGGAGTCAATGGGTTTTTCCAAACTATTTTAAAAAAGGCCTTTTTTGGGGAAAGCTTTTAAAAATGCACTTTTCTTGAAAATGGCTATTTTAGAAACACGGGCTACAAATAAGTAGAGGCCGGTACGGCTTTGGTTACAGATCAGAAGTGTCTTTCTAGAGAACAAATCGACTATTGTGATTGGTCGATTTCAAAGCCGTTCCGGGCTCTAAATTTCAAATCTTCTTCCAAAAAAAAACAGGATGACTTTTGAAAGGATTTAGCTACCTTTATTTCATTGGGTTTGTTTGAAATATATCAGATGCACTACAAATCTGATCACAATTCCTTTGTATTTTGGAATATAAACCCCGCATCATTCTCTAGTACTGCGCACGGACCAGTTTCCTGAGTTTCCTGGCTTTTTCCAAACTATTTTAAAAAAGGCCTTTTTTCGGGAAAGCTTTTAAAAAGCTTGTTTTTTGAGAAAAGGCATTTTCAACATACTTCCAACCCAAAATAGTAATTTGTATTCACCTCATTACGCTTTGCACGAGCATATCGAAAACCACGCTTGGCCATCATCGCGATTAGCTCTGTTTGCTTGATTTTTACATCGGTTTGTTCTTCAAATGCACGCTTGAATTCTCCTGCATTGACATACAACTCAGATCCTTTAGTGCAATAATCATCGACGAATCGACCTAGCTTGTCGTTTTCGGTAAAGTAGTTATTAAATGCATCTTTGGCAGCCTGGGGCTGTTCTCCTAATCCTTCTGCATACCACTTGATAGCACCTTGCACAAGCCAATTCAACAGCTGTTCTTGCTGATTATCAAGCATTAACTTGGCGCGGAGACCATTGTCTCGGATTCTATGGCGCGGATTGCTTTCGTCATAAGGCCGTTTAGAGTCATTAATGTCTACATAGATATTTGTGAATGGAATCACAACAATCCTTCGGGTCATAGCATAATCATCTACATCGAACGCAGGTTTATGATTGCACAGTAGAATCGGAAGCACTGTTGGTACAAAGCTCAAGAAGGCCTTCTCATACAGACCTCTGGATGTAATGGTTGATTCGCCACTTAACATCTTCATGAGCTCAATATTCAAAGTATCTGTCGGATCTGCTTCTTCTTTTACACAAATACGCGCATCTTTAAGCGTCGACAAATGTGCAGTAGCTCCACCTGCTTGTGTTTTTCGGTCACACTTAAAGAACACTTCGTATGGTGCAACTTTGTAGTAAGAAGGCCCCATGAGCTTCTCAATGATTGACATTAACAGAGATTTACCGTTACTGCCTTCTCCTGTGAAAATACACCAGATCTGTTCGCTTGTGTGTCCAGTCATTGCGTATCCCAACAGTTTTTGCATATATGAAATAAGCTCAATGTCTTCATTGAAAATGCTAGCAAAGAAGGCCGAAATGGCAGGTGTGTTTCCGTTTTCGGTATATTCGACATTTAGCATAATTGTTGTATAGTCAGACTCCTTGCCTTCTTTCAATAAACCTGTTTGGAGATCAACAACTCCATTCTTAACTACAAGAATATCTTTGTTAATATTGAGTTTCTCCTCCGCAGTCGGATCGAAATACAGTTGTTTATAACACTCAGTAATATTATTGACACTTCCCGCCTTCTTGATGTAATTTCTTCCACTTTTGAATTTGTTTACTTTATCAAGCAGCGCCTTCTTACGATCCTTTACTTCTTGTTCATCTTTTGGAAGAATAGGATCGATTCGGATATTTTTGTATAACATTTCAAGAAGTGTGCCACAAATAGTTCTGATTTCACGCGCCATAGTGAGCTTATGAAGTTCTTCCCAATAATGCCCATTAAAACACAAAAAGCCATGATTTTGGGTATAAATAATCTCAACACCTCTTGAACGCATGATTTCTCGGACTATTTTGGCGTAAGGTTCATCTGTTGTTGGTGAAGCAATAACGCTCCCAAGCAAGATGTTATCTTCCCAGTTAAACGCACCAGACTTGCATGAACTGGAATAATTCTTAATAAAATATACAGCTTCAAAGATTTGTCTTACCATATAGTTATTGGCTCGATGTGTATGATTGCATAACACACATGGCTTCTTTTCACGAAATGCTCCGTCGAATCCATTCTCTCTATCATAAATGTGCTGGAAATGGGCGTTGAATTGTTCTTCGACAATAGGCTGTGTTGTGTGCTGGAATGTGTTTAAGCGACGAACCATCCCAGTCCGCGAATCACTAGGGGAAATAGTGAGTTCTTTGTTAAAGGATTTTGAAAGATTGGTAGCGTTAATAATAGTAACTAACCATTTCGGCATAGCCGGAAGCTTAGGTGTCGCTACAAGAGGCGAAATCCACGAATATGATCGATTTTCGTTATGAACAGTGTAAGAAGTTGGAGAGACAATAATACAGCCTTTCTCGCCACGTGTATCAATCGACGTTGTTTTTCCATCAATCATTAATTTGCTTGTGTTTTTTCCGCTCAAAAGCCCATTTTCGAATGATTTAGATAACGAGAAGAAGTAGTGCATTCCACCCGATGCCGACTGTTGGATGGGTGTTTTTCCTTCTAGAAAGTTTGTTTTGATTAATTCTGAAAACACCGAGACTCCACAAGCTGTTTCGAGGGCAATGTCCTTCTCTTTCAACAAATCACAGTCTACAACATACAGATCGTTGATTTCACCAGTAAGAATGGCAACACCATTGTCTTTCAAAGAAAAGAAAGACGCATAAGTGTCAGGCACAGCGTTCTGCCACAACTGTTTGAATGAGACTTGCTTTTTGTTGTTTTCATGATTGAATTGTATAGTTAGGCCAATCGAAGTGTAACCTTGGTCCAGATAGTCTTTCGCGTGGATTTCCATAACGACGATTT
>Ga0302182_10000502_pt1 | contig 24759 bp, 29 predicted proteins | sample I_Palsa_N3_1_FD_198781 | JGI IMG/M metagenome (GOLD analysis project Ga0302182, IMG submission 198781) | Peat permafrost microbial communities from Stordalen Mire near Abisko, Sweden - I_Palsa_N3_1 | ecosystem: Environmental > Terrestrial > Soil > Palsa > Peat permafrost | place: Sweden...
AAGGTCTTTACGATTAGGCATGGCGAGATGCTACGCCGAATCTCGTTGATTTTCATTCAGATTATAGGCGCCGCGAACAAACTGGGGTTGCCCCCGGTGCCGCTGATGGGGCGGTGGCCATCGGATGCAGCCCTACAGATCGATTTGGGTTGTATTGTTGATGGCGATCACGGTCGTTCCGCGGAATGTTCTGGGGCGGATTGGTATAGTCGACCGGGCAGCAAAGGAAGTCTGGATTGTGGTGGGCCATCGCATACCGACGACTCGAACCTAGCGCAAAGGAGTAGACGATCTTGCTGGGGTTCAAAGTCTTTCTCGTGCCCGAAATATGGCCTGCCTTGTAAAGCTCGGCAATGTCCTCGGTGAGCATCTCCGTAGGCACACCAACATTGCGGATGCCGCGTTCGGCGTGCCACCGATGCCGACCTGCAGACGGGCTGCATCGTCGATTTCTGCTGCGATTTGCTTCGCGGCGGCGTGGCCGATTGTTGGAACATGGTGTTTCCGCCTTCGCCTTGTAGATACGCGGCGATTGTTGGGTGATTTTCAGCGAGCGCGGCGGCCCAAACGCGGCCGTGTGCAATTTCGATGGGTCATCCTTTGATCAACGTATCGAGCCGCAGTGCTGACGAGTTATCTCTTGTTATAAGGACGTGCGTTGCATTCTCCCCGGGGACAGTTCTGCGGGGCGTGAAGCCAAGTTCGCGCAGGTTAAGCCCGGAAAATAGATTTTCGCCTTCGCCCAGGAGGACCGACGATACCGCCAAGTGCATTTCGTCGATCTGATTTGCGGACAGGTAGTGCCGAAGGACGGACACGCCGCCGCCGATTCGCACGTCTTTGCCTTTGGCCGCTTCTTTCGCTTTCTGCAGAGCAGACTCCGGTCCATCGGTGATGAAGTGGAACGTGGTGCCCCCCTCCATCGCGAGGGACGATCGCGGGTGATGCGTAAGCACAAAGACAGGGGTATGGTACGGCGGATTGTCGCCCCACCACCCTTTCCAGGAATCATCTTTCCACGGACCCCGGACCGGGCCGAACATATTGCGACCTAAAATCCACGCGCCGACATTTTCGAAAGACTGAATGGCAAAATCGTTATCGACACCTTGCACTCCCCCGGTTTGAGCGTACATCTTCTTGAATACTTCTGTACTTTGAAACCACGCATGCAGCTCGAAGCCGCGGACTCCGAGCGGATTCTTCAGATCTTGCCGGGGGCCGGCACCAAACCCGTCGAGTGAAATCGAAAATGCTGCGACCCTGACTTTGCTCATGGCGCTCCTTTCTCCTACATTGCGATTATATTCATCAGGCTGCCGCCGGGTACCCCGAATGGTGGAAGGTAATGAGTGAGGATATTTCCTTCCTGTCAACCGTTGCTTCGGTGTCGACCAGAGCAATCCCGTTTCACGGTGCGCTTCAGATAGCGTGTCCAATGCAGGTTGAAGTTACTGGGGAGCAAGAAGAAGCAAAACGATCTGCGGCAGAAAGGGATCGGGACGACGTGACTCGGTCGGGCGCGATCTACATGGTTAACGCATCCCAATAGTAGGAAACAGTTTTAGCCCAAATCATCGCCAACCCTTAGAGATCCAGACACATACCTTTGGAAAACTCACACGGTAACTCGCCCTACGGTTTCACGGCCATGAGCTTGAAGTCCAATACCAGACGGCGGGATATGAATCAAACTTTTCTCAACTTCTGCATCACGCCTTACGATCGGTTGAAGCAGGAGGATTCGGATCGGATAAAAGCGCTTGGGGGACGAAGCCGTTCGGAAGGTTCGTAAGCTTTCTCGTTCTGTAGGATCTCAGGCTGGAGTCGTCCGAAAGTCGATTTTCCAAACGGTTGGGGCCAGCCTGCTTGTGGTGGTAGCTACGGGAATGGCCGCCATGTTGAGCGACAAATACAATATGGGCATGCGGTCGTATTGGAAATATGTCTTTGGCGCCTTCGGAATCGGGCTTCTCGTATCGGCATGCTTTCTGGATCTTTTACAGAGTGGCGGTGGTTTGGTTCCACCGCCGGACAACTGAAAGATAAAAATCCGGATTGATTTGCGGAGTGTAGTGGTGGGACAGCGCGGTCCCGACTCATCGGTTAAAGATTTCGCGAAGGGAGCCATGAGATTCCGGCTTCTTTCTTCGTGTCTTACCGTTTCGATGCGAGGCTAAGAGGGCTGAGAAGTTTGTGAGCGACGCAGCCGTGGGGTTAATCCCGGGAAGAATGCCAGCACGATACGGCGTAGGGCCATCCATCCGAGCTTTAGGAGGGCGACGATGGTGAAGACCCATATCACTAGTACCGGAAGATTTAGCAAGAGTGCCACCATGGAATCGGCGTAGTCAGCCAGCCCGGCCAGTGCATCGTGCAGCGCCCGCTTAGCCTGGTAGAACGGACGCCAATGGATGCCGAATCCTTGCGGTTGAGGCCCGGCGTGGATGTTGGTGGTGAGCAGAGACATTTCCACCTGATGGCGAAGAAGCCGCACATCGGCTTGGGACTGATCGATACGCCCGCGCACTTCCGCCAATCTTGAGCTCACTTGCATAACATCCGTTACCAGCGTCGCACGCTTGAGAATTGCCAGATACTGGGCTTCTTCACTGCGAGCGTTTTGCAATCGGGCTTGCTGATCCACGTAGTCGCGGGTGACATCGTGGGCTTCCACGGTGTCCTGCTCGACTGTCTTGGCGAGGGCTCGCACCTGGGTTCGTGCCCGGTCAAAGTATTGGGCAGGAATGCGAAGGGTGACCTGGGACCACCGGGTTTGCCGTTCGCTGCCACTGACGGTGGAGCTGACGACAAATCCGGAGAGGCGCATGGCCAGGTCGCGCAACTGTTCCGCCGTTTGTGCGGGATCGACGGCGATGATTTCGAGCTTACCGGTGCGAACAACCATGCGCTCGGTGTCTTCCAATTGTTCAGCCGGTTGCTGGGCGCTTGTTGCCAGGCGAACATCCCCGGGGCCGTTACCGATGATGCCACCGGCGACACCGCCAATCACTCCGCCCAAGGCGCCGCCGAACGCCTCGCCCCCCGAGGCGGTGGCAAAGTCTACGGCTACTTGCGTTTGCTCGTTTCTGGCCCACGGAAGCATGCGTTTCTGAAGCCAGGCGGCGACCCGACTGAAGCAGACCGACCCCGATCCGGCAGACCTCTGTGAACGGATGCCGCCAAACTCGCTCCGCCGACCCAGGAACGTCCCGAGCACCAACAAAACGGTAAAAGCGAAAAATGTCGCGGTCGCCCTGTGGCGATTGGCATTCCATGCTGTTCGCACCATTTGCTCCATAAAAGCTGCTTCGCCTTTATTAGACCGATGGCGGGCGAACTTTGTTCCCGGAGTTGCGCGGCGTCGACTTTGCCCGCGTTGTTTTTATTCACCGTGTAGTTACCCTTTTCGTCAACGACGGGCACAAAACCTGCAGAGTTCCTTAGGAACTTTATGGTCGAAGTGGGGTAATCTACATCAAGAGTCAAAACACGCAGTAATGGCGCGGTGACTAGGGACCGCCTCATGGTGGACGATCAGCGCACTCTTTAGGAATGCGCACAACCAGAGGCAGTGCTATGCGCCATATGCAGCGGTTACCCTGGCAGTTGAAGATTCCCGCCAAGATTGTGCTAGCGCGCCTTCCTGTTCCGTATTCCTGGTGGGAGAAAATCGGACTGTTCAAGCAGGGACGGATGGAACGTCCCGACTATGCGGTGAAAATTTTTCGAAAGCACTTTGACGCCGCGCGCCTCGGCGAAAGACCGGGCGCCTTCGTGGCCTTGGAGTTGGGGCCGGGCGATTCGCTGTGCTCGGGTTTGATCGCCCGAACACTTGGAGCTTCCCGAACTTTCCTGGTGGATGCCGAGCCGTGCGCATCTAGCGATCTCTCAGTGTATCGGCGAATGGAATCGTACTTGCGGGAGTCAGGCTTGAACCCGCCCAATCTTGATCATTGCCGGAGTGTCGGCGAGGTGGCGGAAGCTTGTTCCACGGAATATCTGACCGAAGGTTTGACGTCACTACGAACGATCTCGTCCGCATCCGTGGATTTCGTGTGGTCCCACGCGGTTCTGCCGTATGTGCGGCGTAAAGACTTTCCAGCGTTCCTGCGGGAACTGCGACGCATTCAGCGCCCGGGCGGAGTCGGCTCGCACTGTATTCCGATTAAGGATGTTCTCAGCGGAAGTCTGAATGACCTGCGGTTCAGCGAGGCACTATGGGAGTCAGCGCTGATGGCGGAGTCTCGTTTCTACACGAATCGCTATCGTTATTCGGAACTATTGGAGCTGTTTCATCGGGTGGGATTCGAAGCGGAAGTGGTGCGCGAGGTTCGCTGGGAGACGTTGCCTACGCCGCGGCGAAAAATGGCCAAGGAATTTGCCGCGCTCTCCGAAGAGGATTTGCTGGTCTCGGAGTTTGACGTTCTGCTGCATTGACAAAGTGCATAGAACGACCCTGCTTCGGTTGCAGGCTGCAACCCGCAAGCGCTCGCGGCCATGTCAGTACCCCGGGTCTCGAGTGGCGGCTGCTGGTTAATCGGACGTTCTCTGACGTTCCGGCGTTTCGTCGGCGACTTTGTAGTCGCCCGGGATTTCGAATGTAGCCGGTTTCGGCTCGCTGCGATTCACGCGGGTCACCGTGACGGTTTGCTGTCCGGTGCGGGGATCTTCGTGTTTGACGAGCATATTCAGACGCAGTTCGTCGGAATACCAGTATTCGTCGGTGATCATTATGGGTTTGCCGGTGCCAGTGGCGTTGCCCGGAACAGTTCTGCTTTTGCGGGTGCCATGGACCAAAACCTTTTCCATCATCTCCGTTCCCAAGTCCTGCTCTCCGACGCGCGGTTCGTTTTCGGAAGCGCTCACAACTTCGGTTAACTCCGGATTCGGCATCGGCCTGATAACTTGACGCGCGACGTGCGTGGCAGGATTTAGAAACGTGTTCAGGCGCGTTACCGGGTCGTAGATATGGAAGGAAACCAGCTTCGGAGTGCCGGAGTATGACGAACTGACCAGTTGCCTGCGCTCATTGTATATTCGGCCTTGAAAGTCGCGCGCGATATTGGCGATGGTTTTCTTCGCGTTGTTGGAACCATCAGCAAGCACCTGAGCGCTTTCGATCTCGACGATGGCGGTGAAGGGCAGGCCCGGAACCGGAGTGACGTAGATTCCGTCGACATGCACGGCCACCCCACGGTAAGGCGGCGGCTGCAGGGATGTTTGCTGGGTAAAACTCAGGGGAGCCGCAAGCGCTGTGATTACAACCAGGCGCGCGGTCGTTCCGATCATTTCTTGCAGCATGAAATGCCTTTACGATAACCGAGGGAATTCTAAAGCCAGCGATAAAGGAGTGTCAATGCCCGGTGAAGCTCTCTACCGCGCGGGATTAGAAGCGCCACCAGTGGATTCGAAGGCGGCGCTCCGCTTGTCCATGCCGATTCGTATCCAGGCCAGCAGGGCGGGCAAGCCCATCGAAAAGAGCGCGACCACCTGCAACGCGGGAAAAGAGTTCGAGGCCAAGTAGCGGACAGCTAAAAACGAATAGACAATCACCGGAAGAGCTTCGAACAGCCGGGTTGCGCGGATTCGATGGCCACTTCCCCGCCCGAGCCAACCGACGATCCAGTACACCAAAAACGTAGTGAGCAGCCAGCCGAGATAATTGCGACGTGGCACGCCGAAGTAGGCCCCGCCTTGTTCCCATACCCAATTGCCCGCGGCAGCCATGCCGGGATCCATTACGACATCCCACGCAGTCATCACCAGGGCGGCAATCGTGGCGAGTCCTGTAATTCCGGAAAGTGTACGGGTATCGACGCCAGCCAGCACCGCCTTGGCGACCATCCAGGACGGGTAGATCATCATGAACCAGGCTAATGGTATGAGCAGCGGGACGTGCCCCAGCTTGGGACCCAGCAGATCGCTGTAATGGTAGGCACCGTAGATCAAGCCGGTGCGCACGCCGACCTCCTCCATTAGGTAGGAAACGGTGGCGGAAGCGGCGAAGAACAGGGCGGTGCGGCGAAAACCTTCCATCGCTATGCAGTGGAGGAGCGCGAAAAGAACGAAGACGAGGGTAAATCCGATGTTGCCGAGGTCCGGGAGTTTCACCCAGCGCCACACCGCTTCGGCGAGGATGAGATACATGATTGCTGCGAAGAACGGCCAAGTGGCCGCGCGGATAGCTCGATGCACGGGATCCTCCGACAGGCGGCGCCAGATTTGGGTACGGCGAACGATCGGCCAAACCGAGTTCGCCTTTCCAGTTAAGTTCGTCCTCTAGCTCCACACGGCAGGCGAGCTGCCTCTAAGTGCTTCGATGTAAAAGCTCGCCGCTACAATTCCTGACGGAGTCAGCGGGCGGGGTGGTAGATAAGACCGATCACGATGCCGACCACGACCCATTCCACGAAATAGGCGATGGATTGTTGAATGGTCAGCTTCCGGCCGATGTTCACGTTGACGTAGTTGTGGATTACGAACGAGCAAATCGCGAAGACCCCAATCAGAGCGCCAAAGCGGGCACCTTCCGTCAATCCGGCGCCGCCGCGGTATAACATGGCGTAGATTATGGCAAGAACGAGCATAGCCACGAACATCGCCGCCATACCGAACGGCATGACGCTTTTTATTCCATCCTGAGAGCGGTAAACGGCGGGATATTTGAGGAATTCATTTTTTAGCGAGGAGACTGCAAAGGCGAGGGCTCCGAGCACGAAGTAAGCTACGAAAGCGCCGAGAGCTGCTAGAGCGATACGCGAGTAGTTCATTCGCAATGATTCCTTCTAGGCAACGTGGTTTATCACAAATCGGAGGCGGCCCAAAGAAGTAAACGTGCATTTGTCATATGACAAGATGGCGAGGTTCTTAGCCCCTTATGGGAATTGCGACGCGCTAGAGGTCGCCCGGAATCTGGATAAGAAAATCGAAGATCTCTTACGACAAGCTGCAGCTTGAGCATACGCAAGAGGATACCTCATGGCCAAAACACAGCCCAAAACTCCTGGAAGAGTCAGCGCTCAGCCGCGCCTTCACTAACGGGCTGCTGAGATTCAGGCGTACGGCACCGTCAGCCACCTACTACCGCTTGACTTGGAGGAAGCGGTGCGGTTGGAAATGACTGCACAACTCAATCAGCTGCTTGCAGACACGATGACCCTGCACGATTTATATAAGAAATCGCACTGCCAGGTCGCGGGACCGACGTTCTACCAATTGCATCTGCTCTTCGATAAACATTTCAATGAGCAAGGAGAGCTAGTCAGACCATCATTCGTCAAACTCGAAAACTGGCACGGCGCGCCGTAGAACTTGGCGACGATGGCACCAATGATTTTCTCGTGAGTGAAATGTTGCTCACGAACGAGCTTCAAGTGTGGTTTCTGGGCGAACATTTGGTTGATGTGCCGCTTATCACCGCAACGGCCTAATGGCTGTGGTCAAACCGTTCAGCATCTGAAAGAACCAAAACAAGTTCGTGGATTGTCAGCAACTCGGAAGTTATCATCCGATCTGATTTGAAATAGCATCAGCAGATAAGCGGGCACGATTGTGCAAACAAGTGTGCAAAATATGGTGAGCGTGACGCACAAGCGCAAAGCGCCTCGTCCACAGGACCTGCCTGCCGACCTACGCAGGCTCGTGAGAAACCACACTGCGACGTCTTCGCCCAACAATCCGTGTTCCTATGGACAGCCAGGAGCTTCAATGAGCCGACGCATTCGCGGTCCACGGCTCGCAATTCGCTCTATCGTCCCTCCTTCTCCGTGACGCAAGCCAGATTATAAATAAAGCGGAGGAGTTGAGCCCTTTCATAAGCTTGCGCTGTGTTCAATGTCTTAGACGGAAGCGCAGCTGGTAGCTCCCGAGGGCGGAAGCTTGGACTCCTTGTGACCGGGAAGCGGATATGAGCAGCCCTCCGATCAGCAGGAACACCAATCCGAGCCCTAAGCTCACGAAGACCCAAGTACGTGGACTCACTTGATCGGGCCAATCGTGGATGTGAATATCGCTTGGGTCATGAGAGTCGTAAGTGATCTGGTGCCAGCTTCCCGGCGAATATTGCGCAAGGGTCTGGTTTATCTGATTTGACTTGCGGACGTTTTCCGCGGCCGGAGAAAGAAAGCTCCGCCCTTCGACTGAATAACGGAATTCGGCAATCAACTCGTAGTAAGTCTCGTCAAGAGTCACTTCATTGGACTTCATTCCTGCTCCGTTCCCGGTCCGAACATAGCGGTGAACGCGGCTGGTCACCACTTGGGCATGGGTTAGGGAGGGCTGACTCTTAGCCGTCTTGCCTTGGGAATAGGCGAGCTCGCCGCCGATCGACAAAAAGACTAAGCCGATCGACGCAAATAACCAACCGGACCAGCGCACCTGCTCGGCCTGTGCAAACTTTCGCCGCATGAGCATTCCCAGTAACACGCAAAGAGCGCCCAGCGAGAGCAAAAGGATTGATCCGAAAAAGAAGTCGAGCGTGTATCCAGCGTTTGCGTAAATGCGCGCAGGGTTGCCGCTCAGGTAATGAACAACATGCCGGCTTCCTGGAGAATAACTTTCCGCGATCCGCTTGGCGTTGGGATAGATAGTGGGATTGGACATCGCCGTGGTGTTGGATACATATTCTCGATCTCCCACTCGATAGCGGAGCTCGACCTCGGGTTGATATTCGACAGGACCACTGTCGTTCTCGACGGTGAGGACCCGTGACGATCAGCCAGCGTGAACTGCTTGTTCAAACCTTGTCGCGAGTCGCTCAAGTGTTCCTCGATGAGCTTCTCCAGACCCAGTCGCTCATCCAACTCGCGCACCAGAATCAGGCCACCATTGGAAGTCACTCGCGATCCTTGGAAATCAACCTTCAAAGAAGCATTGAACAAGAGCTGAAAGGGCTGATTTTGTTTCTCACCCAGGGTACTGACCTCTCGAGCGTCTTCATCGCTTTCACACCCGCATGAATATTGATGATGGCGACGATCCAAAGGTTCGGCGGAGGAGTCTCAAAATGGAAATGCGGGGTAAAGTGGCGAGGAAGCCAAATAGCGGGAATTGGGTCAGACTTGACGTAGGACGTGGCCACGCAATTTTTGCCCTGTTTTTTGGCCGAATACATCAGATCGTCGGCGATCTTTATGATCTCGTCGATGGATTCGCCGGGAACTTCGAAGGTGGCGGGGCCAATGCTGACGGTGACGTTTGAATGGCCGGACTGAATGGTTTCAAGAAGGATTCGTCGTAACTTGGAAATAACCGCGTAGGCCGGCTGGTCATCGGTTTCCGGGGGCAAGAGAGCAAATTCGTCGCCGCCGAGGCGAGCCACCGTATCGGTAGTGCGGATGCTGGCTCGAATGGTTTGCCCAGAGGCGGAGGATGAAGGGTGATGCCCAATTGTGAAATTTGGATGGAAACATGGAAACCGAAGCCGGGCGCAGAAATTCGCAAGTAATCGGAATTTCCCGGCGGGTAACCGGCTCGCAGTGACATTTCGGGCTACAATCCTGGCGATTAGGTCTAGCAAGGAGGTTGCGATGAGCACAGTCGCGAAGAATCTAACGCCGCGGCGACACTCTCAGAACTCCATACCTCGAAGAGGGATTGGAGTGGTACGGAGATGACAACCGTCCCGTACGGGGTGACTAACTCGCCGGAAGCGGCGGGCATGAGCGGCAAAGAATTGCTGCAGGCGGTGATCGATGGCCGGTTACCGCAGCCGCCGATCGGGAAGACGATGTCGTTTCGGCTGGTGGAGGCTGGCGATGGCTTCGCGGCATTCGAGGGAGAACCGGGCGCGCACCTGCTTAATCCCATGGGCGGTGTGCACGGCGGGTGGGCGCTGACACTGATTGATAGCGCGACCGGATGTGCGGCTCATTCGCTCCTGCCGGCGGGGTCGAGTTATACCACCATCGAGACCAAGGCCAACTTTTCTCGCCGGATCGCACTTGACACTGGCCGGGTGCGCGTCGAGGGACGGGTGATTTCCCAGGGCCGACAGATCATTTCGTGCGAGGCGTCCGTATGGGGACCAGACGGTCGCGTGTTGGCACATGGCACATCGACGATTATGGTGCTGGCCGGTGGGCGGTAAGCACGCCGTACGCCGACCGAGGCGATCGCCCGGAAAGCATGGAAAGCTTGCGGTTCAGCGCGCGGCGACATCGGAATTCGAAATACGCGAAGTCTTGTTGGAAACCTACGCCGCGAATGGCGCCATGAATCAACGGCTGCTGGCCCACCTGGATCCACGAGCGTGGCGGGCTAGCCGAGTTGACCAGAAAGACCGAGGAGGGTGGACGCTGTCGGGCATTTTCGCGCATTTGCACAATAACCGACTGTCGTGGCTGAGGAGCTCAGCGCCGCATCTTAGGTGCCCGGCGACTCTTGATCCGGCCCGGTGCACCATTAAGCAGGCCATCGCTGCTCATCGCGAGAGCGCGACGCGCTGTCTGGAGATGCTGACCGACGCGCTGTCGCGCAGCAGGGATAGACGAGTGACGAAGTTTTCCCGAGGCAGCTGGGCGCCGGTATGGCCCGCGGGAGCAACTATGTTCGCGTACATGTTTGCGCACGATGCGCACCATCGCGGCCAAATCATTATGCTGGCACGAGAACTGGGTTATCCGCTCCCGGACGAGGCCGCCTACGGGATCTGGCGTTGGGAGAAACTTTGGAAGCAATGTGGATTTGCTACGCGGCCGAGATTTTCCGGAGGCCCTACTGAATGAGTGATGGCTGGCACCAAGGTCGCAGCAGAATTCTTCACATGGGGATGAGCGAATTGTGGTCCGGCGATCTTGGCCTCACGCTGGTAACGATTTCCCTGGTGATCTTGATCTTCATTATCCTCCCGCTCCAAGGCGCGGGCCTCCCCGGGCGGCTTCATACAACGCCGCTGCTTCATCAGAGTGGCAGCGTTCTTACCACCCTCACGCTGCTTCTCTATGCTCGGATCGTTGTGCTGGTGATGTTTCGCGGCCGGCCGATCACCTGGGGCCGTATTCAGGGAGGCGTTTGCGCTTACCTTCTTCTGGGACTTGCGTGGAGCTCACTTTTCGAGTTTGTGGAAGAACTTCGGCTAGGTTCCTTCCACTTCCTAAGCGCACCGGCAAACATCGACGCGCTCACGTCCAAGCTTACGTATTTCAGGTTCTCAACGCTCACCACAGTGGGCTTTGGAGACGTGACCCCGAGCTGCCCTTTGCGTCCATTGCGGAAGCCGTCGTCGGGCAGCTCTTTCCGGCCACCCTGATTGGCGCGCTGGTGGCAATGGCCATGTAGTCTCGTACTAAGCTTTGAGGATCAAGACTAACCATTGAACGAATTCGGCGGGGAGATTTCATGGGCGAGCTGGACGGGAAAATAGCGGTCATCACTGGAGCAAACAGCGGGATCGGTCTGGCCACAGCGCAGCGATTCGTTGCCGAGGGCGCATATGTGTTCATCACGGGACGGCGGCAAGCCGAACTGGACGCGGCGGTGGAGCAAATCGGAAAGAATGTTGCGGGCGTGCAGGGGGACGTCTCAAGTCTCGCCGATTTGGATCGATTGTATGCAACCGTCGAACAACAGAAGGGCCACATAGATATTCTCTTCGCGAACGCCGGGACCGGGGAATTCGCGTCGCTCGGAACCATCACCGAAGAACATTTCGATAAGATATTCAACGCAAATGTAAAGGGTCTGCTGTTTACGGTGCAGAAGGCGCTTCCGCTGCTGAAGGATGGGAGTTCCATCATCCTCAATGCCTCCATCGTGGCCCAGACGGGGCCACCAGCATTCAGCGTGTACAGCGCTTCGAAGGCCGCGGTGCGTTCGTTTGCGCGAAGCTTCACCACGGACCTCAAGGAGCGCAAAATCCGGGTGAACGCCGTGAGCCCCGGCGTGGTGCCATCTTCGGGCTATCGCCATTCGTTGGGTATGAGCGAGGAACAAGTGAAGCAGTACGCAGACAGCGTGTTGAGCAGCATACCGCTGGGGCGCACCGGAACCTTGGATGAGATCGCTAAAGTGGTTTCGTTTTTGGCCTCGGACCAAAGCAGCTACATCACCGGTGCGGAACTGGTTGTCGACGGCGGCATGACCCAGGTCTGATGGCTCGAGATTTAGGGTTCGGAACTGAACGCCTCAATTTCCGGAGTAGTAGCCGTCTCTGGCCTGGACAACCAGGTCTTTTTGTTTGGTGGTGAGCTGAATCTTGTGATAACCAGCACCTGCGTTCTTATCGGGCGGGTAACCGATACTGTATTCATTGCGGAGCTCTTCTTCGATCTGGGCGTAAATTTTGTCGACGGTTTCTTTTTTAGAGACTTCGAACAAACGGCCACCTGTTTCTTTCGAAATTTGTTGCAGAACTTTCTTCCCGTCGGGACGATTTTGCTGGGGGTATCTACCCCCCGGCCCGCCCCGGCGCCCACCGCCTAATCCGCCCATGCGACCGGTCATCGGGGAGGAGCCTTGGTCATCTTTAAAGAGGATAGAGTAGACCACGGTGTCCGCGCGTTGAGCCATTTCGATGGCGGTGGTCAGGCTCTCTTTACTGCCGTGATCCACTCCGTCGGAGAGAATGATCACGGCCTTGCGGCCTTGTTGCTTACTCATGAGTTCGTCCGAAGCGAGATAGATCGCGTCGTAGAGAAGCGTCCCGGCTCCTGTGTGGCGCCCCCGACCGCCGCCACCGTATCCGCCGCCACCGCCGTTCGATCTGTGGTCGGCGTCAAAGTCCGGCGTTTGCAGCGATTGCAGAGCCGCCTGAAGTTTTGGACGCAAGGGCGTGAACTCCTGCAGCAGCTCCACTTCCCTATCGAAGTGGATAACAAAAGCGAGATCTTTATCGACCCGCAGCAGGTGGTCCAAAAAGCTATAGCTGGCGCTGCGTTCTTCTTCCAGGACACGGCGCTGACTGAGACTGGTATCCACCAGAAGTCCTAAGCGCAGGGGCAAGTCGCTTTCGCACGCGAAGTAATCGATGGTTTGTGGGCGGCCGTCTTCGGTCAACACAAAATCGTCTTTGGTGAGATTCGAGATGGTCTTCCCGTGTTTGTCGCGGACGGCGGCGAGAACGCTGACAGTTTTGACTTCCACGGCGATTTTTGGCTGAGTGGCCGATGGTACCGCCTGAGGCTGGGTTTGAGATTGCTGATTCGGCGGCCGCTGGGACGGCGACTGGCGGGCGTCGACACCCATGCTTACGACCGAAAGCAAAACAAACGCCCCCAGGCCTAAGCGGCTGGCAGAAGTGGTCAAAAGCTTGGGTAGAAGTAGCTGGATGGCCAGTTCTCCCCTCATAGGAGGCTGTAGGAAGTTCCCCAGAACTCGATCTTTGGTTCCGGCGTGTTTAGCTGGCCAGGAAGGGGGCGGTTTCGCGCAGGAAGACAGCTAGCTGATCGTGGTGGACCCAGTGGCCGGCGTTGGGAACGGTAAGGAGGCGGCGGTCGCGGATCCCTTGGAAACGGGGATCGTTTTCGGGAATGGGGAGAAAGCTTTCGAGTCCCCAGAAGAAGAGGACCGGGCAGGTGATCTGGCTGAGGACTTCGACGGCATCGGCGATGTTGTGGCCGTAGGGAGGGAACGCGCGGGCGTAGGTGTCGAACTTCCACAGCAAGGAGCCATCGGAATCGAGATTGGTGCCGTGCAAAGTGAGATGGCGAGCCACTTCGTCAGAGAGGCGAGGGTTGGCTTCCTTCATGCGGGCCATGGCGGCGTCCAGACTCGGGTAGCTCTTGGGGCGGCGCTTTTCGAGGTCGCGAATGTTTTCGATCCACCGGCGGGTGCGTTCGGAGGCCGGGCCGTGCATGGGATGGTCGGGAGGAAAACCCATACCTTCGATGGAGATGGCTTTGTGGACGCGCTGGGGATAGACGCCGGCGTAATGCAGCACAATGCCACCTCCGAGAGAATGGCCAATGAGGCGAATGGGAAAGTCGTTGATGACGTCGAGGAGCGCGGAGAGATCGAGAACGTGCTCGCCTACGGTGTAGGCGGCGCCGGGAGCCCAGGCGCTGTTGCCATGGCCGCGAAGATCCAGTGCGTAGACGTGATAATGCTCGCGCAGGGAACGCGCCACCCAATCCCAATTGCGGGCATGGTCGAGTGCGCCGTGAACTAAGACGAGAGCGGGCTTGCCATCCTGGCCGTAATCCCAGAATTGGAGCTTGAGGCGGTCAGAATAAAAGAAGTGCGAGATGGGTTCCAAAGTGAGCGCTTTCCTTCTGTATGGATCGCCATTGAAAATACACAGTTTTGGAAGAATCGAAAAGTGCTGTTGGGGGGTAATAAGAGGGTTATGAGCATCGAACCGAAACGAGCTCGGGGCAAAAGTCGCAGTTTCTGCCGGGGACGCGATGCGCCCCCGACCAGAAGTGCTAAGCCGTTATCCCTCCATTTGCACTTGGAGGATTTCACCCGGAAGACGAGTCATTTTCGATTTTGCCACAACGGTCCCGGCGGTAGGCGGAACCCACTTAGGCGCAATTGTGCCGGTGCGAGGAGCGTTTTCGTCGGGCGTCATGCGCTCCATTTTGAGACCGAGGGTGCGCTCGAGCTGGAAGATCTCAGAACGTTGCTCGCGGGTGAACAAAGTGGAAGCTACGCCGTGTTTGCCGGCGCGCCCGGTGCGACCGACGCGGTGAATGAAATTCTCCGCGATTTCCGGAAGATCGAAATTGATGACGTGCGCGATGTCCTGAACGTGAATGCCGCGCGAAGCGACATCGGTGGCGACCAGGATGCGGAAGCGGCCCTGCTGAAAACCAGCCAGGGCGGTGTTGCGCTGAGACTGTGAGCGGTCCCCGTGAATGCGGGACGCCGAGAAGCCAGCGTGATTGAGGCTCTTGGCAATGCGCTCGGTGGCACGCTTGGTACGGGCGAAAACCAGGCAGCGGCCGGTTTCCTTGGTCAGGAGGCGATTGAGGGCGTCCTGCTTGCGGTCGGCGGGAACCTCAAGAGCTTGGATGCGAACGTTTTCGGCAGGCTTGAGGACCGAACCGAACTCGAGGCGCACCGGATTGCGCATGTAGTCCTTGACAAGATGCGCGACGGAAGATTCCATCGTTGCCGAAAAACACATCGTCTGACGCTCCTTGGGGAGAATCGAGGCGATGCGTCGGATGGCTGGCAGGAAACCCATGTCGAGCATGCGGTCGGCTTCGTCGAGAACCAGCATGCGCAGCTCGCGGAAATTGAAGAGCTTGCGATCGAGGTAATCTTCAAGACGGCCGGGAGTAGCGACGACGACGCGAGCGCCCTTGCGAATGGCAGCTAGTTGTGCGCCTTCGGCGAGTCCGCCGACCACCAAGGCGGCGGGACCAAGCTGCTTGCCGCGGAGAGTGTTGTAGACCTCAACGACTTGCATGGCCAGCTCGCGCGTGGGCACCAGGACCAGCGCGGCGATTCCAGGAGTGCTCTGCTTGTGCAGACGCTCCATGACCGGGACCAGAAAAGCGAGAGTCTTGCCAGTGCCGGTTTGAGCGGTGGCCAGAACATCTTTCCCTTCCAGGGCTTGCGGGATGGCCGCTGCCTGTACCGGGGTCGGAACCAAAAAGCGGTTCGCGAAAAGTCGCTCCTTAATATAAGGAGAGGCTTGCAATTCAGAAAAACTATTCATTGTTACTTTCTTGCTGGGAGCCATCTCACGATACACACCTAGAACGGGTGCACGGACAAGTGGCAATGCCAGACTTAGGTTAAATTACGCCGAAGACGAACGGAGAAAACTGGAGGCGGGCATTCAGAGGAAAGTGACGCTCTCAGAGCAGCCGCACTACACAACCGCGGTATTAGACGCAGAAGAAGTATACCACACGGGGGGGCGGGCAGGGAGAAAGCTGCACAGCGGAGCGGAAACGCCAACCCAGCGAGCCGGCGAAGCGTTTGTGGCAGATGATTTTGCGGGCGTTGACAAAGAGGATTAAGCCAGGCTGCGCAGTTTCGTCACTCTGCCGGTTTCGACCCACTCGACTACGAAGATGTTTCCGAGGTGATCAAAGCAAGCGCCATGGGGACACACGAACCTGCCAGGCACAAAGCTGCCGGCAGCCTGATTGCGAACGGTGCTCCAATCTTTATTGGAGTACTCGCCCCCGCCCAGACTTGCGATCAAGTCGTTGTTACGGTCGAGAAGGTTCACCTTGCTTAGGAGATCGGCGATCACTACCGTTCCATTCCTCTCGTGTAGGTAGCAAGGCATTTTCGACGTGCCCTGAATAGAGTCCACGTGCTGACCATCGAGGGTGAATCGCTGCAGACGGCTGTTGCCCCGGTCGGTCACCACCAGCAGCGGAGTTTCTCGGCGCGTATCAACCCACAAGCCGTGGGGGCAATCCATCTGGTCGTCACCGGTTCCGAGTCCGCCAAAGCTACGAATAAACTCGGCTTTCGGGTTGTACTGATTGATGAAACTCGACCCATATCCGTCTCCGACGTACATGTCGCCATTCGGAGCAATGGCTACGTTGGTTGGCCGGTAGACCACTGCCGAGGTCCGATTTTTGGATTGGTACGCTGCCGATTCGGCCGGATATCCCAAGGTGAAAACTTCTTCGCCCTTCAAAGTCCGCTTGGTGACGATGCCATGTTGGAAATCGCAAAGATAGAGAAACTCTTCACTTCCCTCTTTGCGGATGGTCAAACCGTGCGCTCCGCCCTTGAATTGACGGCCCCAGGAACGGACAAACCTGCCGTTACCATCGAAGACCACGATGGTGTCTAGGCTTTCACTGGTTGAGTGCACGGTGTGGTGGATATAGATGTTGCCTTGGGAATCCTCACCGACGCCATGGGTGTTGCCGTACTTGATGGTCGACGGCAACTGGCCCCAGTCGTGAATGGCTTCGTATTGATGTTCCCCTTGTCCGAGGATCGGGGGTTTGCTGCCGGCCTTATCGGTGGCGCCTAGGAAGCTGGGAGCGCAGGCCGCCGCTGTGGCCGTGACCAGAAAACTGCGACGCGTGACTTGCATGATCAGACGCTCCCGATGATTTCACCATCGACTCTCGAAATACGAGCTGTCGACGCCCGGACATTTCAGTTATGGGCGACCGCAGTCTTAACGGTCACCAGTTGGGGGTCGGCGAATTGCAACCAGAAGCCCATCATTTCCTCGTCGCTGGGCTCGCCCCAACGGACCGCTTTGGAAGGATCGGGGTTTTGAGGATTATCCAACGAATTGTCGAAATATGCGGTGGTCACCAACTTCGTACCTTTGGGCAACGAGAACTGGTTTTTCAGGAAGTAAGTCTCCTGCCAGCGGAAGTCATAGTGCGGCACGTTCAATATCACCTCGTGACGCCCATCGGGATAAATGGCTTCGGTGGTCATGCTTTTCCCGCGAAAGTGCATGTGCGCAGTATAGGCAAGAACAGTGACGTCCTTCGGCAAGGTGTAACACGAGGTGACCCGATGATTTGCGTCGTTGGGTGGAATCAGAAAGAGGTCGTTCCAGACTTCGTACTGTGCGACCTCGTGCTTCACCGGTTCGGTCGCAAACACCAAACCGATGCTAGTGCGATCTTTCACATCTTCGCCGGTATGATTGCTGTAGTGAACTTGAAACTGCAAGTACGAGCCCGCTGGAATTCTCAGCGCGTAGCCTGACGGCCGGGTTTCCGCCAAATGCCCCGGCAGGTAAATCCCCGGGACGATATTCAAATACCCGGAACCGTGACCCGGAACGCCGCCACCATCAGGGGACGAGCATCCGTCGTCGACAACGGGCGCATCGCGCCTTAGGTGCAGCACCTTGCCGGTGCGGTAGTGGTATTCATCGACTCCGGCGTCGGCCTTGGTCTGCTCTGCTTCCTTTTTCGCCACTCGGTCAGCCTCGATCACCGAAACGGTGGCGTGATGCACCACGCGCCGATCCCCGGGAAGCACCTCGGCCGCCTGCACCCATTTGTCCTCAGTGAAATTAGTGGGAACGTAGATGTATTCGTAGTCGTCCTGACTACCACCGGACACCACAAACTCCGGAATGGTGAGCACTACGTCGGGCTTAATATGCCAGCCTTCGAGAAGTACCGGCGCGGCAGGCAAGTCTTTGGGATCGCCTTCCCTGGTGCCGGTTCTGACCCACGCGTCTATGGTTGCAATTTGGTCATCGGTCAGCCGCGGATCGTTGAGGAAATCGCCTACCTTCGGGTCGGCGTGCCAAGGCGGCATCTTGTGGTGCACGACCGCTTCACGAATGAGCCCCGCCCAGGGACGGGTATCCTTATAGGTCATCAGCGACATAGGAGCAATGTCGTTGGGGCGATGGCAGCCGACGCAATTCTTATACAGAATCGGAGCCACATCCCGGTTATAGGTGACTTCCTTGGAAGGACTGGAGTTTTGCTGAGCGGAAGGGCTCGACGTTTCTTGCGCCGCTCGCAAGAACAGGCCGCAAAACGCCAAGGCGACAAGGACGAAGACGATTCTACGCGGAACCATATTGCCTCCAAGTCGAAGCGCCATTCTAAGACTAGGCCTGCTCGAGCACAAGGACTGGAGTCGCTGTTTGTGGGTTGCCGTAGCGATGCTAGTAGGAACAGCGGGCCGGTCAGCGGGGGGCCCGCTTTGAAAATGAAGGTGAGGCTTAAGGAACTTAGGGAGTAGAATGAGCCCGATTCCGCCGAAGTCGGTACGTGGTACTTCGTCTGGCGGGCGTCCTATTCCGATACATAAGCGACAGTGGAGGTGTCTGATGGCTACCGTAGAGTCAACCGGAGGATTACCTGGAACGGGTACGATCATAAAGACAGCCAGTGGCTGGTTCATTGCCATGGCGGTAGTGTTCATCCTCCTGGGGATGATGGCGATCATTGAGCCCGGAGTGGCAGGCTTGGCAGTAACGATTCTGGTGGGTTGGCTGTTGATTTTTGGCGGCGGGGCGCATTTCATTGCGGCGTTCAGCGGTGGCGGAGCAGGGCGGGTCCTCTGGCAGGTACTCATCGGGATCGTGTATGTGGTAGGCGGAGTTTATTTCTTGATGCACCCGTTGCTGGGGTTGGGAACATTGACGCTGATGTTGGGGGTGATTATCACCGCGGAAGCAGTGTTTGAGGTCATCGCGTATCTCCGGACGCGCGGCCAGAGCGGCTCGGGGTGGTTGTTGATCAATGCGCTGATCACTCTGTTGCTAGGCGCGCTCATCTGGTTCCACTGGCCGTCGAGTTCGGTGTGGGCGATCGGAACGCTGGTAGGAGTGAATCTGCTGATGACTGGGTTTTCCCGACTGATGTTGGGACTAGCTGCCAGGAAACTAGCGAGTCACGTGGCGGGCTAGCGAAGTTTTCAAAACGTCCAAAAACCGCGTGCAAATCTTCACAATTGCGTATGGCTGGGCGGATCCGGTTTGTCGAGCGATGGTGCTTCGCTGCTAGGCCCTGGGAGTTGCGGGTTGAAATGGTTCCAAGACGAAACAACGGAGGAATGTAGATGAGAAGGATTGCATTTTGCGCGGGCGCAGTGGTGGTGTTGGGTTGTTGCGCGGGGTTGGCGAGCGCACAGGACATTACGCAGGCGGATCGAGATCGCGCCGTGCAGTATCTGGAGCAGACGAAGAAGGCGGTGATAGATGCGACGGCGGGATTGTCGGAGGCGCAATGGAATTTCAAACCGGGACCGGACCGCTGGTCGGTGGCCGAAGTGATGGAGCATCTGGCGGCTTCGGAAGACATGATTCGCGGCATGGTGCAAGAAAAGGTGATGAAGTCTCCGGTGGTCGCTCTGCGAGATCCGCTGGAAGTAAAGAAGATTGATGACAGCGTGATCGCCAATGTGACCGACCGCTCACACAAAATTCAGGCTCCCGAGCCGCTCAAACCGACCAACCGGTTTGGTTCTCCTGCAGAGGCCGGCAAGCACTTTCTGGAGAGCCGCGCGATTACCGAGGAATATTTGAAGAGCACCCACGATCTTCGGGTGCACACCATGGATAGTCCGATGGGCGTGCCGCTGGATGGGTACGAATGGGTGCTGCTGTTGACAGCGCACAGTGAGAGGCACACCAAGCAGATTGTGGAAGTGAAAGCGGACCCAAATTTTCCTAAATCTTAGGACGATTGGGGCGTTTACTTCGAATGGGCGCACCGCAAAGAAGAAAGCGGTGCGCCCATTTGTTTTGCCAGGTGATTCCCTGCCCCCTCGTTTTGCGGCCGATTGGACTGCAGTACCGCAGATTCTATTGAGATCGCGGCGGCCGGGGAAATCGGCGAGCTAGCGAATTTCCGATTGCGGCGTGGTATTGCCGACTGCGCTGGCGGCGCTGGCGACCGGAACGGTGATGGTGTTATCCATGCGCACCAGTATTCCGGACTGCGCGGGAATGTTTACGTCCTTTCCTTTGCGGGAGGCGACGTAAACCGCGCTGCCGGCCAGACCGATTCCGAAGCCCCGAACCACGTGGCCGACCACCGCCCCGATCAACGATCCACCGCCGGTTCCGATGGTGGCGGCAAGAACGTCGCCCTTGTAGTCATGCTTTTCCTGGACGACCCCACCTTCATCGATCTTCATGTCTTTGCGCGGACGTGCCACGTCGCGATCGCCGTCGAGATCGCTGTCTTGATCTGTGGAGGGATCGAGGGGCTTTTCAATGGCGAGAATGCTCATCTGGACGGGGATGATGCGGCTGTCCACTTCCATCGACCGGAAGGTCACGTCCATGTACGCTTCACCGCGAACCAGAGCGAAGTGTCGTGGCGGTGCGACAGTGCCGATGGTGCCATTCACACGAGTGCCGGCGGGAATGACCAACAAGCTGTTGATGAAAACGGGCTCGGTCACCATCGCGACGAACGGATCGCCGTTGCGAGATGCGGCCGTGCCGATGGAGCTTAAGAGTTTGAGGTGAACCTGGGTGCCTTGGACGACTTGGCGCGGCTCGGCGTTGGACACCGGTACCACTGCACTAACAAGAACCAGAGCTAAAAACGTAGACAACGGCTTTTTCATTTGATCCTCCTGCCCGCACCGGAAGTGCAGGCTGGCCCCTTGTCGTGAGGCGACACCCGAGGCGATGCCTCGGTGGTTTCCGCTGGCGCCGCGGACCCGAATTTCGCTGCGGCGAAATTACCGGGCGGATGGGGAGGAACTCCATCCGCGGGTAGAGTACGTCAGTTTCTGGTATAGACGCGGATTAAGTGCGGGCGAAGTTCCAAATGTGTCCGACCAGATATAGGGTGAAACCTGCACGAGGAGGGAAAAAGAAAGATGGCGAGCGGCCCTTCGGTGCAAGCCTTCTGGGTAAACCGTTCGGGGCTGCCGGCAAAGCACCCTTCGCGCTCAAGGTAAGCCGGGTTAAAAACTCGGCGTTGCCAGGGCCAAGCGTGCCTCCCGTGAGTGTGGGCAGTGCCAAGCCGATCGGGACAGAGCCCGGCGACGAACTTAAAAAACCAGGCGCCGCGAGTGCTGTGATTCTGCTCAACTGGCCGCGACCGAAGGCGCTGGAATTTTTCTGAGGGATTCGCGGTGTGTTAAACTTCGCTTGCAGTCGAGCAGAAAAATTGCGTGACTGCCGGAGCGTGGAACTTCGGGCTCTGTGCAACGAGGTCCCGCGAACCCCGCCAGGCCCGGAAGGGAGCAACGGTATCGGGAACGCCTCGGGTGCCGCAGATCACCCGAAGTTCCTCGCGCCGGGCGATTCATTCCATTCAGTGATGTTGGCGAGCAGCGATTCAATCGGCGCGGTCCTTGAACCCAGATGACCTACCAAGTAATTGCACGCAAGTGGCGGCCGCAGACCTTCAAAGATCTGGTCGGACAGGGCCACGTCACCGAGACGTTGGGTAACGCCATTCGACATAGCCGAGTGGCCCACGCTTATATTTTTTCCGGTGCGCGTGGTGTTGGCAAGACCACCGCGGCGCGGATTTTGGCCAAGGCGCTGAATTGCGTCGAGGGACCGACTGCTGATCCTTGCGGCGCGTGCGATTCCTGCCGGGAGATTGCCGCGGGAACTTCGCTGGACGTGATCGAAATCGACGCGGCATCGAACCGAGGCATCGATCAAATCCGCGAATTGCGGGAGATGGTGCGATACGCGCCGGCAGCGTCGCGCAGCAAAGTGGTGATTTTGGACGAAGCCCACATGCTCACCAATGATGCCGCCAATGCCCTGCTGAAAACATTGGAAGAACCTCCCGACCAGGTCATCTTCGTAATGGCCACGACCGAGCCGGACAAACTGCCGGACACCATCCGATCGCGCTCGCAACATTTTCATTTCCGGGCACTGACCTTTGCGGAAATTACCGGACGTCTACAGCAGATCGCCGACAAAGAAAAACTGGAGATCGAGCCGGCGGCGCTGGCAGTGATGGCGCGCATGGCGGAAGGCAGCTTGCGCGATGCGTTGTCTCTGCTCGAACAAGCTCGAGCGTATTGCGGAGAGACAATCAGCGGTGGAGCGGCGAGGGAATTGTTCGGGGTGGTGCCCGAGGATGCGCTGGAGGAGCTGGTCGGTGCGATTTCCGCGGCTTCGGCAGATCGCGCGCTAACGCTGGTGCAGCGTTTTCAAAAAGAAGGACGCAATCTGCAACATTTCTGCGGTGAAGCCATCCGGCACATACGAAATATCTTGATTGCAAAAGTGTGCGGCGCGGATTCCGAACTGATTGTGGCCACAGCGGATCAACGGCCGTCATTGGCGAGCGCCGCAGAACTCTTCAGCGAAGAAGATTTGACCCGCTTCTTTCAGATTCTGCTGCAGACCGAGGATGATTTGCGGCGGCGTCCGGATCCACGCGTGCATCTGGAAATGGGATTGCTGCGGTTAATCAACGCATCGCGGCTGGCACCGTTGGAAGAATTGCTGGCTGAGGTTCGCGGAGGAACCGCAGCGCCGAGGCCTCCTGGAGCATCGCGAGGGGTGGGGACGCCGGCGCGAGGCCCGGCAGCTCGCGGCGAGGTAACCGCTGGTGTGGCGAGTGCGGCAGCAGCCGGTACGGGTGTTGCCTCGCGATCGATTGCGGCGGTCACCAGTGCAGTTGCGCCGGGCAGCGAGCTGGAAAAACCGGCGCGGACCCAAGGCTTTGAGCAATCCGATACGCTGACGGCGCCGCGATTTACGGCGGAGCCAGGAAAGCCGCCGACCGGGTCGAACGAAAAGCCCAACGGGGTGAACGACGGCGGCGCTGCAGCTCCAAAATCCAGCGAAAGCGCACCGCAACGAAAGGTAGGAACGGATGCGGCAGGCTTGACCGCCGAGCAAGTGGCAGAGATCAAGACAGTGATCCAGTCGCAGCAGAAATTTCTGGGCGAACTGGTGGAGCACAGCTACCGGTGGGAACTGGAAGGATCGGAACTGCGATTGTATTTTCCGATGGAGCGGCGGGCCTTCGCGGAAATGTTGGAGGGCCGCGAATCGTTAGAGAAAGTACGTGCGGCTTCGAGCACCGTGCTCGGACGATCGGTGAGGGTCTGTGCTAAGCTGGAAGCGTCGGCAGGAACAAGTGCGACGGCATCGAGCGGATCGAGCACGCAGGAATTGCGAGCAAAGTTTGAAGACGATCCAATGGTAAGGTCGATGCTGCAACGCTTCGGAGGAAAGATCACCGAAGTAAAACGTGGCGCCGAGGAAACGTGATGGAAGTCAGCGCACTTCAACAGATGTTGTCACGGTTCAAGCAACTGCAGGAGGATCTGCAGCGCCAGGTTAATTCTGTGACCGTGGAGGCCTCGGCTGGTGGCGGCATGGTAGCGGTCAAGATGAACGGCCAGAAGCAGATTGTGGACGTGCGAATCGAGCCGGATGTTTTCGCCAGCAAAGATCAGGAAATGTTGCAGGACCTGGTACGCGCCGCAGTGAACGAGGCTTCGCGACGGGTGGACGAAGAGCTGGCCAGCCAGATGAAGAACCTGTCAGGCGGGATTCCGGGAATAGCCGGGTTGAAGATTCCTGGATTGTTCTAGTTCCTTACCGTCCAAATTCTTTCCCTGAAATCAAGCTTGCAAATTCAAATTGAAACGGTGTGCGCGCAGTGCGTTTGCGCGCGATGCGCGGCTATGCTACACATCCAACATGCCTGATTTTGCTGCGCCTGTAGAACGACTGATCGATGAACTGAAGCATCTTCCTGGCATTGGCCAGAAAACTGCCCAGCGGCTGGCTTTTCACTTGCTGCGGGCGACGCCGGAAAATGCATTGGCTTTGGCGGATGCCATTCGCGACGCAAAGCAAAAGGTTCGAGAGTGCTCGGTGTGCGGCAACATCACCGAGATGAATCCGTGTTTTTACTGCGTGGGACCGACGCGAGCTCGGAGCACCATTTGCGTGGTGGAAGAAGCGCACAACATTCTGGCGATTGAACGGACGCGAACTTACAACGGCATGTATCACGTGCTGGGCGGGTCGCTGTCGCCGCTGCAAGGGCGAGGGCCGGACCAACTGAAGATCAAGTCGCTGATCGAACGGCTGAAGGAAGGTACCGTCGAAGAGATCATCATTGCGACGAACCCGACGGCGGAGGGGGAGGCCACAGCCGTGTACGTGTCGAAGTTGCTGAAGCCGCTGGGAGTGCGGGTTACGCGGATCGGCGTGGGAATTCCGGTCGGGGCGGACCTGGAGTATGCCGACGAAGTAACCATGCTGAAAGCCATGGAAGGTCGACGCGATTTATAGGTGTTTTGGCCGGTTTGGGGGGCTTCCGGGTGTAGCCAATTACGGAATTTCGGTATACAGTATAGTTCCGCAGAAAAAGTCCCCCTACAGGAGCTTCGCTATGGCAGGTCTGGCGAGCTACATGGCGCAGTACGATCACGAACACGCATCGGGTTGGAATA
>Ga0302182_10000516_pt1 | contig 24427 bp, 19 predicted proteins | sample I_Palsa_N3_1_FD_198781 | JGI IMG/M metagenome (GOLD analysis project Ga0302182, IMG submission 198781) | Peat permafrost microbial communities from Stordalen Mire near Abisko, Sweden - I_Palsa_N3_1 | ecosystem: Environmental > Terrestrial > Soil > Palsa > Peat permafrost | place: Sweden...
AACTTGCGCCCCTAAGTCCAGACGTAAGTTGTTTCCCCTGGAAGATGTTGACAGAAAACTTGAGAGAGGAGGGGAGCGTGACAACCAAACGAATCAAGATCATCGGCGGCGGACTCGCTGGCCCCGAAGCGGCACTCCAGGCAGCTAAGCGGGGCTGCGAAGTCGACCTCTACGAGATGAGGCCCACTCGCTCGACCGAGGCTCACCAGACCTCCGACTTCGCCGAACTCGTTTGCTCCAACTCCCTCAAGTCCGAATCAGAAAACACTGCCCCGTGGCTGCTCAAACAAGAGATGCGTCGAGCAGGAAGCATACTTCTTGCCGAGGCAAATGCTACTGCGGTTCCCGCTGGGCATGCCCTCGCGGTCGACCGTACTGAATTCTCTAAACGTGTCGCCGACCGCATTGCCGCTGAGCCGCGAATCAGAGTCCATCGCGAAGAGGTTGCAAAACTTGAAGAGCAGGAACCAGGCACTCTGACGGTCCTCGCCTCAGGTCCCTTGACCAGCCCAGCGCTTGCTGCTGAACTTCAGCGCCTTACAGGCTCAGACCATCTTGCGTTCTACGACTCCATCTCGCCTATCGTCGACGCAACGACCATCGACATGTCGAAGGTTTACTTTGCCGCCCGCTACGACAAGGGCACCGCAGACTATATCAACTGCCCCTTCACGAAAGAAGAGTATGACCGCTTCATGGAAGCTCTAACGACAGCCGAGGCCGTAGAAGCAAAAGATTGGGAGAAGTTTCCCGTCACCGGTACCGCCGAAAAACTTCAATACTTTGAAGGCTGCCTTCCTATTGAAGAGACGGCGCGTCGAGGTCGCGACACTCTTCGCTTCGGCCCGATGAAGCCCGTAGGCCTCACTGATCCAAAGACTGGCCGCTGGCCGTATGCCGTCGTGCAGTTACGTCAAGAGAATCTCCGCGCCGACAGCTATAACCTCGTAGGGTTTCAAAATCACCTCAGGTACGGCGAACAAAATCGCGTGCTAAAGCTAATCCCCGGTCTCGAAAACGCGACCTTTCTCCGCTACGGCCAGATACACCGCAACACCTATATCCACGCGCCTTCGCTTCTCACTGAAACGCTCCAGCTCAAGGCGCACCCAGGCATTATGATTGCCGGCCAACTCAGCGGCGTTGAAGGTTACACGGAGTCGATCGCATCCGGTATGCTCGCGGGCATCTACGCCGCTTCCATCGCGAACGGCGATGTGCCTCGAGCGGCGCCCCGTCTCAGCGCGAACGGCTCGCTCACCCATTACATCACCCACGCTGAAACAAAAAAGTTTCAACCCGCAAACATCACCTTCGATCTTCTTCCACCACTTGAAGAAGATCTCCGCAAAAAGATCCGCGATAAAAAAGAACGCCACAAACTCCAGTGCGACCGCGCTTTGGCCGCCTGGAGCGAGTGGCTCTCAATCACTTAGATCTTAGATATAGATATCTTCGTTACGCGCTGCTCTTGCTCATCTGCGTCTTGATCAATCCAATAACAGCCATCAGGATGGCTCCGCCTACGCCGCCACCGGCCACATTTCCCAGGATTGACGACATATCCATCCCACCTGTTGACGCTGCTGTTGTCGCCGCCGCTGCAGCGCCACCGGACATCAACATACTCAAGAGCTGTCCGCCGCCAACTCCGCCGACGATACCCGCGACAGTATTCCCCACCGGACCAAGGTCAAACTTCTTCAAAAGCGCGCCCGCAATATTTCCACCTACTCCGCCGGCAACCAAATCAGTAACAATACCCATTACGTTCATGGCATCTTCCTCGATTGATATAGATTTCGGAATTTAATTCCGGGCCCGGTGATGCAGATACTGTCCTCGATCAGGCCGCCTGTAGAGAGGGAGTCCCAATAGGTAGACGCCCCCATTTAGCCACTAATCCAAATAGAATGCAATACTTATCTCGAATAGCCCCCCTTCCGTGACGACATCCAGCCAGGAAAACGTATTCCACACATTCAAGCGCGCACCATGCTGAATAGAAATTTAATACATCGTAATACGATATAATATTGCTATGGCGAAATCCCTCCCCACCACAGACAGGCAGCGCGCGCAAACCTTGGCGGAGTTCCGATACGCCCTTCGCCAGTTCCTCCAATTCAGCGAAGGCCGTGCCGCCGAAGCGGGGCTTCATCCTCAGCAGCATCAACTTCTGTTGCATATCGCCGGAGTTCCAGACGGAGTGGAAACGACCGTTTCGTACGTCGCCGAAAGACTGGGTCTGCGGCACAACAGCGTCGTTGAACTCAGCAAACGCTGTGAAGAAGCTGGATTGATTCACCGCAGGCAAGATACCTCCGATCGGCGCCGTGTCGTGCTGCAGATCACTGTCAAGGGACAGCGGTTGCTGCAAGCCCTGTCGGAAGATCATGAGCGCGAGTTATACGAGCTGGTCCCCACACTGATTCGGACGTTGACTCAAATCCGCAACTCAAACAGACACAGCCCTAAAGCTGACGAGGGCACAGCCCGGATCAAAGTAAGTTCCAAAAGAAGTTACAAATGAAATCGGAACCATCAGCCTTGCGAGATTTCGGGGAGTGGGTATACCCGACAGTTTGCTAGTCTGTTTTCTTTTTATTTCGGGCCTTGATCTTGAACCAGATCGGGCTTCCGATGAAGCCGAAGTTTTCTCGAATCTGGTTTCCGAGAAAGCGCTCGAACGAGAAATGCATCTTCACATCCTTGTCCGTGAACAGCACAAATGTTGGAGGAGCCACGGCGGCCTGAGTCATGTAGTAGATTCGGACGCGCTTGTTCATCGGCACGCTGGCTCTCTGGAAGTCCACCTTTTCCAGGAAACGGTTCATCTGGCCAGTAGTAACGCGCTTGCGTCGTTCGCGTGCGACCAGCTCGACTTTCTTGAAGACCGATTCGATGTTTTTCCCGTCTGCCGCTGAGATAAACAGCAGGGGGGCATAGTCGAGGTACTTCAATTTGTCTCGAACGTCTTGTTCGTAGAGCTTTTGATCAGCTGGTGGTTTGCCGTCGAACAGACGCATTCCGTCCTTGCCGGTACGGGTCATCAGATCCCATTTATTGACGACGATGATTACACTGCGCCCGCTCTCGTGAGCGTAGCCGCCAATGTTTGCGTCGAGGGCCGCTACTCCCTCCGCCGCATCAATGATCAGCAAAGAAACATCTGCCGCCTCCAGGTGCTTTCGCGCCATGATGACTGATAACTTTTCGGCCATCAGCTTTGTCTTTCCCTTCCTGCGAATGCCTGCCGTATCGACGAAGCGGAAGGCGTGACCTCCGCGCTCTACCACCTCATCAACGGCGTCACGTGTTGTTCCTGCAATCGGGGAGACGATCGCGCGCTGGGTTCCGGTGAGGGCGTTCAGCAATGTGCTTTTGCCCACATTTGGTCGGCCGATGATCGCGATCTTGGTTTCCCGGCTCTCGTATTCGCCGTGAGAACGGAGCATCCGCGGGCGCTTCGGTGCCGCAATCTCTGAGTCTTCGGTCGAGATTGTTGCACCGGGAGCCACGGAAAAGTCTGGTCCCGTTTCGTCCTCCTCGGCCTCGTCGCTTTCGGTCAGCATCACCTCTGGCTCTTCTATTAGCTCGGACGGCTCGGGCAACACGTCAAACACGGCGTCGAGCAGATCGCCCATTCCTGAACCGTGTTCGGCTGAGATTGGCAGAACATTTTTGAAGCCAAGCCGGCGGAAGTTTTCCGCTTGCGTCTGCATTGCGTCGGTGTCCATCTTGTTTACTGCGAGAAATACCGGTTTACCACCGCGTAACAACAATCGTGCAAGTTCGAGATCGGGCGAAGCTAATTCTGTACGACCGTCCACCACCATTACGATGGCATCAGCCTCTTCCAAACCTACCTTGGCTTGCCGAAAGATCTCTGCCGGGATCAGTGCCTCGTCGTCTGGAACCACACCACCTGTGTCGACGATTCGGGCTTCGCGGTTCATCCATTCAATTTCGCCATAGATGCGGTCACGGGTTATACCTGGCTCGTCGCCGACGATTGATCTTCGTGAGCCTGTCAGGCGGTTGAAGAGGGTGCTCTTGCCGACGTTTGGACGGCCGCAGATCGCAATGAGCGGCAGTTCGCGCGCATCTGCACTCTCGGTTTCGGTGACCATCTGAGACGCGAGGAGTTCGATATCGCGCCAGTCGTCTTCGATTCGTTCGCGTCCTGCGACATTTTCCGAGCGAGGGGTCTGCCGCCCGACGATCCCATCTGCTGGTCTCTCAAGTTTGGGCCGGACTGTTCCTGCAGGCTTCCTGGGGGCTGGGCCGTCAGGACGGATCGCCTTCCGTTTCTCACGTTCGGGCGACTGCTTGGTGATACGCGAGGCTTTGTCGACAGCAGCGCGTTTGCTGGAAAGAATCTTGCGCTTGCGTGGATCCACTGCCCCTGTCGTTGGGGTCGACTTTGGAGCACGGCCCTTCTTTGGCCGGGTACTTGCTTGTCTGTGCTTCTTGCCTAACCGCTTTCGATCGTCTCTCTGAGCCACGGAACGTCCAACTTTCTCCCGCGCACGCATCAGGCGGCCAGGCTTATTACGCTAATTCTTCGCTTCCCCCTATTATAGAAATTGCAAAGCCTCTGTGCCGCCGATCCCGAAGCAAATCACCTTGTCTACGACCATTCCCATCTCGATTACGCCCGCACCGCCAGAGAATCTGCCGAATCTCCATGACTTTTTTGCTCCTGGAGGGATTCTTTCGCGGTCGTCGCTGGCTTTTGAGCATCGTCGGGGTCAGTTCGACATGGCGCGAGCGATCGAATCCGCGTTCAAGGAGAAGCGCCACCTTATTGTCGAAGCGGGGACGGGAACGGGAAAGACTCTCGCTTATTTGCTACCTGCCCTCCGTCTAGCCCGCGAACGCAACCAGCGCGTCATCATCTCGACGGGCACTAAAAACCTGCAGGAGCAGCTTTACTTCAAGGATGTCCCTTTCCTTGAATCACTCCTTGGGCCGTTGAAGGTTTGTTATATGAAGGGCCGTGCTAATTATCTCTGCAGGTACAAGCTCTACGCGTTGCGCGACAATCCGCTTCTCAACGGTCTTGAGGAGATTGACCAGTTCCATCAGATTGCAACGTGGGAAAAGCTTACTGAAACAGGGGATCGTGCCGAACTTGACCATCTTCCTGAATCGTCTGCCTTATGGCACAAACTCGACGCTCGCACCGAGGTTTGTCTTGGCCAGACTTGTCCGGACTGGGAGCGCTGCTTTGTCACTGCGATGAGGCGCAAGGCGCTTGAGTCGGATATCGTCATCGTCAACCATCATCTTTTTTTTGCTGACCTCAACATCAAGCAGCAGGCGGCGGGAGCACCTGATGCCGGCATTCTTCCCGAGGCTGCCTGCGTCATCTTCGACGAGGCTCATGAGTTGGAAGAGGTTGCTTCGAACTACTTCGGTATTGGCCTGTCTACTCAACGTATCGAAGAGCTTACCCGGGACGTAGAGATGTTGCTGAAGGCGAAGCAGGCCAGCACGTCAGCGATCGAGAACGCGTGCGTTACTCTCAAAGAGCGCTCGCGTCTATTCTTCTCTGTTCTTCCGACCGATCCCATGGGGTTGCCAAACGGCGGAGGCCGTATGCCGTTCCTGCACCGCGAGTCTTTTTTGGAAGAGAGCGGCGACACCTACACTGCTACCCTTAACGCGCTCACGAGACTGGAAGGTGAACTTGAATATCTCAAGAACGTTGAGGAGGCTTCGGGGCTTCGCAAACGTACAGCCGACATTCGTGCCCACCTGTCGTTCCTGCTCGAATCGAGCGATCGCAATACCGTTTTCTGGATCGAGCGCCGTACCGCTGGTGGGGTTCGAAACTTTGCACGTGGTGCTGGTCATGCGAGTTTTCACACCCATCTGCAAGCCACGCCAATTGACGTCTCGGAGTTGTTGACTACGTCACTCTTCGATAACTACAGCTCGGTCATTCTTACTTCCGCTACCCTCACGGTATCCGGTGGGTTCGATCATATTCGCAGGCGGCTTGGTCTGGTTAGTGCGCGGGAGCTCGTGGTGCTCTCACACTTTGACTACGGAAAGCAAGCACTTCTCTACCTACCGCCTAATATGCCCGATCCTCGCGAGCCGGATTTTCCGGAGCGCGCCGCTGAGCGTATTCGACGAGTTCTCGAGATCACCAAGGGGCGCGCCTTCTGTCTTTTCACCAGCTACTCGCAGATGCGCAATACGTACGAGCGGCTGCTCGCCGAACTTCCCTATCCGTTATTGCTGCACGGTACCGCACCTCGGCACGTCCTTTTGCAACAGTTCCGTGATACGCCTAATGCCGTGCTCTTCGGCACTTCCAGCTTTTGGCAAGGGGTGGACGTGCAGGGAGAACAACTCTCCTGCGTGATTATCGACCGCCTACCCTTCGCGGTTCCGTCTGACCCGATCGTCGAGGCCCGGATGGAGGCCATTGAAGCGCTTGGCGGCAAACCGTTCTTTGACTATCAGATACCTAATGCAGTCATTACCCTCAAGCAGGGTTTCGGCCGGCTCATCCGCTCGCTCAACGATCGTGGAGTTCTGATGCTGCTGGACCCTCGCATCCAGCGTCAGCGCTACGGCCGCATCTTTCTTGAATCGCTACCCCCGTATCGCCTGACCCAGGAGATTACGGATGTCGAGCAGTTCTTTGAGAGCACTGCTTGACGCATCTGATCCTTGCGTAGACCATAATCCGGTGAAGCCATCAACTTTAGCCGCCGTCCTAACTCTCTCACTTTTTGCACCCGTGGCTCTTCTCCCATCTCGTGCCACTACTCCCGCGCCTCCCGCGCTCGTCAACGGCTATCAGCCTACTTGGTGGAAGGAGGCCGTTGTCTACCAGGTCTATCCGCGGTCGTTCAAAGACTCGAACGGCGACGGCATTGGTGATATTCCTGGCATCACTTCGAAGCTCGACTATTTGCAGAAGCTTGGGGTGAATGTTATCTGGCTTAGCCCGCATTATGATTCACCAAACGCCGACAATGGCTACGATATTCGCGACTATCGAAAGGTTATGGCGGAGTTTGGCACGATGGCAGACTTCGACAAGATGCTCGCTGGCATCAAGCAGCGTCATATGCGGCTCATTGTTGATCTCGTCGTCAACCACACTTCCGATGAGCATCATTGGTTTGTTGAAAGCCGCAAATCAAAAGACAATCCATACCGTGATTTTTACTTCTGGCGTGATGGAAAACCCGGTCCCGCTGGTCTTGATGGCAAGCCCACCACGCTGCCTCCTAACAATGATCCGTCGTTCTTCTCCGGCTCTGCATGGCAGTTCGATCCCGCAACCAAGCAGTACTATCTCCACTACTTCGCCGTAAAACAGCCTGATCTCAACTGGGATAATCCCAAGGTTCGCGAAGAAGTTTATAGCCTGATGAGATTCTGGTTGGACAAAGGCGTGGACGGATTTCGCATGGATGTCATTCCGTTGATATCGAAGAATCCGGCGTTCCCCGATCTCACGCCTGATCAACTTCACAATTACGGGAACGCTTATGCGAACGGGCCACACATGCACGACTATCTCCAGGAGATGAACCGCAACGTGATGGCGAAGTATGACGTCATGACCGTGGGCGAAGCTCTAGGGATCTCGCTGGAACAGACTCCGCTAATAGTCGGCGATGATCGCCACGAGCTCAACATGATCTTTAACTTCGACGCCATCCGTTCTAACCGCGACGGCAGCAAGCTAAAGCCCTTTGATCTACTCACTCTCAAAGCTATTTATACGCAGCACGCAAAACTACTCGACGCGCATAGCTGGGATACTGTGTTTCTTTCCAACCACGATAACCCTCGCATCGTATCTACTTTCGGCGATGACTCTCCTGAGTTTCGAGTTCCCTCTGCCAAGCTGCTCGCGACTATGTTGCTCACTCTGCGCGGTACGCCTTTTCTTTATCAGGGCGACGAACTCGGAATGACCAACTACCCTTTTCGCAGCATCAGCGATTTTGACGACATAGAAGTGAAGAACGCTTACAAGGCAAATGTTCTTACCGGTAAGGTTTCAGAGGAAACGTTCATCGAGAATCTTCGGCATACGAGCCGCGACAACTCACGTACGCCGATGCAATGGGACGCTACATCGAACGGTGGTTTCACCACGGCACCGAAACCCTGGCTTGCAGAAAACCCGAACTACACGCAGATCAATGCAAGCGCCGAAGTTGCCGACCTGGATTCGATCTACAACTATACGCGGAAGCTTATCGCCCTTCGTCACGCGAACCAGGCTTTTGTCTATGGGGACTATCAGGATCTCGATCCGGCAAACAAATCCCTCTTCGTCTACACTCGGACTCTTGGATCAGAGAGATTTCTCGTCGTCCTAAACTTTAGTCCGGGTCCAGTGGCTTACACGCTGCCCACAAATGTAAAGGTTGATTCACTTGTGATGTCGAATCTCAGCAATGCCGGGCTGGTCACCGACACGCTGAATCTTGCGGGTTGGGAGGCTCGCCTCTACAAGCTGAAGTAGTTCGCGGTTAGGGTTCTCGCCGTAAAATAGAACTACTCTGATGGGACGCAATCTCTATATCCTCGCCGGCAGTCTGGTTCTGTTCTCCCTGATCTCTTGTGGAGTCGCGTACACCAATATTGCCCAACAACCTGGTTCCCCGGGGGACGCTTCTCTCTGGCGCACGATGGGACTTGGACTATTCGTCGTTGGTCTTCTTGTTGCTCTCGCTGGCATTCTCTCTTCGCTCTTTGAACAGGCTGAGCGCCGTGACGAAGCAGGCCGCCGTGCTAAACGCCGCCGGTAGCCATGTTTTTTCTGCATAAACGGTACAATGGAAGATAGGCTGCTGCCACGTCCTAGCCTACACATCCTCTAGACGCGGCCACTGAAAGATCGAAGGGATTCCCAGACTCATGTTCGAAGTAACTGTAGAAGCCGGTTTTTCTTCCGGCCACTACCTCCGCAACTACCGAGGCAAGTGCGAAAACCCGCATGGCCATAACTACAAGGTCTTTGTGACGCTTGTCGGCGAAGAACTCGACGAGGCTGGCATGCTTCTTGACTTCAAGCTCCTGAAACAAGTGATGCGCCCAACTGTCGATTACCTTGACCATTTCATGATCAACGACTTGCCGCCGTTCGATAAAGAGATCAATCCCAGCGCGGAGAATCTCGCTAAATACTTTTATGAGCAGACCAGCAGCCAACTCCATGAGATGACCGGGGGGCGTGTTCGCGTGAAGGACTGCACTCTCTATGAGACGGACACAAGCTTCGCGCGTTACTACAAGTGACCTTAAGGTGTTTGCCAATTAGGGCATCGTTCCAACGAGAAAAATGCATTTAATCGAACTCTACAAATCTGTTCAGGGTGAGTCTTCCTTCGCAGGACTACCCTGCATCTTCGTCCGCCTTGCGGGCTGCAATCTTCGCTGCGCCTGGTGCGACTCCGAGTACACTTTCACCGGTGGTAAGCCTTATACAGCCGAGGAGATTCTCGAGCAGATTGAAGCGTTGGCTCCGTGCCGCCTCATCGAGTTTACAGGTGGCGAGCCTATGCTTCAGGCTAAGGAACTTCTCCCGTTGATGGAGCGCCTCTTAGTGGAAAACTACACTCTGATGATTGAAACTAGTGGTGAGCGTTCTTTGGCGGATGTTCCTAAAGCTGTCCATAAGATCGTCGATGTGAAATGCCCAGGAGCAGGCAGCGCGGCTAATAGCTTCCGTATGGAGAATCTCGGAGCGCTGACAAAAAATGACGAGGTAAAGTTTGTCATTTCAGATCGAACCGACTACGACTTTGCATGCGACTTTATGCGCACCCATGCGCTTCAGGAGAAGGCAGGTCAAATTCTCCTTAGTCCGGCTTTCAATAAAGCTCCCAGTTTGCTCCGCACAACTGACAATGCTACTTTGGATCCGCGCACTCTCGTGGAATGGATGATGGCAGATGGCATCGATGCCCGGTTGTCGCTCCAGATCCACAAGTTCATCTGGGAACCAATAAAGAAGGGCGTCTGACTCGATTCAGTCTAGAAAGCTCAGAGAGCAGATCGAGACGATCATCGTAATTAGTACTGCCGATTCATAGCCACGGCCTGTCTTCGCATGGTTCCTGCGGTTCATTTTAGGGACTCTGTCTTTGTCGCGTTGACGTTCGCGTTTGGGCTCCTTTTTCATCGCACTTCCGTAATACTTGACCAAGGGAATCCAGGCAGCCATTACGACAAAGAACGTTACGGTTACCACAACAGCAACAGTATCTTCAGACATTTCAATCTCCTTCTGTTCACTGATCCGATGGTGCTTTTGTCGAAGTCTTCGTTACAAGGTTTGTTACGGCGTGCGCTACCATTCTCTATGCGCCCTTTTTTATGCCTTTTCCTGCTCGCTACGACTGCGTGTGCAGCGAATCTAGTTACTGCACAAAACGTTCCTTTGTCGCGTCCTATTGAAATCAAAGTGGTTGTGATAAATATGTTCGAGGTTGGCGCCGACACCGGGGATGCGCCAGGCGAATATCAGTACTGGGTTGAGAGAGAGCATCTCGACACAGTTCTTCCGTTTCCTGCGGGCTATCACGACCTTCGCCTCAACGAAAAGAATGGAATATTGGGTGTTTTGACGGGTGTTGGAACGGCTCGCGCAGCCGCGACCATTATGGCGTTAGGTTCAGATTCTCGCTTCGACCTTACCCACGCGTACTTCCTTGTTGCGGGCATAGGCGGCATAGACCCGAAGATGGGTTCACTTGGCTCGGCGGTCTGGTCCGACTACATCGTCGATGGCGATCTTGCTCATGAGATCGATGCTCGTGAAATTCCGAAGGACTGGTCTACGGGATACGTTCCGCTTGGTAAATCCACACCTTACGAACAGCCTCGTGCGGCCCGCTTTGGTGACGATGGGAATATCTACCACCTCAATACGTCTCTTGTTGATTGGGCTTTCACACTGACTAAAGACACGCCGCTTCCGGACACATCTGCGATGGCTACCCGTCGGATGCAGTATGGCGAAGACGCGGCTCACAGGCCGCCCTTTGTGCTGAGAGGAGACAACCTTTCGGCGGCGACGTTCTGGCATGGCAAGCTGCTCAACCAGTGGGCCCGTGATTGGGTGAAATATCAGACCGATGGGCACGGCACTTACGCAATTTGCGGCATGGAGGATACGGGCACAATGCAATCCCTCACATGGCTCGCCCACGCGCATAAACTCGACATCAATCGCGTCCTCATACTCCGTACGGCCTCCAACTTCGATCAGCAGCGACAAGGAATCACCGCTGCGGAAAGCCTAGGTGAAACCAAAGTACGACAGTACAGCGCGTACCTGCCAGCACTGGACTCTGCTTATCGTGTTGGCCACCTGGTCGTGGATCATCTGGTTGCCAACTGGTCGCAGACTCGTGACCAGATCCCTACGGGCGCTGTCCCGCTAAAATAGGCTCTGGAGTTTACCCTGAAGATCCTTATCCTCTCTCCGCACCGTGATGACGCTGCTTTCTCGCTCTCGCTTGCTATCACTCACTGGCTTACTGCGCGCCATACAGTAACCCTGTTGAATGTCTTCACGCGCAGCCGCTATGCTCCTTATTCTGATGCCGCGTTTGTTCACGAGAACGATGAACTTTCGTATGTTTCTGCGATGCGGCTTCGCGAAGACGAGCTCTTCCTTCGTCGCGTCAAGGAGTCGCTTCCGAAAGGGCTCAAGAACCATCTCCAGATGCTCGATCTCAACCTTAAGGATGCCCCTATCCGGCTGAGAGTGCCGCTCGATCAGGTTTGTGATACCCCTGTCAACGCTGCTGATTCTTCTTTGGAAAAGATCCGCAAAGCGCTTACTCGTCAATCCGAACTTGGTGCGATGGGAGCGCTCGTCGTGCCCGCTAGTTTGGGCAATCACGTTGACCACCTCATCGTTCGCGAGGCTGCGATGCCCTTCACTGCATCGCTTCCGACGGCCTTTTATGAAGACCTGCCGTATGCGGCTATCGCTCCTTTAGCCTCGAATGGCCTCGAGGCTCTGCGGAAGGCGGCTGTTGAGCGGAACGATGCGCTTAATGAAGTTGTGTGCCGCACCGATGAGTCGGCACCCGATGCTGTCTCTCGGAAGCGGAAGCTCGTCCTTAACTACGCGTCGCAGATTGATGAAGAAGCTGGTGGCGTCATTAGCGGCTTCGCTGCTAACTACGATGGTGGCGAGCGCCTTTGGGCTAATAAGCTCTGGCACTCCGCCTTCACATCGTAGCTTTAGCCGATCAGGCTCTATCCCAGCATCTTGCGAACGAACCTTCGCACGGTTTCCGTGACCATCCCGTACACGACGTGGGTAGCCATCTCGCTGGTGCGTTCGCGTGTGGTCTGGTCTTCCGGCTCTGCTGAGAGTCCCATTGCAGGAAGGGCCGCACCGTGGGTTAGTGAGGTGAGTGCCATTCCAAACCCTGCGCCGTCCTTGGCCGTCGCTTGTGGATAGTACTCTGCTAGCGCTCCGTAGGCGGCGCCGGTCAAGGCTCCAAAGCCCCAGTGAATGGTCTCGACTGCAACGGTCTTCTCTGTTCCGACAAGTTCATGGCCGGCTAGTTTCTCTGCTAGAACGGAGGGTGGTTCAAGCTCTCCATGAGTGCGCGGTGGATATACCTTTTCTGCGAGAGTCTTTGCCGCTGTAGCCACCAAGCCGCCAATCAAGCCTGCCAGTAAACCTTTCGCCAAAGACCTGGTAACCGTCTTCTCGTGCAACTGATTCATCTGCTCTGCCTCACTTGAATTCATCTAGCTTACGATGCACTCGATGCTCCTCTAGGATTTGTCGAGTGAAGTATCGGTTGCATCAAAGCAAAGGCGCTGCGTGATGCAGCGCCTTTGTTGTCGCGACTGGAAAAGTTTATTTGGACTCGACCTTATCATGCCAGGAATGAGCTTGTTTGAGGGCGTTGTTGACGTTGGTGATGTTTTCGACGCCGGTGGTGTTGAGCCAGTCTTCGAAGGCTTTGGGGCCTTGCTTGGCATAGATGGCGATGCCGTCCTTCCAGGTGGCGCGGCCGCAGAGGACACCGTTGAAGGTGGTACCAGACTCGACGGCCAGTTCGAGGGTTTCGATGAAGACAGGGTTGGAGACGCCGGCCGAGAGGTAGATGAAGGGCTTGTGCGTCATGGTGGCGGCGTCGCGGAAGTGCTGCAGGGCCTCGGCGCGGGTGTAGGCTTTCTCGCCCTTGAAGGATTTAGTGCCTTCGACGAAGGCCATCTCGACGGGAACCTCGACCTTGAGGACGTCGACGTTGTAGTGGGCTTTGCCGAACTCGGCCATGGAGCCAGAGACGATCTCGGGTTTCTTCTTGGCGTAGGCTACGGACTTTTCATCACCGCCTTCGGCGTCGTAGCCGACGAACTCGAGGAAGAAGGGAATGTCGTTAGCGATGCACTCTGCGCCGATTCGCTCGATCCAGGCGTGCTTGAGGTCGTTGACTGCGGTTTTTTCGTAGGGGGTGTAGTAGAGGAGGATTTTGACGCAGTCAGCTCCTGCGGCTTTGAGACGCTGGACGCTCCAGACGTCAAGGAGATCGGGAAGGCGGCCGGGGGTGGCGGCGTCGTAGCCGGTCTTCTCGTAGGCGAGGAGGAGGCCCTTGCCGTTGCGGTGCTTGGAGGCGGGGAGGCCGAACTCGGGATCGAGGAGAATGGCGGAGGCGTGTTTGGTGAGGACGGAGGTGACGAGCGTCTTGAACTGCTCGAGATCGTGAGCGTCAGCGGCTGCACCGCGCTCCTTGGCGAGGGACTTCTGGAGGGATCCACGCTGGTCCATGGCGGCGGCGGCGATCACGCCACGATGGTCGGAGACGGCTTTGAGGCCGGCTAGCTTTCCTGGTGTCAACTTGATCATGGGGTGCATGTCTCCTGAGACGGTTCGAGTGATAGAAGGACTACGAAGGGTCATTTTACACAGCGGAGTGTGTGTCCGGTGTGAGGTGGCGGCGCTCGTCGAATTACGGCTTTATCTCGCAGGCACTTTTGCAAGAAGGAGTTGAAGGCTGAGGATGGGATGCGGCTTCGGCTGCTTCGGCGTCATCGTATTTAGCGTGACCGGTAGGGTTGTGTGGTGTCCGCAGAAATCCGATTTCGCACTGAACTCCGCAGCGCCAGAGCGGGATTTCGAAGAGGTCGTCCCCTATCGCCCGAAGTAAGCGATTTATATTCAGAATAGCCTGAGGCCTCGTGCTAAAATATTGACCCAAAATGAGTTACGTCCAAATTTTTCTCAGGCAAGGATTAGAGTGACTAGCGTCACTTTAGAGGCTTGTGTGGGCGTTGCCTGAGCCTGTTTCCGCTCTCTGACTCTTAATTTACAGGGTGTGGCGTCATACGTTAAGTGTAAATAATTGTTATACAAAGGGTTACTTGATTTCGGCACCTTGACAGAATGTTTTGCCGGGAACTGGTGGGTTTATGGGTGAGGTTGTGAGTGTTAGGGCTTCACATCACGATTTGGGTGGGACGGTTGGCATTGCCATCCTCTGAAACATCGTGGCAGGTGGCGAATCCGCCGCGGCATTGTCGTGAGCCTCGCTTGCGCCGAGCAATATCGCGGCGGTTACCTAGTCAGATGTCTGCCGCGTCGCCCATTATTCGGAATGGCTGGAGAGCCACGAAACTCCATGGATAGAGTTGAAGTGAGTTCCTCCTAGAACCTCTGCGATTCCTTCCGCGTACCCGTTGGTGAGCAGTTCTTCGTGATATCCGCTTACTTCGACACAAATCAGCCTGCCTTTGATAGGTGCGCTCCAACCGGAATAATAATTTACGCCGGCTGGTCGATCTTCAGAGAGCAGAAGCAAGACATTGGAGTGATAAGTAGGAGGTTCATAGAGAAATGCGGCTTCAGCGATAGCATTCCTGATCAGAGACATCTCTGTAAGAGCGGGTTGCGGGAGCCTTAGCAGACGTCTCACGCGGAACTTAAACCGTGCAGAGAGTTCCTCGACACTTTTCTTCTGAAGTGCCCGTCGCGCATAGAAGCGCAGCTTGCGAATTTCTGTCGTGACGGATCCGAGGCGTCGATAAAAGGCAGGATTTTCTGCGTCGAGTAACACCAGGGATGCGACGTGATGGTTGGCGAGTTGAAGGTGTGTGGCAATTGCATAAGCGAGAACACCTCCTGTGCAGAATCCACCGAGATAGAACGGTCCATTCGGTTGAATTTGCAGAATATTTTCCGCATAAAACTTAGCGATAGTCTCCATGGTTGGTTGCGGTCCAAACTTTTCGAGATCGGCAAGAGTCATGGTGACACCAAGAAACGGCTGCTCTTCACCCAGCGCTGTCGCAAGATTATGGATAAGCGGAGAAGGTTCGATCCAAAATAGAGGGGCTGTTGCCCCGCGGGGCTGGATGGGTATGATGTGCGAGGGGTCAGGCAACTTCGAAGCTTCGTTAAGAAGCAGAATTTGCTGTGCGATCGTGGGAGCGTGAAAGATTGCCGCCATGGAGACTTCGCTTTTGAATCCGGACGCGATGCGATGCTGTAGGCGCGCGACTAGTAGCGAATGACCTCCGCGATCAAAGAAGTTGTCGTCCAGACGTATGGCAGATACGCCGAGCAACTCTTCCCATATGGTTGCTAATTTGCGCTCCTGTTCGGTGGACGGAAGACTTGCCGTTTCAGAAGATCGCGAGACAGGGCCTAAGGCTTGAGCGTCCGGCTCTGGGAGCGCTTTGCGGTCAACCTTTCCGTTTGAAGTGAGAGGAAGTGCATCAACCGCGACAAAAAGGGAGGGGATCATGTAATCGGGAAGACACGTCGCGAGATACTGTCTCATCTCCGCGGCCCCTGGCGGCTCTTTGCTTTCACCGACCAGGTAAGCACATAGTCGATTTTCTCCTAACGAATCGGGCCATACTCTAGACACGGCGGAAGAAACTCCGGGATGCTTCAACAAATAAGCATCCACCTCTTCGAGTTCGATGCGATAGCCGCGAATCTTAACTTGATTGTCCGATCGGCCTTGAATCAGAATTTTTCCGTCGGCGCGATAAGTCGCATTGTCGCCTGTGCGATAGAGCCGCGCCCCTCCTGCGATGGCTGGCGTTACGAACCTCTCTGCGGTAAGTTGAGGTTGGCCCAAATAACCATTCGAGAGACCAAGTCCGCCGATATATAGCTCTCCCGGCACGCCGATTGGAACTGGTTCCTGGTGTGCGTCCAGAATGTAGGTCGAAGTATTCGCGATGGGTCGCCCAACAGAGATCTGACTTGTATCGTGCTTTATCGGCTCTACAGTGGACCATATTGTGGTCTCGGTCGGGCCGTAAAGATTCCATAACTCACAGCCGGTTGTAAGGAGGCCCTCCACCAAATCTCGCGTGAGAGGCTCTCCCCCGCAAAATAAACGGATATTATTTTTTCCGTGCCAGCCAGTTAACAGCAGAGACCGCCAAGTGGCTGGGGTGGCCTGCATCACCGTGCAGTAACTCTGCTGAATCGCGGCTGCCAGCAGATAAGGATCCATCGCGACTTTTCTGCTGGCGATGACTACCCGGCCACCCGAGATCAATGGAAGAAGCAGTTCAAGGCATGCAATATCGAATGAGATGGTAGTAACAGCCAACAGAATATCGGTGGCGGCGAAGCCTGGCTCGACCTGCATGGACGTAAGCAGGTTCAGCAACGCGCGATGTGGAATTTCAACCGCTTTAGGACGGCCTAGGCTTCCCGAAGTGTGTATGACGTACGCTGCGTCGTCAAGTCCGATGTCCTTCGATGGACATGAAGAGGGAGCATCCTCAAACAATATCTCCTCCAGAATTAGCACGGGAGTATCAGTCGGTGAAAGATCTACCATGCGCGATCGCTGCGTGAGAATGGCGACTGGATCAGCATCTTTGAGGCAAAGCATAAGGCGGTCCGGTGGCATCGCGGGATCCAACGGCAAGTAGGCAGCGCCAGTCTTCATCGTCGCAAGAAGAGCGGCGGGAAGATGATGAGACCTATCAAGATAGATGGCAACGATCTTTCCCCGAGTGGCGCCCGCCTGCCACAAATGTGCAGCGAGACGGTCGGATCGTCGAACCAGTTCCATGTAGGTGCATGTTTGGCCCTCGAAGGCAATTGCCACATCATCAGGAGATCGAGCCGCGACAGCTTCGACCATCTCCCATACGTGAGTCTCGGCCTGTGGCACCTGATTTTGGTTCCATGCGACAAGCATCAAATTTCTCTCTTCGGGTGTAAGCAGGAGCAGGCTGCCAAGACTACACTCCGAATCTGTGACAAGGGCTTTCAGCAGGATCAACCAATGTGCAGCCATTCGCTGGATCGTCGCAGGATCAAAGAGATCCTTGTTGTAGGTGAACTGGGCGATAGCTTCGTGCGGACGTTCGTCGACCTCGACGTAGATGTCGAACTTGGTGGCACCGGAGTCGATCTTTGTCTTCGTCACATCCCAGCCTTCAGCAAGCTGGGAGGTCTGTTGCTGATAGGAGAAAAATGTTTGGAAGATAGTTTCCTGGCTCGTATCGTGATGCCGCTTCACGGCTTTAACTACTTGGCTGAACGGGACCTGAGCAGCGTCCAATGCTCTCAACACGGCGTCTCGAACCTGATTGAGATACTCCGAACCGGTGAGGCTCGCGGAAGGGTGCGTTCGAATTGCCAATGTATCGAGGAAGTACCCCATGACCTTTTCAAGCTCGGGTCGGCGACGTCCATCGGCAAGACTGCCGATAATTACATCCTCCTGCATGCTGTAGCGAAAGAAGAGAATCTTCAAACCTGTAAGAAGCGTTATGTACATGCTGACGTTGTGCGCACGAGCCATCACACGGAGAGAGCTCATGAGGTCTGCTGGAAGCGCAATGTACTCGACCGCTCCTCGATGACTTGAGCGTGCTGGCCTTGGACGGTCCATTGGGAGCCGAAGAATTGGCAGCTCGCCGCTTAGTTCGTTTCTCCAATAGTCCAACTGAACCGTCGTCTCTGACGTCTTGAGTTGGCGCTCTCTCCATAGGGTGTAGTCCCCAAACTGCAGGACCGGGTCAGGGAGAGGAGATGGGTATCCTGCCGCATAGGCTTCATAGATGGCAGAGAACTCCGGTAAGAAGATCCGGTGAATGGATGCACCGTCGCAGACAATGTGGTGCACCGTAAGCTGCAGCTGGTGGTTTGATTGTGAGAAGCGCAGAACTCGAACTCGAAAGAGTGGGGCCATCGTGATGTCGATGGGAAGGATGGCATTCTCGGTCGCCAACCGTCGCGCTTCAGCGTCCTGTTTCTCTTTAGGGATTGTGCTGAGGTCGACAAGCGGGATAGCTACTTTCAATTGAGGTTGAATCACCTGATTGATCTCGTCGCCTTGCACGCAAAACGAAGTTCGCCATATCTCGTGACACCTCAGGATCTCGTTGAAAGCAGCCTCAAGAGTCTCCAAATCAAAGCTGCCCAGCCTGTGGACTGTGAACGACTCGTTGTATATCGGCAAGCTTGGTTCCATGGCCGCATGCAGCCAAACTCCATGTTGTTCGACTGAGATTGGAACTGGCGCATCTGTTGTCCGAGGCGTGACAAGATCTGGAGGCGTCGCAGCCAAATCACGCAATCTCCTCTCAACTAGAAGGCGCCTAGCCGCGGCGATTTCCTTTAGCTCCAATTTCTCCGGCCCGCTGCTCATCGCGCATCACCTCACCTATGTCGAAGTGTGTTTTGTGGCGTCGTAAGTAACCTTAAGAGAAGTGAGTCCGTGCATGGCGACATTTGGACGCCAAATCGGATTTGTTGTCTGCAGAGATAAACCAGGAAGCCTTGTAAGCAGTGTGTTGAACGCGACATGTCCACACATGCGCGAAAGCGGTGCTCCAAAACAGTAGTGGGCAGCCCAACCAAAGGCCAGGTGTCGATTGTCTGTGCGCGTCAAGTTAAGCCGATCCGGATCTTCAAATCGACGAGGATCTCGGTTTGCCGCCGCCAGGACAATCGTGATGGAGTCTCCCTTGCGAATCGATTTACCTCCCAATTCACCATCCTCGGGGACGATACGACCTGTAAATTGTGTGGGAGGCTCGTAACGCAAAAACTCCTCCACAGCCGGTTGAATGATCTGTGGGTCTTCTCGAAGCTGTGCGAGTGACGCCGGGTGATGCAGCAGTGTCCACATCCCGTTGCCGATAAGATTTGTCGTCTCTTCCAGACCGCCTACAAGGACCAGAATAACGTTCGCAATGATCTCCTCGTCGGTTAAGCGTGAGCCGTCTACTTCGGCAGAGATCATGGTAGAAATCAGTCCCTCTTGCGACCGTTGACGCTGCTCGTCGACTACGGATTGAAAGTACCTCTGGAGCTCCAATAAACTTCGAATCGAATCATGTAGCCGGTCGGGATCATGATCAAAATTTCCCATTAGCTCCGCAAAGGTTGTCGAATGAGTTTTCAAGTATGAATGATCCTGCCTCGGAACGCCCAGAACTGCAGTGGTTACAATCGCAGGGAACGGGCCGGCGAAATCGCAGATCAGATCGATTTCGCTACGGCCACTCACTTTATCGAGCAAATCGTTGGCGATCGCCTCGATGTGTTGGCGCAACTGTTCAATTCGTTTAGGAGTAAACGCGATAGCGCACAGTGCGCGAAGCCGCGCATGAGCTGGCGCATCCATAAACATCATCTGATTGAGCATGACCTGAGCGTATGGACCCAGTGCGGAGAGTCCCATCTGCTGGAGTTGTTCGGGGGTCGGTGTTCGGCTTGCTTTGTACCGGCTCAACGCTACAACGCACTCGTCGTAACTAGTGATCAACCAACTATGTAAAAACGGATCCCAGTGGACAGGCTCATAGTCCCGTAGTTCCGCATAGAGCGGATAAGGATTTCCAAGGACTTCTGGCTTGAGCATCTGGACCAGGCTCAGCTCGGCAGACTTTGGTGCGTTCAGGATCCGGTTGGTTTGTGGCATTCATCCCCTCGCCTGCTTTCCAGCGTCTTCGTCGGCTGCGGGATCTAGTTCTCTGAGTAGTAGATCTTCGACGAGATTTGCGATCTGGCCCACTGTTCTTGCGTCGAACAGGTCACGCATCGTCAGCTTTACCCCGCAAGATTCGCGGATACGTGCGACAAGCTGTGTTCCGAGAAGGGAATGTCCCCCCATCATGAAGAAGTTGTCATCAACATCGACACTTTCTACTCGAAGAAGTTGCTGCACAATCCCAAGAATGATCTCCTCAATCTTGGATACAGGAACGGGCGAGACGGCTTCAGCAAACATGTTAGCTTTGCACGCTAAAGGAAGAAGCGCTGTGTTTATTTTGCCATTTCCGTTCAACGGTATTGCCTCAAGTTTCACAAAAGCCGCTGGAATCATGTAGCTGGGTAATGTTTCCGCAAGAAAGTTACGCAAATCTTTCGCACTCAATACGTCGCTACCCTTGGGATAAACATAACCTACGAGATGTTTTTCATCTATTTCCGATTCATGAATGCATACGACATTGAAGGCGACAGACGGGTGTCGGTTAAGCGCGCAGACAATTTCATCTATCTCGAGCCGTTGGCCACGGATTTTGTGCTGCCCATCCATACGTCCACGAAATACAAGCTGGCCGTCTGCCAGTTGCTTTGCATAGTCCCCCGTCCTGTAAAGCCTCGCACCCGGACGGCCGGAGATCCAATCGGGTAGAAAAGATTGAGCGGTAAGCTCAGGTAGGTTGCGGTAGCCGCGTCCGACTCCATTACCACCAATATAGATTTCGCCAGTTTCTCCAACTGCTGCTGCCCGTCCCTCAAAATCCAACACATAAACCTCTGTTCCAGTGATAGCTTTTCCGATGGTTGGAATTTCCGAGGTATACGGGTTCACTACACCTGAGGTGGCGACGACCGTACATTCCGTGGGACCGTAGTTATTCACGACAGTAAAGGGCTGTCTCTCGCTCGGAACAGTATGTAATACGTCCCCGCCGGTTAAGAGAAAACGAAGAGCGGTTTCCTCTGGCCAAGACATATTTAGCATCGGCTCTGCTAGCGGAGTTGGAATAAATCCGACTGTAATCTTTTTTTGCACTAACCACTGTTGAAGCAAAAACGGAGAAGACCTCACTGCGTCGTCTGCCAGCGAAATGCAGGCGCCAGTCATCAGGTACGGCCATACCTCCCAGACGGCAGCATCAAAACCAAGCCCGGCTAGATGGCTCGCATGATCATGCCGCGTCACTGCAAATTCGGTGCAGTGCCAAGCGGTGAGGTGAAGAAGATTTCCATGAGTGATCTCTACGCCTTTCGGAACTCCGGTCGAGCCCGACGTGTAAATGATGTATGCGAGATCCTCATCGGAGGAGGCGATTTGATGAGGGACGGGATCTCCTGCCAGTCCTAGTTCTGCGGCCTCATCTAAGTCCAAGACAACCGCATTGGTCGAGATTCGATCAGAGATGTTGCGTGGCGCGACGAAGACCGCAGCACCTGAGTCCGAAACGATATGACGAATTCGTTCGTCGGGCCACGCTGGGTCGATTGGCACATAAGCGCCACCTGCGCGCATGGTTGCAAGCGCCGTGATTATTTGCTTAAACCCGCGAAACTCGCAGATAGCAACTGTAAGTCCTTTTGTCACTCCCAGCGTCTTCAGCTGGTTGGCAACTCGAGTTGCCTCAATGTTCAATTGGGAGTAAGAAAGGCTGGAAGTTTTGCTCATCACAGCGATGTCTTCAGGAGAAGACTCGGCATGAGACGAGATGGCTTGAGAGAGTTTGCACATGGTATTGGTTTGGCCAACCGAGTGCTCTGATAATCGGACTTTACACGATTTAGTCGAAAATCAGCGAGGAAAGGTTGCTCCTTCGCCGTTTCAAGGCTTGTTTCCAGAATTTCGGTTGTTGAAAACACTGCAACCACGCTACTTCTTGGGAAACAGTCTCTCCGATCCGGAAGGCCTATTCATGCCGTTTCTCGTCATTTGGACGGTAAGTCGGCATCTCGGACATTTGCCTCCACCGTTCAATTTGAGAGAACAGGAGGCTTTTGCTTTGGTCGGAATGACACTGTGGTTTTGCTTCAGATAGACGTCTCCCACTCGCGAGGACTGCAGCGCGAGTGGGAGTGCTCGTTAGTGAGCGGCTGCGGAGGCGTGTCGGGGGTCTTGGTCGATGTCTTTGCGACGGGAGGCGAGGAAGCCGAAGATCGCGATGTAGATGTAGCAGACGGCGGGGATGATGAAGGCGTGTTGAACTCCGACGCGGTCGGCGAGGTGGCCTTCGGCTAATGGGAGGAGCGCGCCGCCGACGATGGCTTGAACCAGAAGGCTGGAGCCTTTGCTGGTGAGCTCGCCCAATCCAGCGAGGCCAAGGCTGAAGATGCTGGGGAACATGATGGAGTTGAAGAAGCCGACGGCGAGGACGGTGTAGAGGGCAACTGGTCCTCCGGTGGCCATGGTGGTAAGGACTAGGAAGAAGGCGATGAGGGCTGCTGCAGCCAGGGCTTTGCCGGTGCTGATGTAGCGCAGAACGTAGGCGCCGATAAAGCGGCCGACCATTGCTCCGCCCCAGTAGAAGGAGACGTAGTGGGCGGCGGTCCGCTCAGGGAAGTTCATGATGTGGGGCAGGCCGAGGTAGTTGATGAGGAAGCTACCGATGGAGACTTCGGCTCCGACGTAGACGAAGATGCCGATAGTGGCCATGAGCAGATAGGGTTGCTTCCAGATGCTGCCGACAGCGCGACCGGCGAGTTCGCCGGGGCGGAAGTCGCGGGTGAAGTCAGTGGTGGGAAGCTTGATGAGGCCGATGGCGACGGCTAGAACCAGAAGAGTAAGAGCGATGACCAGATAAGGCATGCGGACTGATGATGCCTGTTGTTCGCGGTAGGTCTGGAGCGCTGCGGCCGTGAAAGACTGGATCTTTTCGGGTGAGGCCTGGATGGCTCCGAGGATGAGTGCTCCCCCGAAGAAGGGGGCGATAGTGGTGCCGAAGGAGTTGAAGGCTTGCGCGAGGTTGAGGCGGCTTGCTGCGGTGGCCTGCGGGCCAAGGTTGGTGACGTAGGGGTTCGCCGAGACCTGGAGGCAGGTGATGCCAGCGGCGAGGATTACGAGTGCCGAGAGGAAGAGAGGAAATGATGCAGTGCTGGCGGCGGGAAGGAAGAGCAGAGCTCCAGCGGCCATGACGATGAGACCAATGACCATGGACTGCTTGTAGCCGCGCCAGTCGACGAGTTTTCCAGAGGGGAGCGCGAAGATGAAGTAGGAGGAGAAGAAGGCGAACTGGACGAGGAGAGCCTGGCCGTAATTGAGATTGAAGATGCCTTTGAGATGGGGGATGAGGATGTCGTTGAGACAGGTAAGGAATCCCCACATGAAGAAGAGCACGGTGGCGATGCTCATGGCGCGGATGTCGGTGGCCTGTGGGTCGCGGGTAAGAGACGTCTGCTGCGTAGGGGCTGCGATCAAAGGTTACCTGCCTCTGCCGGGTGGAATTTTATCGGCGAGAGAATTCTATAGGGAATGTGATGTTACCGAAGCATGGATGGTGGCTGATTTCTGACAGTATCTTAGTGAGCAGCATTAAGGATTGCACGCTGGGCGGCGAGAAGCTCGTGGATGCCCTTTTCGGCGTAGTCGAGCATCTGGCCAAGTTGGGTGCGGGTGTAGGAGTCGTGTTCGGCGGTGGCCTGGGTCTCGACGAGGCCCCCGCTGGCTAACATGACGACGTTCATGTCGACAGCGGCGCGCGCGTCTTCTTCGTAGGCGAGGTCGAGCAGGACGTTGCCGTCGACGATGCCGACCGAGGTAGCGGCGACCATCTGCTTGAGGGGGGATGTCTTCAGGGTACCGGCTTTTACGAGCTTGCCGAGAGCCAAGGCGAGAGCTACGCAGGCTCCGGTGATGGCTGCAGTACGGGTGCCGCCGTCGGCCTGGAGGACATCGCAGTCGAGGATGATGGTGCGCTCGCCGAGGGACTTCATGTCAACGACGCTGCGGAGACTGCGGCCGATGAGGCGTTGGATCTCGTGGGTACGGCCGCCGACTTTGCCGCGCTCGCTTTCGCGGGCGGTGCGGGTGAGGGTGGCGCGAGGGAGCATGCCGTATTCGGCAGTGACCCAGCCTCGGCCGGAGTTGCGGAGCCAGCCGGGGACGCCCTGCTCAATGGTGGCATTGCAGAGGACGCGGGTGTTGCCGGACTCCATGAGGACTGAGCCTTCGGCCATGGCGACATAGTGAGGAGTGATGCGGACCGGGCGGAGGGCGTCGGCAGGGCGGTGGTCGGGGCGGAAGAGCTGGGGGGAGGGTGTGGCGGTGGTTACGGACATTAGGGAATTATAGTTGCGGGGTTCTGCGGGTGATGATGTGGATGGTGTATGAGCCCTTTGGGGGAGTGTTCCGAAATGGGATTGGTTCCAAAATGGGAAGATCGAATTAGATCTTTAGTTTGCGTGGATTTTCGGGAATGAGGTGCGCGAGGGTTCCATATT
>Ga0302182_10000518_pt1 | contig 24354 bp, 21 predicted proteins | sample I_Palsa_N3_1_FD_198781 | JGI IMG/M metagenome (GOLD analysis project Ga0302182, IMG submission 198781) | Peat permafrost microbial communities from Stordalen Mire near Abisko, Sweden - I_Palsa_N3_1 | ecosystem: Environmental > Terrestrial > Soil > Palsa > Peat permafrost | place: Sweden...
TTGCCTCATCGTTGCGGCCTTCCTAGAACATTTGGCTTACTATGAAGACGCGAATGCCGCGACGTAGCGACAAAGGTTTTTCCCGTCCGTCAAGAGGTTTCTAGTCATGGTCCTGAAGGCGCCGTGCCGCCTCGCTCGCCACGCCAACGAGCCTTGGAACAGCCGCGACGTAGCGACAAAGGTTTTTCCCGTCCGTCAAGAGGTTTCTAGTCATGGTCCTGAAGGCGCCGTGCCGCCTCGCTCGCCACGCCAACGAGCCTTGGAACAGATGCGCGACGCGATATCTCCGGCGAACTTAACGCGTTGCTCGCGGATTTTTTTGCGTTATACCTGAAGACTAAGAACTTTCACTGGCACATGTCGGGATCCAACTTTCGCGACCATCACTTGCTGCTGGATAAGCAGTCTGATGAGATTTACGCTACCTTTGATCAATTGCCGAGCGTGTCCGCAAGTTGGGCGGCAAAACGCTTCGTTCCAGCGGACAGATTACCCGGCTGCAGCGGCTAACGGATAATGATGCCGAGTTCGTCACGCCCGGCGATATGCTTGCCGAGCTTCGCGACGACAACTCCCGCGTGGTTGACTTCATGCGCGAAACGCATGGCCTCTGCGGTGATTATGCGACGCCGCCACGGCCAGCGTCATAGAAAACTGGATCGACGAGGCCGAACGCCGAATATAGTTTCTGTTTGAATCGGGACCCGCCGCCGACAACCTCCGGTTATTTGCTAAATATCCCGTGTAGCCGCCGCATGCCGGCGAGCAAGCGGTGGAATACGCCGCCGGCCTGAACTATAGGTATCGGCAGGTCTCGCAGAACCGCTTCCCCCTTCAGCTGAAACGCGATAAGGGAATCCAACATTGCCTTGGCCAATTCCGGATGTTGACGAAGCAATGGCGTGATGGCGTCCTTGCCAAGTCTGACTGTGCTCACCTTGCTGATCGCACGTAGCTTGATGCTCTGGCTTACCCCGGTCAGCACTCCAGCGCGTCCCACTGCATCGCCCGGCGACAGCCTGCGAATCTCGACATCGTGTCCTTCATAAGGCGTAAATAGCGCAGCAACGCCAGTCGCAACGATATACAAGGCGCGGCGCTCATCGGGGCACTCAGGCCCCACCTGGTAGACGATTTCCCCCGGCAGAAACTCCTCGCGCGCCAGCGCCTTGCTTAGCTCGGCGAACTGCGCGTCGTTAAGGGAACGAAACATCTCGATACCCCGCAGGAGTTCTTCCGACTGGCTCCATTGCGAATCCTCAGAGGGTGGGTAGCCGAGGTCCACACCATGCGCACTGAGGTGTCGATGGGTCTGGTCCAGGATTTCGTTCTGGGTAGCTGAACGGCTCGCGGAAGCTGCGACATAGGCGAGAATCTTGTATTCGATAAACTTGGGATGTATCAGATTTGCACTAATCGCAGCCTTCGGTATCGTCAGCACGCTGAGGACACTGTCGACAGCGTCGGTTAGCGCGGAGATGACTTTGACAGGTCGAACACGAGGTGATACACGAACCGTGACTGTTACACCGTGCATGTGCGGGGGACGGCTTTCGTTGACGATGTTTGCCTTGGATGTCACGCTGTTCGGCACAACGACAAAATTTCCCTGACCATTTAGCAATGTTGTCGCGCGCCAGTTTCTTTCGATGACCTCGCCCTGGATATCTCCGATCGTCACCATGTCGCCCAGGTGAAACGGCTGCGTGGCGTTGAGCACTACACCCGAGAACACGTCACTCAAAGTACTCTGGACAGCCAAGCCCAAAACGATAGCCAACGCTCCTGAGGTTGCCAGCAGTCCACCGATCGGGAGATGGAGGACATAGGCCACCGCGGCCACCGCTGCGATGACGAAGACTACCGCATGCAAGATGTCCTGAAAGAGGCGCTCTCGACGCAGCTCTCGCGAGAGAACCACCTGCGCCAGAATGAATGAACTCACCTGCGCGAGCTGCAGCCACCATAGAAGTTCCAGGCCTTGGGCAAATAAGTGTCTCACCGGATCGCCCATCCATGGCGCGACATGCAGCGGGTTTAAGTTGTACTTCCAAAGCACGTAGCCAAGCGCAAAAAAAAGGACCGCGCGAACGACAAATCGCGTGACTTCATTCTTGAACCGAAGAAATCGCCACGCCACGAAATCCATCAGAGCGACGGCAAAGCCCAGCAGCATCCCACTATCGATGAAGCTCATGAGACCTCGATGTTATTTCCAGTCGCCGTGCCGCGAACGGCGCTAGATCACTCTACTCGCGCTTGCGGAAGCGATACCCCTCTACGCGTCGCCAGCGGGCGGTCAGCCAAAGGACGCGGCTTTCACGGAGCGTCTACGGCCCGGGCCAGACTCTTTCAGGGCGAGCGTCACGACGAATGCCAATGCCACGATCCCCAGCCAGAACAATCCAGCGTGCTGGTAATGCGTGAAGGGAACGCTTCCCGTACTACCGAGTGTTTTGCCGTAGAGGCCGGCAAATACCGGCCCGAGAAAGGCCGTGACGCTAAATGTGAGGAAGTTGATGACGCCTGTCGCTGTGCCCTTGACGTACACCGGATTCAGCTCCTGGATGATCGTGTAGGGAATCATGGCTGCGCCTGAGGCTACGCCAAGAATAAACAAGGAGAGCCATGCGGGCGCGACCACCGGAAAATAGGTCAGCTGCAAAAGGCAAACGGCCATAACAACGATACCGACAAACAGGGCTGGCTTTCGCTGCCCTAGTTTGTCTGAAACCCAGCCCAGCATGGGGCAGCCAAATACCCAACCGAATGGCACCATGGACGCTGCAAACACAGCCATGGGATACGCAAACATTCGGTCTTCCTGAAAAAAGCGAACAGCCCAGACCATGTCGCCAACAGTCGTAGGCACAAACAGTAAGCCGGCTGCTGCTCCGCAGAGGTAGGACTGGGGGTTCGTGAATACGACTTTGTAAGTGCTGAGTAGCCCTTGCTTAGCACCGGGATGAACATCGTGGCCTGTAGGCGTAAGGATTACCAGCACAACTCCAACGACCAGAACCGCCAGACCCAATATGGTCCAAAATTCAGGCACCGTCATCGGTCCGTGTATTAGGCGACCCACGACGACCTGCCCAAACGTACCGCCGATCATGCCGAGACACTGTGTGACCCCAATGGCAGTGGCAAGACGGCCCGCGGAAAACCCGCGCGAGGCAAGATAAACCGCTCCAGTAAAGGCGAATGCAGAACCGGCTCCCTGCAGAAGTCTTCCGAACTCGCCCATCTGAGGCTGCGGAATCGCAAATAACACGCAGCCAAGCCCCAGTACGGCCATCCCTCCGGGCACGACATACTTGGGCCCTACCTTGTCCAGTAGCACGCCCGCAATCAGACTCGTAATTGAATATGTGTAGTAGTAAGCACCCAGAATGGAGCTTACGACGATCGGGCCGACGCCAAATGCCTTGCTCAATTCGGGCATCATTACCGCTGGTGCCGACCGCCCCACGTACTCGAAGAAGTAAAATGCGAGCGCGCAACTCCAGGCAATGATGAAGCTTCTGGCAATGGCGTCCGACTTCTGAAGATTTTTCATGAAAAACTCCCAGTTCGTCGGAAGCGGCGCGGTGCCGCCGCATGTGCGTCGGCGACTTTGCGATGATGAAGGCCACATGCGAGAGCATGACTAACGCAAAGCTGGGTGATTTATACGTTTGCGTACTCTAATCGCGCCATCGACCTTCGGCATCACGCAATTTGGTGACTCTCCCTCACTCGAATGGGTAGCATGCGACGCGAAGCAACCGATACCTTCAGTGCTTTGAGCTGTATGGGTTCTACCCCGATAACAGCGGCTGATCACCCTGGCTTAGGTGACCTCATCGGGATGTCTGCTTTGGTGGCGGTCTCAAACGGTCGATGCAACACACTGAAGACTGCGTAGGCAGCAGGAGTGTTGCATATGAGGCGTCGGACGAGAATCCAATATACGGACAGTCAGAAATCCCAGATGTGGGATCGCTGGCAGCGGGGCGAATCCCTTCATCAGATTGCACAGCTGTTCGACCGACACCACTCATCGGTCCGAGGCATTTTGGCGACCTCGGGCGGGATTCGCCCGAGGCCGCGATGTCGTGCGCCACGGACACTTACATTGGCTGAGCGCGAAGAGATCTCACGTGGCTTGGTGGCGTGGCAATCGATTCGGTCCATCGCCACTTCGCTCGGGCGATCAGCCTCCAACATCAGCCGCGAAGTTCGGCGCAACGAAGGGCCGGAAGGTTACCGTGCAACCCAAGCCGACCAGGCCGCGCGGGATAGAGCCCGACGGCCCAAGACGTGTAAGCTGATACGGCATCGAACGCTGGCGCGACATGTGGCTGGCAAGCTCCAACGGCGATGGTCTCCGGAACAAATTGCCGGCTGGCTCAAGCGCTGTTCTCCTGACGAGGCGAGCGATCAGGTGTCACACGAAACGATCTACCAGACGCTGTATATCCAGTCCCGCGGCGCGCTGAAAAAGGATTTGCTGGCGCATCTACGACGTACGCGTGCCATGCGTCACTCGCGCCACCACACGCAAAAGACGGACAACCACGGCAGGATCCGCGGCACCGTCTCGATCAGCGAGCGTCCGGCGGCCGTGGAGGATCGGGCGGTGCCTGGACACTGGGAAGGTGACTTGTTGTGTGGTGACAGGAAAAGCCAGATAGCCACCCAGGTCGAACGGCAGACGCGCTACGTGATGCTGGTGGAGGTCGAGGGCAAAGATACGCAGACCGTCATTGATGCATTGATTAAGCACGCGCATTGCTTGCCTAAAGAGCTCTATCGATCGCTGACATGGGATCGCGGAAAGGATGGCTGACCACCGCCGCTTTACGCTGCAGATATACAAGTCTACTTCTGCGATCCCCAGCATCCATGGCAGCGCGGTTCCAAGGAAAATACCAACAAGCTGTTGAGGCAGTATTTCCCGAAGGGAGTTAATCTCTCTGACATTACGCAAGCTAAGCTCAATGCTGTAGCGAGAGAGTTGAACGAACGACACCGACAAACGTTAGGCTTCGAAACACCAGCCGAATGATTTCAACAAGCTGTTGCGTTGACCGTTTGTGAGCTTCTGAAATCCGAGCTGTGCGATCCCTGGATGTGATCCGCTTCGCTTGTTCGATATGAAGCCAATCTCTCTCAATCATGCACACGCTCCCGATAGTGAGCCAACACATTGTCGACACCCGACGTCGAAAACGCGGCGTTCAAGCCCGCCGACGCACCCTCTGCAGCAGGCGTGGCGCGTGCCACCATCGCCGCTTCGTAACGCTCGATCGCGGGCCATCCTTCGCGTGAGGTTAGAGCGTCAGCAAGATCAACGGCATCAGCGAGCGCCAAGTTCACACCCTCCCCGCTAAATGGGGACATCAGGTGAGCCGCATCGCCCAACAAACTGAGGCCAGGTCGACTCTTCCAGTGGTGTCCGATTGGCAATGTATACATTGGGCGAATGCCGATGACGTCGCCCACATCGATCAGGTGGATTAACTCAGGTGCCCAACCCTCGAATGCCTCCCGCACAGAGATGCGCACCTCTTCCGTGCGCATCCCTGCCAATTGCCGTGCTGCCTCCTCCGGCATGCGCACACCCGCGTAACCGCGGATGTGGCCATGGCCGTTGCGCTGTGCGACTAACGCACGGTTGTTGCCGACGGCGAACATCTTGCCACTTCCGGTGAGCGCATCTACCCCAGGGTGTCGATGCGTATCGAAACCAAGTTCAACCAGCGTGACGCCTTCATAGACAGGCACAGCAGCTGACAGCAATGAGCGAACGCACGACCAGGCGCCATCTGCACCGATAACCATGTCGAGCTGCTCGGCGAAACCGCGACCGGCCACTTCACAACCACCGCCTGGTCGCACTTTGATGGTCTCGACCCGACAGCCCCATCGCACGTGGTCTCGTGGGAGGGAAGCAAGAAGAATGCGACGCAACCCAGACCTTGTCCGGCGCCGCCACGGCGAACTGGCGATTGAGCAGATTCGCCGCGATTGGCAGGTCATGGTTGCTGTCGGTGGTCACCTTGAACCGTTTCTTGCCCTTTGCGCGAATGCCGTGCTTCTGCATCAGCGTGTGCAGCCGATGCTTGCCCACGCGGACGCCATTGTTGCGGAGCTCACGCCAGATGCGGGGGCAGCCATAGCCGCGACAGGTCTGTCTCTGGACCGCCTTGATGTGCACCAGTAGCGCCTCGTCGCTCAGGAAACGCCGCGGTGCTGTGTTGGCTTGGCGAGCCACATGCGCGTGAAAGCCACTCACGCTGGCCCGTAGCACCCGGCACTGTACCGTGATCGGCCACACCTGCCGATGATGCTGGATGAAGGCGTACTTCACTTCGCTACTTTCGCGAAGTACGCCGTCGCTTTTTCCAGGATGTCGCGCTCCATTTTCACCCGCGCCAGCTCAGCACGCAGCCGGGCGATCTCCATCTGCTCGGCGCTCACCGGCTTGCTATCGGCGCCCTTGAGTTGACCTTGCCGGCTCGCCTTGACCCAGTTGAACAGCGTTTGCTCGACCAGCCCGAGGGTCTTGGCCACGGCAGCCTGGCTCTGGCCACCCTCGACCAATCGCACCGCCTCTTGCTTGAACTCCAGCGTGTAACGTGCCCGTGTTGTCTTCATCATGTCGTTCTCCTTGCGTGGATTGAATCACACGGCAAGGGATACGTTTTTCGGGGGCAAGGTCATGTTTACCCATCGCCTGTTCATATGCTTCCTCCTCATTGTGAGCAAGGTGCGATGTCAGGGCGACCAGATTAGCTTCGAGCCACAGCCGCGTGTCGCGTGATCTGCGAAGGCGTCAGAGAGACTCAGATTAGTTCTGAACAAACCGGTCAAACAACCGTTTCGCGGCGAGAAAGGCACGGTGTACGAAATCGGTTTCCGATTACCCATGCTCGCGAAATGGCCGGGGTGTCATCGAGCCAAGCGTCATCATCCACTTGCCAAGCCCCCTCTCGCAAACATTTCCCCGTCGCATGGGTGGGACCGTATCTCACACTGAAGTTAGTCGAGGAACTGGAGGAAATTACAGTTACCACCGAAAAATCGTCTCTATATGTTGTCGACGCTAAGGACGTTTGGCTGTGGCTTGCCTGGCGTCTCCTTGCCATAAATTATTAATCGTCGATCTGCCAGCTGATGACGGCACATTGAGCCACTAACGTTAGATCTTTATTTAAGTGAACAGGGTCTCAAAAACGAACCGAAGTTAGGAACGTAAAGTTAGAAAATACGCGATCGTAAGTATTTGCAACGCGAGCGTCAGCCTAAAAATATCCATCACTGCAAATCATCTGGCCGCATAAGAAACAAATCTGAGGCGTATGGTTGAAATGTTTTGCTGACTTAATGGCAATATCTTGCACGTTGACAAACTGTAATTGAGAGGGCGACGCTACGGACAGCGGGTGACGAACGTAAGACTTGATCAGGGCTCAATTTCCCAAGCAATTTTCAACGGAATGATTTCACGTTAAATGGAAAATTCGCTATTTCGCAGACAAGTACTCGATGCCTCCAGCCAGGAGTGGCTGGGCACTGTCCGATTGGCTACCCCCATCTCGCACCGTGTCTGGACGTTGGTCACATTGGGTGCCGGCGCAGCTATTTTGGTATGGCTCTTTGCCGGTCACTATACCCGTAGGATCCACGTATCCGGCTTTCTGGTGCCGAAGGCGGGCCTGATAAGTATTACCGCGAATACGGTTGGGATTGTCGATCATGTTGCCGTAATGGAAGGGGACCGTGTGCGCGCGGGTGATATTTTGGTCTCGCTTTCTGGTGAACACGTAAGCAGATCACTTGGCAATACTTCGGCGACCGTCAGCACACAGTTAGATCATGAGGCTAGTAGCTTACGACAGGACATAAACGACACACTGACACTTGAAAACCAACAAGCTGACGACAACCGTATTCAGCAAAGCATGTTAAGAGGTCAGCTGAATCAGATCGATGCTCAGTCATCCATTCAAAAGAAACAGATGGATTTGGTGCAGGGCTTGATTACAAAATGGTCGCCGCTGGTGTCTAGCGGGGTCGTTTCTTCTTTGCAGGTCGAGCAGGAACAGTCCGCCCTTCTCAGCGATCAGTCGCAACTTCGATCGTTGTCGCAGCAGCATTTTAGTATCCAGCAACAATTAAGCGCGCTAAACGATCAGCTAGCACAATTGCCCCTGGCAATTTCAGCGAAGCTGAACGACTTACGACGACAGCTCGCTCAGATTGAACAGTCTCTTGCTCAAAACGAGGCAACAAGAGCAAGCGTCCTGCGAGCACCGGCGGGCGGAACGGTTTCTTCAGTACTAGTGAAGCCAGGTTTATCGGTGAGCGTCGGCCAGTCCTTACTTGCTTTGGTGCCCGATGGCTCGGCTCTTCAAGCTCAGATGTTGGTCCCTAGCCAGGCGATTGGCTTTGTGCGCCCAGGTATCAAAGTCAGCTTGCACTATCAATCGTTTCCTTACCAAAAATTCGGGTTGCAAAACGGAACAGTGCGTACCGTATCTCGCAGCGCGCTTACGCCCAGTGAAGTGTCATTGCTATTAGGTGGTCAACAGTCTCCGTCTGTCGACCCTCTCTACTTAGTGCGAGTGGATCTTTCCGCGCAAAGCGTGAGCGCCTATGGCCATCTTGAGCCTCTTAGGCCAGGGATGGCTCTCGATGCCGATATGTTGCTTGACCGGCGACGGCTAGTTGAATGGATCTTCGAGCCGCTGTACGGGATGGGCCGCCGGCTGTCGAAATCCTCATGAGTAAGCGATTCGATAGCAAGTCTAAAGATAGCGGCAATAACGACAAGGGCTGCCCCGAGGATGCCTACCAAGAGAACGGTCTTGGCAGGTTACGGTTCACCCGAGACCGTCGTTTATCGAGTGTGCTGCAAGCAGAAACCGCTGAATGCGGTCTCGCATGCTTAGCGATGATTTTGAGCTACTACGGTCACCATATCGATCTTCCAGCGCTTCGTCAGCGCTTCCCACTATCTCTGAAGGGCTTAACTGCTCGTCGACTCTTGGAAATCGCCCATGTCATAGGACTTCAGGGCCGGCCGTTGCAGCTTGACATAGGGGAATTGTCGCAACTGCAAAAACCATGCGTCCTTCACTGGGATCTAGATCATTTCGTTGTTCTTCGCGAGGTGAGCAAACGCTACGTGGTGGTTCACGATCCGGCGGTTGGTGTGCGCAAGCTTAGTCTGGAAGAAGTCGCGAAACACTTCACTGGTGTGGCAATCGAGTTTTCAAAGGGACCCACCTTTCAGCGCCGGCGTGCAGACCCGCCTGTGTCGTTACGCTCGCTCGCGGGGGCGGTTCGCGGACTTGGACGTGGATTAACGCATATCTTTAGTCTCGCATTGGTCTTAGAGTTGTTCGCGTTGCTTATGCCGCTATTCATGCAGCTGGTTGTGGATCAGGTCATTGCGGATGGCGATCACGACTTACTGACGTTCCTGGGATTGAGCTTCTCTTTATTGATTGTGCTCGAGACGCTAGTTTCTGCTCTCCGAAGTTGGACCGTGATGTGGCTAAGCACACATTTCAATCTGGGCTGGACGGGAAACGTTTTCCATCACCTGATCCGATTGCCACAGTCCTATTTCGGTACGCGTAACCTGGGCGACATCGTCTCGCGCTTCGGCGCCATCGATACGATTCAGCAAACCTTAACTACACGCTTTGTGGAGGTGATGCTGGATGGCCTGATGGCGAGCATCACCCTTGTTGTCCTGTTGATATACAGCCCGCTGTTGGCAGGAATTACCCTGCTCGCCGTTGCGATCTACGCAGCGTTGCGCATGCTTTACTTTCGAGTCTATCGTGAGGCCAATCTCAGCCAAATCACGGTCAGCGCAAAACAGCACAGCCGATTCTTGGAGGTCGTGCGCGGCGTGCAGACCATACGACTTCATAATCAAGAAGCGGCACAAACTGCGCGATACCTGAATGCGACAGCAGAGACCCTCAACACGTCTATCGCGATTCAGCGACTCGACATGATCTTCACTGCACTGCAAAGCCTCGCCACCGGAGCCCAACGCGTCGGTGTGTTGTGGCTCGGTGCCTGGTTGGGGCTCAAAGGTGAATTCACCGTGGGAATGCTGACCGCCTTCGTGGCCTACGGTGATCAATTCAGCAGCAGAGCAGCCAGTCTAATCGACTACGGCATCGAGCTGCGCATGCTGCGACTACAGGCTGAGCGATTGGCCGATATCGTGCTGACGCCGAGAGAAGCCTTCGCGAACAGCGAGCACGTGGGGTCGTTTGTGGCTTCAAACGTTGCGTTTCGAAATGTTAGCTTTCGGTACGCTGAAGGCGAACCTTGGGTGCTGCGAGATTGCTCCTTTGAAGTGCTGGCGGGAGAGTCCGTAGCGATCGTTGGTCCATCCGGCTGTGGCAAAAGCACCTTGGTCCGACTCCTGCTGGGACTACTTGATCCGAATCAAGGTGCGATCGAGGTCGGAGGCATGGATCTGCACCGAATAGGAAAATCATCCTATCGGGCAATAACCAGCAGCGTCATGCAGGATGACCATTTATTCACAGGGTCGATAGCGGAGAACATCAGTTTCTTCGACTCACTCGCTACCCAAAGCGATATAGAGGAAGCCGCTAAGCTGGCGGGAGTTCACGACGATATCTTAGCTATGCCAATGGGCTACCACAGCTATGTGGGAGATATGGGTTCAGCCTTGTCCGGAGGACAGCAACAACGCTTATTTCTTGCGCGTGCGCTGTACCGCCGCCCCCAAATTCTCATACTGGACGAGGCCACCAGTCAACTGGACGTCGATATGGAAAAAAGGGTCAACCAGGCTGTTAAAGAGCTATGCATCACGCGAATTGTCATAGCCCATCGGCCGGAAACGATTGCGCATGCTGATCGCGTAATCGAGCTTTTTGAAGGATCGGCTCGCTCGCGTAGCCATTCATCTACACGAGTCGAGCCAGCCGAAGCGAGGACGGCTTATATCCCTGCATCCGTTGCGTAAAGGAATTACATCAATGAGAACCCTAGAGATATTTGAGATCGACGTTGTTGCTGGTGGCACGCGTAAATCTATCGGGGCCCACCCGTTATCTACATCAATTCATCACGCCAAAGCACATAAGAAGGTACATCACGCTAAAGCAAAAATCGCCACTTTAAAATCGACGTCGTTGACTCACACTGTCACTCCAGCCGATGACGGAGACGGGGACGGCCGTCCTATCTCGGAAGGTGGTGGTGGTGGTGATGGTGGAGATGGCGATGGAGATGGCGGAGACGGAGATGGAGATGGCGGTGACGGCGCCGGAGGCGACGGTGACGGTGCTGTCAATGTCGGTGGCGGTGATGGGGGCTATGAGTCATCGGATCAAGGCTACGATGGCGACGGCACTGCTGCCAATCCTCAGGTGGCGGTGGGATACCGAGAAGTAGATGTGGGTGGTACGCAAACATATGACGTTTGGGTGGCGAACGCCAATGGCGGAAATGAATTTGTCTTTAATAGTACAGGGCAAACGTTAGAGCAGACGTTACCTGGTGAATGTTCAATAGGCTCCCTTACTTCTGCAATTGTGACGGGAGCTGTGGGAGGCGCCGTACTTGGCGGGTCCGCCGGCATTGAAACTGGCCCGGGCGCCATAATTACGGGCCTCGCCGGTGCAATCCTTGGAGCCGGCGTTGGTGCCACTGGGCAAGCTATAGGTTGCGCTGTGGCGATATACCGAGCTGACGGTGGCGGAAAATAACGACGTAATTTGAGCAAATGACTGTCTATGCGTAGGCAGTCATTTGCCAAGCATGATAATAACGTAACTATCGTTTCATAGTGAGATAGGTAATGACTAATAAACCATCGCAAAATAAAATAGTCGCAATCTTCCTCGGCTTCTCGGCCTGGATGTTTGTTTCTTATCTAGTCATCGATACTTTGAATAAAGTAAATATTGATGTTTATACCGTTACGACGGTACTTATTATTTCCCTAGTATCCGGCGCCATCTGGACGTGGATGATTAAGAGATTCATTACTTCGCGTAGTAAATAGAAAGCTTGTCGTCATCGGCGAGCACGGCACTAAACTTGGATTAGTTCCTGATATCGAAGCCATACTCAACCTTGGCTGAGCTTTATGCCGTGTTTATACCTTAAGCAAGGATGCTCTTTGTACAGGTCGAGAAAGCGTACTGGCCTTAACGGTTTAGAGTACGAACATGCGAGCCAAGCGGTGTCTTCCAGGGTAGTGGATCTTAGACTAAAGCTAACTAAAAAATAGACAGTTGATGCAATGGTTGGCAAAACTGGTTTAAGCGCTAAATTTTTCGTGAATAACCTTGGCGATCGATAACAGTAAAATATTGCCGGAATTGGTAGCTCGGTGTGAGTGAATTCCCTAGTTTTAACTTCGTGATGGTTCGATTTTTTCTTGCTGCCGCCGGCAACGATTAACTAGTCAGCCGAAATGGTGGCGGCGCTAATCCCCCTGCACGTCAGGTAAAGGAAATACAGCATGAGCTTGTCGTCTGAAGAGGCAGCATCGATTAAAGTGATAAATAATTTCGTCGAATTAGCGCAGCTTCCAGCGCTACTTGGCGAAGTAACAGCTTGGAATTACGGACCGTACGCCGGTCTTCAAGGAGACACACGCCCTTCGTGGCACGTGCATCTTTGTGGAAGCAGAAATCCAAGAGAAAAAGCGACGCACGACGAAGTGCTCAGCGCCTCTCCCGTTCTTGAGCAAGTAAACGACTTGTGGAAGTTGATAAAGGACGACCTTGCGCCTGGTTATGGCTTGGTCCGCGTATGGGCGAGTGGTCATACATATGGCCTGGAGGGAACGCCTCATCGCTATTCAAAACCTTCCGATCAGGAGCTTATTGCTCAGGTGCACCTAAATAGCGAGTGGCAGGATGCTTGGGCTGGCGAGACTGTCTTTTACGACCCTGCGCGGGAATGTATCTCCGTCCGCCCGCGCCCAGGAAGGCTAGTGCTGTTCGACGGATCTATCGTACGTGTGTCGCGCGCACCGAGTCAGGACTGTCCCACCTTGTGCGCAACACTCTCATTTCATATGCGGCGGACCATCCGGTAGTCGCGCTCTTCCAAGGCACCATTTATGACTAAGGCGATTCTCCGCACGCTGGTTGTGGCAGTGCTCTTGTCCGTCAATGTTCTACCTCGGGAAGGGGTTGCTTACGGCTTTTTTGACGGCCATCGCGATGAAGGGCGTCCAATTCAGATTCCAATCAATGATGATGGCGGGCGCCAATGGCTGATGCAAGGACGCGTTTGTCGGCCGGAGGGAATCAGTCGGCCGCAATTGGTCGTGATCAACCATGGCTCACCTCCGCGTGCTTCCGACAGACCTGGAATGTCGCTAGAAAGTTGCGATAGCGAGGTAGTGCAATGGTTTGTGCGTCGACACTACGCGGTGGCCGTTGTGCTACGACTAGGTTACGGCAGGACAGGTGGCCCCTGGACCGAGGGCTACGAAGGTTGCGAGAACGCCGACTACTATAAAGCGGGCCTGGAGACTGCAAGGCAACTTAAAACCATGGTTGACTACCTGGTGAAGTTACCTGATTTCGAACCGAACGGCGTTATCGTTGTTGGACAATCGGCAGGGGGATGGGGAACTCTGGCTTACGACAGTATAGACCATCCGAATGTTGCGGCATTCATCAACATGGCCGGCGGACGCGGAGGGCACCATCACGATAGGCCTGATAGCAATTGCCATCCTGAAAAGTTGGTTGAGGCAACTTCAAAATTTGGAAGGACAGCTACCACGCCTATGCTATGGGTCTATGTTAAGAATGACAGTTACTTCAACCCGACCTTAGCCACTGCAATGCATCAGGCCTTCATTCAAGTCGGTGGAAAGGCTGATCTAGTGGCTCCGCGTGCATTTGGCGACGATGGCCATCACCTCTTTTTCGGGCGCAATGGGTCCGAAGTATGGGGTCCAATCGTCGACAGGTTCCTGAAGACAATCAAAGCTCCCGCTAGCTAATCAGACCGTGTCGACAGATCGGTCTGATATGTGTTCTGACCTAAATCCTGTCAAAGCATTTCATCAAATCGGTTTCGCCAGCTCATTTATTAAGATCTCTAACGGACTGCGCCATGACTTTAAATTTAATCAGGGAAACAATCGGGACGATTGGCCTCCGGACGAAGGAGGAGAAGATTCCGCTTATTACAACAAAAGGCAAAGAGTACAGCTGGCTTTTTGATTTGCGTCGCGTCTTCATGCAACGCGACACGCTTGAGCAGATCGCACGAGAATTTTGGCGCCGCAATGAATTTAACGAACCTTTTCAGCTAGGAGGTCTCGAGACCGCTGCGATACCTCTTCTCACCGCTCTGATGCTGACTGCACCGAAGGAAAGAGGTAACGTCAACGGATTTATTATTCGAAAAGACCGTAAAACAACCGGTCTGGGCAATGCGATCGAGGGTATAGTAAATCACCTACCCATTATCCTCGTGGATGACTCGATTAATTCAGGCACCAGCGCGGAAAAGGCGCGTGCCGTAATATCTATGGCAGGACACGAGATTCGAATGATGTTTGTGGTTATTGATTTCTTGTCCAAGCTTGGAATGAGCTGGAGGCAATCGAACAACATATCCGTACAGTCATTGTTTACTTTAGAAGATTTCAATCTAAGCTTCGACCATAATCCGCCTAAACCGCCGCAGGCCTATCGTGAAATATGGAGAACAGCAACCCCGGGAGGGTTTGCCTTTCACGTCGTGCCGAAGTCGGCGCCGCTTCTGGTCGGCGATCGCATCTATCGTGGGTGTGATGCAGCAAAGATGCAGGCATTCTCAGCGGAAACCGGCGGCCTGATTTGGGAATATCAAACAACTGGAGCTGCTAGCAGCAAAAAGGGAATATGGTCTTGCCCGGCCTTCCACGATGGCAGACTTTATTTTGGTGCTTACAACGGAACGATCTATTGCCTTGACGCGGAAACCGGTGAAGAGATTTGGACGCACCCGGATGGCGAATGGGTAGGTGCCTCTCCGCTTATCGTTCCTAAGCACAACTTGGTCTATTTTGGCATCGAATATGTCCGGCCGTGGGCACAAGGAAGCCTTAGCGCCTACGATATGGATACGGGAGCGAAAGTCTGGGAGCATCAGATCGAGAAACTGCAGCACGGGTCGCCAGGTTACTGGGAGGGCGGCGATCTAGTTATCTGGGGGAGCGCGGATCACGAAACGCTCGCGCTGGATGCTAAAACGGGGAACATCGTCTGGCGCTTCGAGACTCGTAGGTCGGTCAAGTATGCCCCGGCCATCGACGAGGAGCGGAAGCTTACAGCATTTGCCTCCTTCGACAAGTCGATCTACGTCCTTGACGTTGCGACCGGCCAAAAACGGGGAGAATGGCCGACCGAAGATATTTGCTATACAACGCCTCTGTTTGTAGGAAATAAACTCTTCTGCGGCTCGGGAGATCGACATCTCTATGTGATCGACATTGACGAGATGAAGTTGATTAAGAAAATCAATCTTTACGCTCGCGTGTATTCTTCACCACGGCTCGTAGGGAACCGCGTAATTCTTGGAACGGCTGGTGGAAGAGTATTCGAAATTGATGTGGATACTCTGGAGACCAAGGGGGCGCTACAACTTCCAGATGCGGTGACTAATGCGATTGCGGTTTCTTCAGATCATCGTCGAATTTTCATTTCGACATACATGAATCACCTTTATGCATTTGAACGACTCAGCAGTGCCGAAGAAGGTACTTCGATGTCTGAAGAAATACCTGACGTGACCCCCATCGAACAAAACGGCTTCGTAGCAGCGCCTTCCGTCGTACCGGGCAACGCGCCCTACGGAAATTTCGAGCGAATCACCGAAGGGGTCGACGTTCGGGAAATGTGCTGCGAAGTATTGGCTCAGCCCGAAATGTGGCTGATCAGCACCACTCGACAAGATCAGATCGCAGTGCAACGTGAAACCGAAAGCATATTCTTGCGCTCTGCCGACCATGACCGCGGTAAATTGAAAGCGCGTGAGGACATTCATGAGAGCAAGCTCACCCCCCAAGCGGCATCGTATCCATCAATCACGCGGTGGGTTGACGGTTTTGCTAAAAACCAGGGAAAGAGGGTCGCTAGAATGTTGCTTGCCAAATTGAGGCCTCATGGCCGGGTTTATCCGCATATAGATACCGGCGAATATTATCGCGCTAGAGATAGGTATCATCTTGTGCTGATTAGCGAATCAGGCAGCGCCATGCTTTGCGGGGATGAACGAGCTGTAATGCAGGAGGGGGAGGTATGGTGGTTTGATAATAAGCAAGTCCATGAAGCCTCTAACTTATCGGGTGATGATCGAGTTCATCTGATTTTTGACCTGGAATACCGTGATTGAGATTGTCCTGAAATGGGAAACCAAAAAGGAAATTTAACCGTCAACTACCTTATTAGTGAAGCTAAAAGACGCGGCATTTCCGTAGATTACTTAGGTGCGCGAAATATCTTACTTCTGTCAAGATATGAGCAAAATGTAAGGCTATTTGGCACCATAAGTGAACGAACAAGTCACTTGGCTGTAATACTGGCAGATGATAAGCGAGCAACAAAAAGGCTTTTAGCGAGTCGCGGATTACCCACTCCTCAATTTTATGCCGTTGATGTTGAGGACGAGGCCGTCAACGCGTTCATGGCTTTGGGCGGTTGTGTCGTTATAAAGCCACTGAAAGGAAGCCAGGGCCAAGGCGTCAGTGTGGGGCTGACTACGGAACCACAGGTACGTGAAGCGTTTAGGCTCGCCTTTCGTTTTTCGCGTGTTGTATTAGTGGAAGTTTATCATCAGGGTCGCGATTATCGCATTATGGTGGTTGACAGCAAGGTCGTAGCGGTTGCAGAAAGATGTCCACTGAGAGTCGTTGGAGATGGCGTTTTGTCTATCAGGGAACTCATCACGGAGCTAAATAATGATCCAGATAGAGGCGACGGGGATGAAAAGCCAATGACAAAAATTGTCATTGACAATCATATTGCAGAATTTCTTGGCCGATCAAATCGGACTCTTTTGACTGTTCCGAAGTACGGTCAAGCCATTGATCTGAGAGCTATGGGTAGTATTTCTCAAGGGTCAAGTTCGATCGATCGCACGGATGCAGTCCATCCTGAAATTGCGGATGTCGTCATCGAAGCAACCCAACTTATTGGTCTTGACATCGCTGGACTTGACCTAATTGCGAGCGATATTTCCCTACCTTTAGAATACGCTGACGCGCAAATTATCGAGATTAATTGCTCGCCTGGAATACGCGCGCATTTGTTTCCTAGCGAAGGATTGGCTCGAAATCCTGCAGCTAACATTATCGAATATTTATTTCCGAACTCGGGCATGTGATACCACGAATAAAAGTTATTGGCCTCATGAACTCTCTCTAGGCGACTTTTCTCGACGCACTGTTTTAACGGTAAAGCCGGCTCTTGGGCAATTGAGCTTCTATGCGCAACCTCATTTCGCGCGTCCCGCAACGAGGATTGGGTTCACGCTTGCTACCCAAACGGGAAGGTGGGGGCCGAGCTGTTGGGCGCGATGTGTCTTCGGTTTTCCCAGCTTCGTCATTTATCTGCTCAGCGGGCGGTTCACTTGTCCAAGCTTTATTGAGAATGGGAAGCCTTTGTAGCGGCATCTTTTGCTACAAAATAGGGAAGATCTGCGAAGTTTGAGGCGACCTCGACTTTTCGTAGGCGTATACAGCCGTTCTAAATGAAAATACGAAAATCGGCGCAGGCAATAAATAGGGAATTAAGTTGTGCGTTGCAATAGAGACCGGAACAGCCTAAAACTTCATTTTTCGGTGCGTTGCTCTTGCTGCAAACTGTGCAACAGAATTTTTCCCTGAGCTATTCACACGTGGATCACCAAACAGAATGAACTGATTCTTGGCGCGCGAAACGGCCACGTTCATCAATCGCCCAGCACTGGAATCCGCAAAATAGCCGCCATGCTGCACCAGTGAAAACAACACAACTGGACGCTCGGCGCCCTGTAAGGAATGCACGGTACCGATAGTTGTCTTCTCCAATGCCTCGGCACTCACTGAATTTGCCAATCGTCTAGGAAGTATTTTCTTGAATGCATTGGATTGAGCTAGTAACGGCGTGATAACAGCCAGCACTTCCTGCAGAGGTTTGCCGTACTTGTCGCAGAGACGTGCATGGTAGGTCTCTATGTATCGGGCGATAGTTTCGATTTCATCGTCGTTTCGCCAACTTGTCCCGACGCGATTTGGTTTCCCCGGTACCGACAACCACAGCAAGTGGTTGTTTTTCAGAGAATCAGGTGAAGTCACCCGAGCGCGATTGATCATGCGACCGTCGTATTTCAAGCTGTTGCAGTACCCCATGATGTCCGGGTGGCAACGGTAGTGGTATTGAAGCTCGATGCCAGGTTGTGGGCTTGAATCGGTTACCGAGGCCGCACGCTGTGCCACCGTCATCATCGAGCCACGTGATGCGCAAATGGCGTCCGGCCAGCCATCCTGAGGACCATTGGTGGCCACGGCCAACTTCACGCTCTGCGGGCGATTGATTGGGAATATTGGCTCAAGCTGCAACGTGTCGCCGACAAGAATCGAGTTAGCGGCCTTTTCGGCCAAGAACGTGCCCAGGTGTGTCGCGCATTGCCCGGCTTCGTCGATGATGAGGACATGAGGGGAGCCGAGGGACTTCAAGAGGCTCTGCAGCTTCTTCGTCGTGGCCACAATAATCGGTGCCAGCATCATCCATGTGCGGGCGTCGAAGCTGTCGTGCTTGTCTTGGACGGAAGCAAGTTGCCGCTTGAGCCACTTCCCTTCCCAATAACGTGCTGCTAAATGAAACAGCGTGAATCGCGCTATCGTGTCGAAACGTGCTTCTACCTTTTCGTTGAATGCAGCATTACGACGAACGGCACGGGCCACCTGCAATGGAGTGAAATCGGGTCGCAATTCTTCAGGAAGCTGTTCCGGGAATTGCCGCATTTTGACTGCGAGGTCGGCGCACAACTGCTTGACCTGATTGAGGGAGATTTGCAACTCCTGTACTCGACCATCAGCCTTTTGCAACGCGGTTTCTTCGTTGTGTGCCGTGCATGCTGTGAACCACGACGCAGCATCTTGTCCCGGCGGCAACAGATGGATGAGCTTTTGGTAGACGAGGTACCGGGCGGGCGTCAATCGCTTGCGCAGAAACTCAGGGATTAAAGTGCGCCAGCCGCCAGCGTAGTTCGCCCATGCTTGAAATAGGCCCTCTGCTTGTCGACGACGAGCGAGCGCAACATCAAACACATGCTGGGCCTGCACCTTAACTTGCTGAGCCGACTGGATAGCTAATGACAAGCTCCGAACGGGCCTTGGACCGAATTTCAGGAGGCGACCGCGCGCGTTGCGAATGTTTCCTAGCTGCTTATATCCATTTGCGCGTACTTGCTGCATCCAGCGCTCCCACTTTCGCATCTCCTGCAGCAGAGAGTTCAGCGCTTCGTCAAGATCGAGGGTTCCTGCCGTTCCCAGATACGCTTTGGCCTGTGTCAGATAATAGGCCTGCATGTCCTCAGGATTCTGGCTGCTCACACCCTCTGCCGCTCCGGCCGCCGAAAAATGACCCTCTGCAGCGGATTCCAGCCACATTAGGTGTGGGTAGTTCTTCTTTGCTTTACTGCTGGGCATGAACCACCCATAGCTGGGCAGGCCTTGGAGCCAGCGTGATCTCAAGCCATTTCCCGGGGGGGCTGCTACGCCTGAGAAAGCTTCAATGACATTACTCACGGACTTATTGGTTGCGCCGGTCCCAACGATCAGTCGCGGGCATTCCAGCCCCGAGAGTGCATCTGCTACCCAATAGCTGGCAATGACCGATCGGAGGAAACTTGTCTTGCCAGTGCCGGGCGGACCATTCACAGGAACCACTTCGCCGACATCGGTTGGTTTTATTTGACTGGCCGCGATTGCTGCCAATCGCTGCGTACGATCCAGGCTAAATGCCTCCACCTTGGCCTCGACTGGATTCCATGCGTCCATGTGCGCCAGATGTAACGAGGGATCGATCGATTCCATCGAGATCTGCAGGGGCTTGCGCCCGTCCTGCCAAGCTCTCAGTAGTGGCGGTAGGGATTGTCGGGCACCGATTTCCTGGTAGATGGTGGCCAACCCGGAAGTCTCGATTTCTTCCGTCCTCACGCAGGACCACTTCAATGGCGCTGATCCAGCTTCCGAAAAACCCTTGTTCGCATCGTTGCTCTAGCGTTAGTTCATGCGCCAAAGATTCTCATGGATCTTCTGGGTCATCGCGACGAACAGATGACAGTCATGCGATATGTACTATCAGACCCAGGCATTCTTGCTGAGATCGAAGAGATCACCAGAGAGATGGTCATTCTCAAGGGTCTGGATGCGGTAAAAAGTGGTGATAGCCTGCAGGGGAAAGCCGCTCCTATACTTCGGGCTAGAGTAGATCAATATGCAAAGTTGTTAGGAAAAAATGCGTTCGAACCTACCAACCTGAGAGAGTTCGTTGAGGTAATCACTGAAGGCGGAACTGGCTGGGCAATTATTGGGCCAGGCAAAGTTTGCACTGGGTTTCGACAAGGCGGGCTTTGCAATGAGGGGACCGGTGAAGCTAATCCCCACTACTGTTCGCCCGATTGTAATAATCAACTGCTATTTAAAGAGTATGAGGAGGCTGACGGAACCATTGCCTCTACGGTTGAAGAGTCAATTGAAACTTTAGACTACATGGTCGAACAGCTTAGAAGAGTTGCTTGCGGCGGAGAGCAAATGCTAATTCCTCAGTTCGTCGGGCAAGTGGTCGGTCTACTTAACCATTGGCCGGAAGTGGATGAATATTTTCGCGATCATCATCTACCTGATCCTGAGATCAATAAGCATTTTCTGAGAGTGGCGTTGTTACCATGAAGAGTTCCAATGAGTCTCCTATTGTTCGCAGCGCTAACCGGTGCATATGAAGATTTGTGTTCTCCATAAGAGGCCCTAGCTCGAATGCAGAGTTGAACCTGAGAAGGGCGGAACTGAGATCGAATATCGGGTCCCCTCCCTTTCCGCTATTGCCTCTACTTGCCCTTACCCATAAACAATCGCCAACGACACCAGTAGTTTGCCTCACAATCTCCGCAAGCCGAGTCTGTTGCTGCAGCGCGAATACGACAACGCTTGGAAGCGGGGCCTCGCTTTCACGACCGACAACTTCTTCTAGCTTCCACGTAAAAAAACTGCCCGTGGGAGTCGTAGTCGTCTCGCGCCTGATGCAGTTCACCTTCATTTCCGCAATTTCGCCATGACGCCCCGCTAGCGAAAGCGCAACTACCCATAGGTGACTAGCTTGTACAAGATAGAGCAACCTCATCGCGTCGGCATACGTCTCGGGTGGCCATGAAATGTTATGCCTCCTCCTGCCATCTCCAATCATCGAGATTTTCATTGGCACCGACCTCAAAGGCGTACCATCTGTCGATCGCCAATCCCATTTGGCTATGACTTGATCGCGCTGTGCCTTGTTTGCCACGCGCACGCTGCTTTTAATCAACGGCCTGCCTTCGGCCGTTGACGTTCGAATAGGCAGTGCGGCGACGCGCTCCAAGGCATCCATCAATGTCGGCCCAACTTCGCGCAGCATACAAAGTGCGCGCCAGCCTGCTGCTGCAGTGTATGTATCTGGAAACGGCATCCACTGTCTTGAACTTTCCGGCGATGAGGTATGTTCCGGCTCTCCTGAGCGATCGCGGCGTGGCTGTTCACCCTTTCGACGCGTCGAGGCAGGGCCATCTGGTAACGCCCCCATCTTGTGGTAGAAGCTTAGGATGTTCGTGTGTGTCGGCCCCGCTTTTCCACCGAACTCGCGCGCGACGGTTCGATCTATTCGAGCCCAAAACGGTGCTTCGTTTGATGCACCAAGTCCCCTGATGATCCTTCCGAGCACGCCAACACTGGTTCGTATTGAGCCTGGCTTGCACAGACCTCCCCAGGGGCCAGGCCAAAGACGCAGCGCCAAAGTGAAGCGCAGAACTTCGCGCCAAATGCGGTTCCCGTATTCGCTTTGCGGATCGACATCGTCCGGAAGCGCGAGTTTCAAGCGGTAGCTTCTTCTGCCGGGGGTCCGCCACTTTGCTTGTCCCCATTTGGCTGGGAATTCCCACATTCCCCATGTAGCCCCCATAAGAAGTTGCTCTTGCAACTGGAGCAATTGCTGGTCATCCAAATCGCACAGACCTTTGGGAGATAGGCCGGTCGAAGCGAGCAACGATGTTCTATTGTTTTCATAGTCTTCGATCGCATGCGGTGCTAGTAGGGTAGATGGCATTAGCGGCGCCCAGCAAAACGAAGGGGGCGGTGCGATCCGTCGGCAAGCTTCTCCCGCCAATGTTGAAGCTCACGTTGTACTTCGACCTCAGGCCACTGAGATAGCGTTCTCTGAAGTTCGGAGAGATCTTCTTTCTCCGTCGATGTTGAGAACCTCACCGCACCTAGCTTCTGCTCGAGCCACTCCAGTTCTGCGGTGCGGCGCGCCAACCACGACAGGCTCTCTTTGAAAACATGCCCATTGGGACAGCATGCCGCCGCGCAGCGGTGCCCCTGAATACATCGCGTCTTACCGTCGCCGGGATGACTTGGATCGATCCTGCGAGGCGGGTGAAATGGGTCGGAACAGACACTACCGTCGTAAGTTCTCTGGTCGCGGTATGAATTTAGTCGGGCTATGGCGTCTTCGGACAAATCCATGCCCTCGACTGCCGCACGCGTTAACGTGGGATCCCAACGATGACTTTCGGAAATCTGCTGAAAAACGTCGTCCATGACGGAGCTCACAGCCGCGTGGGATTCCCGGCGCGATGCTCGGGTCGCAACGTATATACGGGTCGTGGAGAGATGTTTGTGACCCAACAGCACCATTGTGATCCACATCGAATATCGGGAATTTCGATATGTCCATTCGGCTGCAATGTCGCGGAAATCCGTGCAGTTCATGTCTCCAACAAGAGCTTTAGAGTCGGGAGACTGGTTATGCTTTGCAATGGCGCTTTTTAAGTGCCTGTTTATGATGAACGAATTTCCCGGATCAACTGTCATGAGCAATAAATTGACCCTGTCGCTCATCCCGAGCCAGGGGCTGCGTAGCGCGATATCCGGCGTCGGATGTGCATCTCTATTTGTTTTAAGCCACGATCGCAAAGCTTTAGTCCGTTCAATCAGCTTGCAGATAATCCCGTAAACGCTTGTACGTTCTCGTTCGTTTGACACGGTGTATTGATATGCACCGCCAGACCTCCACTTGCGTGAGAAGACCCAGATCGCCCGTTCATCGTATCGACTGCACCAGTTGGCGATGTCCAAGGACGAAAGCGTTCCGGGGTTCCACGCACTGCGTCCAAGACACAGCAGCGCGCACTTCATGAGATCCTGCGTTGTGGGATAGAGTCCGGCCGCCAGAGCCCTCAGCGAGATCAGCCCACCCACAAGCCGCCCCTCCGGTATTGAACTAGGGTCGACATAGTGTGGCCACCACGATGGTAGCTTCGTACCGGGAGCAAGCCCCAGGGCGCCTCGCACCATCTGAACTGTTGGCAGTGGATAACCCGAAGCCGCAGCAACGGCGCGATACGTAGCGTGAGCGTCTGCCTCTGACATTTGAAAGTCAGGGTCTTCTCTACGACCTCTCAAACTTTGGAAAATCCAAAAGGTTTCTGCCATTCGCCGCCAAATGGTCAGCCCGCCGCCAGCGGGCGAAGACAGCTAAAACCTCGCTCCTAAGAAATCGGATAAGCGATGCACCAACATCGGCCGTTGGCACGTCCCTCGGCAATCCCCGACGACGCGACAATGCAGCTAGGTTGAGCTGGGGAAGGTCGTGGAAGTGAACTGCGTCAAGGATCAGGGTCCGCAGCGGTGACACATGATAGGACCCAGCTGCTTCCCATTCCCCTCCAGGCGCGGGTTTGGTCATCATGTCGAGATGTGCCCCGGTCAGGTGGTGTAATCGTTCTACCGGCTGATATTTTGCTCCGCTGCGACCAAGCATATTTTCGTATGCGTCGAGGAATCGAAATAGCACTCGCAATTGACTTACATTTGTCGCGTAGTTGTGAGGATTAGCAGCGCTTAATTTGGCTCGAATAACTGGCATCAGATCTTCAAGCAAACCTGGGCGTCCTCGAAACCCACCATTCCAGTTGTACGCCCCTTGCCCTGTCTTTTGATCGGGCGCGCCGTAGGCGAACTCCGACAAATCGAGAGTCGTACCTGGATAATCGCGGTGGGTGTTTATCACGATCCACTTTGGCGCGGGCCTCGGTCGAGTCATCTGAGTTACC
>Ga0302182_10000542_pt1 | contig 23250 bp, 11 predicted proteins | sample I_Palsa_N3_1_FD_198781 | JGI IMG/M metagenome (GOLD analysis project Ga0302182, IMG submission 198781) | Peat permafrost microbial communities from Stordalen Mire near Abisko, Sweden - I_Palsa_N3_1 | ecosystem: Environmental > Terrestrial > Soil > Palsa > Peat permafrost | place: Sweden...
AATCTGTAAGCACTTGCTTTCGTAGCGGCCGCCTTCCTGCCGACGAGCGATCCGCTTGTGCTCTCGCGAGCGTCCGCCGCTTGGTTTCGCAGCGGCCGCCTTCTTGCCCTGAAGCGAAGCTGAACGGCAGGGGGGCAGGCTGGCAATGTGCGATTTTGTGACTTGTCTTTTGGGAGTCGGAGCTTCAGCTCCGACATAACGAAACCGGGCGAAGCGCCTACCTCTCGGCGGCCTTCTCGCCGAGCGTTAGTCTTCGTCACGAATCACAAGTCACGTCCCGATGCTAGACTATCCCTAGGAGAACCCTATGCCAGTCCTGTACGTCGAAAACGTCCCCAGCGAGCTCTACGACGCCCTGCGCCAGCGCGCACGCCAGCGCCGCCGTTCGATCGCCGCGGAAGTCATCTCGCTCCTGGAAGAAAGCATTCCCACGCAAAGGGAACTCGAAGCCCGCCGGAAATTCCTGCGCAAGCTCGAACGCGCCCGCCCCTCGAAGCGCGGCAGCCGCGCCTTCCCCTCGACCGAAGGAATGCAGCGCCAGGATCGCGCCCGTTGACCTCCATCGTCCTGGACGCGAGCGTCGCCGCCAAATGGCTGCTTCCTTCCGCCGCCGAACCCCTCGCCGACGAGGCCTTCGAGCTCTTGCGCCGTTACGTTCGCGCCGAAATTCGCTTCCTCGTCCCCGACATCTTCTGGCCCGAGACCGCCAATCTCCTGTGGAAAGCCGCGCGCCTCGGCCGCTGCACTAAAAAAGCCGCCCGGCAGTCGCTCGATTCGCTCGTCGAACGCAAATTTCCCACCGCGCCCTCCCTTCCGCTCCTCGCCTCCGCCTTCTCCATCGCCGCCGAATTCGACCGCACCGTGTACGACTCCCTCTACGTCGCCCTGGCCATCCATGCCCGCGCCGACTTCGTCACCGTCGACGAAAAGCTGGCCAACGCCCTCGCCGCCCGCCTCCCAGTAAAATGGCTCAGCGGCCTTACGTAGCTGCCTTTAGTAGCGCCGTTCCGGCGTGGTTCCACGCACCGTCAATGCAAATGACCGACCCGACGCGGAGCAAAACCGAGTTGAACACGGCCTGGAGTTATACCAGAATCGTAGTTCGACACTGCAGTCGTGCACCGACCCAGGGGTCGAGTCGGATGTCGGCACCTTCCGACCGCATTCTTCACGCGAGCAAATGGCTTTGAAACCATAAGTAAAGACAAGAAACACGATGCCCGATTATAATTTCGAAACTCTTTCGACCTACGATTTCGAACTCTTGGCACGCGATCTTTTGCAAGCGGAACTCCGTAAACGTCTTGAGAGCTTCGCCAAGGGCCGGGATGGCGGTATCGATTTTAGATTCCAATCGACTGACAGTGAGGTCGTTGTGCAGTGCAAGCACTACAGCGACTTTGATGCCCTTTACAGCGTCCTCAAACGCGATGAACTGCAGAAGGTGACTCGGCTAAAACCAAAACGCTATATCTTGGTCGTCTCAACGGCCTTAACACCGCACCGCAAGAAACTCTTGTTTGATCTGCTTTCCCCTTATTGTCGAGAACAGTCGGACATTCTCGGAAAGGAGGATCTTAACAATCTACTCGGAATCCACCCTGCGATTGAGCAGAAAAACTTCAAACTTTGGCTCACAAGCACTCCTGTTATGGAAAAAATCCTTCACGGTGGAATTTGGGGCGATACGGACCTTACAGTCCAGCGGATCCGCCAACGAACAAGCCGCTACGTCCCTAATCGTAGCCTGGATCGAGCCAAACGAATACTAGACAAGCACCACTTTTGCATCATTGCTGGCATACCCGGTATTGGCAAAACAACATTGGCGGAGATCTTGTTACTTGAATATGTGGACCGACACGATTTCCAGGCGATTCGTATTGCGAACGACCTCTCGGAGATCAAAGCAGTGAAAAATCCACGCAGTCGACAAATCTTTTATTTCGACGATTTCTTGGGAAAGACAGCACTGGATAAATTGCAAAAGAACGAAGATCAAAGACTCATGGAATTAATTGAAGAAGTCTCGGCGAATGGCAATTGGAGATTTGTACTCACAACGCGGGAATATATTCTGAATGCAGCCCGATTGCGTTATGAAGTCCTCGCAAATCCTCCCGTTCAAATAAAGCCCTGCATTGTCGATCTTGCCGATTATACGCGACCCATTCGGGCGAAGATTTTGTACAACCACATTTTCTTTTCTGACCTACCAGATCCATTTAAACGAGCTTTATTGGACAATAAACGGTATGAAACAATTCTCGCACACCCGAACTATAACCCCCGCATCATCGATCATATGACCCAATTCCATAACCTCGCTAATGTTCCTGTGCACAGATACTTTGAAGAGTTCGTCAAGAGTCTCGTCAATCCGGTGAGAATTTGGGACCACGCTTTCAGGAACCAACTGGGCGAAGCTCCTCAGCATGTCCTCCTAGTGATGGCTTCCCTCCCCCACGAAATCTTGGTTGGAGACTTGGAGATTGCGTTTCAAGCATTTTATGAATATCGGCGCGCGAGACTTCATTTCACAACTACAAGTCGAGATTTTGAATTTGCCTTGAAACAATTGGATGGAAACTTCATAAAGACGGATCTCATTGGCAAGGACCGTGTAGTTGCATTTCACAATCCCTCGGTCCGGGACTTCCTAGAGAACTATCTTGCTGGCACCCCCAATGACGTCGTGGATCTATTTGAGAGTGCCGTTTTCTTCGATCAGTTCACTCATTTATGGCAGGGGAGACGGGGCACCAGATTCAGCGGAATCCAGACGAACCATCAACAATTCATGGAAGTTTTGGCTCGCGGGTTTTCAAAGCCGAACTGCAGGGTTATGCGAATACAGATCGGATCTCAAACAACTGGTGTGGAACGGATGGAAACATCGCCGGAGTCAAGGATGGTTTTTGCAATAGAGGTTGCGAGCGATTTCGGCAAAAAGGACTCTCAGCACGTCGTTGATCAGCTTTTAGCTCTTTTGCGAGATCGCGCAGAGGCGGGCGATGCCAATAAGGAGGATCTCGTACGGCTTCTGCAGTTACTTTCTCTTCAGCAAGGTACATCAGCAACGCACCTTCCGATTTTTGTTGCTGCTAAAAACTACCTTACCGATAATCTCGATGACCTCGAAGACTTCAAGAGCGCCGCCCAATTCATTAAAAGCTTTCCCGGAGAGATACAAGCAAGCCAGCTACATTCTATCGGCGAATCGTTCAGGTTGTTTTGTGAAGGTTACGATGTTGCTTCCGACGATGATCCAAGCTCGATAAGGAACGTTGCAGATGACCTCGAATTTATCAGCTCACAATTGGACGTCGATACCGACGGGTTACCAGACCGCTTAATTGAAGCTGCAGAAGAAATCGAGACCCAGAATGCGTTGGATAACTATGAGCCTGAAGATGACGACGATTGGCGCTCCAACACCCCTGCACCCGATGGGATAGACGACATGTTCGAAGGTCTTCTGAATGAGATCGATGAGAGGTCGCGGTGAGGAACGAACGGGGTGTGCGCAAATCTGCGGAGCCTGCCATCCATATCAGGCCTTAGCCTCATTCTTTTCTTGCAGTTACTTATCTACGTATTTCTACGAATAGATTTCATTCCAAAATTCTGCTAGCGTGAGTCGGGGCGTTTTTCAGCCCGGGCGAGGACGCTACATGGACGACGAGCGGTACCGAACAAAGCGCGGAGGATTAGTGTCGGCCGGCGCGGCCGCGCTTGACTATCAACTGTCAACTATCGACTGTAAACTCTCTCGCAAATTGCCCCATCCTAATCGCCAAACTCTACGAATAGAACTCAGCCTAACTCATAGAAAACAAACGACGGCGACCCGTTCTAATCGCCAAATTTCTGGACTCTCGGCGAGACCGCTTTTGCCTTCAGCGAGTCACGATCCGACAGGGATCGTCATCCTGCTTGCCCTGAGCGCATCTTGCGAAGGGAGCGTATTCCGCGAAGGGCGAATCGCCTCATCTTGTTCCGTCTCGGCTGCCGCGATAGAATACGGAGCACTTCAATTTGAAGCAAAACTCCGAGCGAGGCGCATCACATGACATCTCCAGCAGCAGCCGGAACGACGTTGCATCGCGGCGAATTTACCAACGAGCCGTTCATCGATTTCTCCAAGCCTGAAAACCGCAAAGCGATGGAAGAGGCGCTCGTGCGCGTGAAGGATATGTTCGGGCGCGAATATCCGCTCGTGATTGGGGGCGAGAAGAAAACGACCACGGACAAAACCACCTCGGTGAACCCTTCGCATCCGGAAGAAGTGATCGGCGTTTTCCAGAAAGCCTCCGTGGAGCTGGCCAACCAGGCGGTGGAAGCTGCCCATCGCGCGTTTGAAAAATGGAAGCGCGTCCCGGTGGAAGAGCGCGTGGCCTGCCTCTACCGCACGGCGGACATCCTGCGCAAGCGGCGCTTCGAGCTGGACGCCTGGCTGACCTACGAAATCGGCAAGACCTGGCCGGAAGCGGACGGCGACATCCAGGAGCTGATTGATTTCTGCGAATTCTACGGCCGCGAAATGATGCGCCTCGGCGGCCCGCAAAAACTTTCGCCCATGAGCGGCGAAAAAAATTACCTGAAGTACATTCCGCTGGGCGTGGGCGTGATTATTCCGCCGTGGAATTTCGCGGCGGCCATCATGGGCGGCTTGACGCTCGCAGCCATCGTCACCGGCAACACCGCAATTGTAAAACCCTCGAGCGATTCGCCGACCATTGCGGCCATTTTCATCGACATCCTATTTGAGGCTGGCGTCCCGCGGGACGTGGTCAGCTTCTTCACCGGGCCGGGCAGCACAGCGGGCGAAGCGCTGGTGACGCATCCGAAAACGCGATTCATCGCCTTCACCGGCTCGAAGGAAGCGGGTTTGCGGATCGCCGAGCAGGCCTCCAAGGCCCAGCCGGGCCAGCTGTGGATCAAGCGCACCGTGCTCGAAATGGGCGGCAAGGACGCGATTGTGGTGGACGAAGAGGCCGACCTCGACGCCGCCGTCGAAGGCGTGGCGTCCTCCGCGTTCGGATTTCAGGGGCAGAAGTGCTCGGCGTGTTCGCGCGCGATTGTGGCGGAGAAGGTTTACGACCGCTTCCTCGAGAAGCTGGTTGAGCGCGTGAAGAAAATCAAAGTGGGCCCGTCCGAAGATCCGGCCAATTTCATGGGCCCGGTCATCAACAAGGCCGCCATGACCTCGATTCTCGGCTACATCCATCAGGGCAAGAAAGAAGGGCGCCTACTGACCGGCGGAAACCACACCGGCGGCGACGGATATTTCATCGAGCCCACCGTGATTGCGGACGTGGACCGCAAAGCGCGCATCTTTCAGGAGGAAATTTTCGGGCCGGTGCTGGCAGTGACCAAGGCGAAGGATTTTGACGAGGCGCTTTCCATGGCCAACGACAGCGAGTTCGGTTTGACCGGCGCGGTCTATTCGCAGAACCCGAAAAAAATCGAGCGCGCCGCCGAAGAATTTCACGTCGGAAATTTGTACATGAACCGCAAGTGCACCGGAGCGATGGTCGGCGCGCATCCCTTCGGCGGATTCAACATGTCCGGAACGGATTCGAAATCCGGCGGCCAGGATTATTTGCTGCTGTTCCTGCAGGCAAAAACCGTCTCGGAAAAAGTGGGCGCCACAAAATAATTTTACGGCGCGGTTTGCGGCCGGGGCTTCATTTTGAAGCCCCAGCGCAAAATCGCGTAAGCGACGGGGCCGGACGCGAGCAGCCACGGCGCGTACTTCCACACGTAGTCCTCGCTTTGCGCCACTTTCACCGCGCACAAAATCGCAGGAAAAATCAAAATGTAAGCGAGGCCGGCCTTGCCGCCGGGAATCAGGAAGCTGCGCTTCGCGTTCGGCAATTTCCGGCGCATCTGCCAGGCGGCGAGCAGCGTGAGGAGCGTGGTGGCGATGCGCGTCCAGATGTAGATGTTGACCAAATCTTCGACGGGATATTTTGCGAGGATGCAGTACACCAGGAGCGATACAAAAATTGCGCGCGCCGGAGTTCCGAACCGCGCGTGGATTTTGCCCAGCCATGCGGGAAGGTAACCGTCTTCGGCCATGGTCGCGGGGATGCGCGTGGTGTAGAGAATGGTGCTGTTCGAAAGCGACAGCGTTCCAATCATCGCGGCGATCAGCATGGCGGCGCCGAGAATCGGGCCGCCGATCAGGCGCGAGGCGGTGACGATGTAATCTGTTTTCCACTCCTGCCAATTGCCGAGAGCGGCGAGAGCAAGGGTGGTGGGCAGAATGTAGGTGAGGATGTTCATGGGCGTGTTCCAGGCCAGGATGCGCACGAAAGTTTTCTGCGGATTTTTCATTTCGCCGGTCATGCTGGAAAGCTGCTCGTATCCGGCGTAATTCCACATGGCGAGAGCCAGGCCACGGCCGAAGACTGTGCCGAACGGCTGGCCCGGAGGGACGAACGGAACGACCGGATTGTAATGCCAGTGAAAAAGAGAGACGGCGCAAAGCCACGCAACCGGAATGAAAACGGCCACGAGAAGCGCGACGGAAAACCATCCCGCGATTTGAATTCCGCGCGCGTTCAGGTACGCGAGAAGAGCCAGGACCAGGCAAGCGCCCGCCCATTTCACGTTGCCGGTGATCCAGGGAAGATATTCGCTGAGGTAATCCATCACCAGCACGCCGTAGAGGCTGTTCAGCAGAAATGTTCCGGTCCAATTCCACCAGCCGCACTGAAAGCCCCAGAAATCGCCAAACGCGGCGCGGCTCCAGCGATAAAAGCCGCCCTGCACGGGAAGAATGCTGTTGAGCTCGGCGGAAGCGAAGGAAATGGGGATGCTCCAGAAGAAGGGAACGAAGGCGAGAAAGACGAGCGCCATGCCCGGGCCGGAATCGTGGAAGATTCCTTCATAGCCGAAGGGGCCTCCGGCGGTGTAGCCGTAAAAAAGAGCGAGGAGCGGAAGGAATCCGATCTGGCGGAGATGCGCAGCGCCAGAGAGAGATGCGCTTTCGTTGTCGCGGGGTTCGCTGGGCATCGCGCCGGAGTGCAAGGAGCGGCATCATAAGGGAACGCTCGGAGCGTTTCAATGAGATTCAAAACTTTCGCTTGACGCCAAAGGGCGCGCGGTTAGAGAATTCGCTTTCGTTTCCCCCGCACAGCAGCATTGCCCCCGATACGAACCTGTTGGGTGCGTAGCTCCTGCGGAACGCGACGCGCCTCCTCGGACGCTAGTGATTCTTCGTTGCCAAGCGGGAGGGACGGCGCGGGATTGAACTGCGTGTCTTTGGATTCAGACTTGCAGCTTTCAGCTAACGGACCGGAAGGCGGCTCGAGTGTTGCCTGGGCGCGACCTTGTAAGTGTCGTGCCGACAGCACAATAGCCCCGGGAGAAGAGTTACTGGAAGCCCGAGCCGAGAGGCCGGATTCCAGGTGTGGGCAAATTTTTTCCCATGCGTCCGTGGTGTTTCCGGCCGAAGGAAGGCTGGCCGAGCGGGCCGGCCATGAATCATATGAGAAAGCCTGCTGAAGGGCTTTGGCTCGGCGCCGCTCCCAGGGCAGAAAGCCGAGTTCGAGCGCCGGGTGAATAGCCAGAAGTTAGCGCCCAGGCCGACGAGGAGTTCGAAATGCGAACGCTGCGAATTTTCCGGATCGTAATTCCCGCACTGATTTTACTGCAGGCAGGCGCCGCGCGGGCGCAGTCGCCTTCGCAGCCGCCGGCTGCGCAGATGGCGAGGCCCACGCGTTTGGGCTACGTGCCGAAGCCCGCGGGACCGAATCCTCCGCCGTCACCGCAGCGAGGACTGGCGGTTGCGCTCCCGAATAATTACGGAAGATTGCCGCTGAGCTTTGAGCCGAATCAGGGGCAAGCGCCGCCGGAGGCGAAATTTATCGCGCATGGGCCGGGGTACACGATGTTGCTCACGGCGGATGAAGTCACGCTGCTCTTGCGCTCGAAAGCGGGAGCGAATCTTCTGAGCACGCTTCTTTCCGACGACGGACCGCAAACGGCGGCCGAGACAGCTACCTTGCGGATGAAACTGCGGGGAGCGAACCGCGCAGCCCACATTGCGGGCGACGATGAATTGGCGGGCAAGGTGGACTACTTCATCGGAAACGATCCGGCGAAATGGCGCACGAATATTTCGACCTACGGGAAAGTGAAAATCGAGGGAATCTACCCGGGCGTGGACCTGGTGTACTACGGCAACCAGCAGCAACTGGAGTACGACTTCGTGGTGGCGCCGGGCGCGGACCCGGACAAGATTCGCCTGGACGTGCGGGGAGCGCGGAATCTGCGCATTGATGAGAAGGGCGATCTGCGGTTGCGCACGAGCGGCGGAGAAATACGTTTGCAGAAGCCGGTGATGTACCAGTATCGCTGGGCGGTGGAGGAGGACGATCCGCGGTTCGAGCGGGAAGCGGCGAAGAAATATGTGGACGGACATTTCAAAATTCGCGGAAAGAATGAAGTTGTTTTCGTGGCGGGCAACTACGACCACGGCAAAGCGCTGACCATCGACCCGCCGCTGGTGTACTCGACGTACCTGGGGGGCAGCGCAAACGACGTGGGGTTCGGCATCGCCGTGGATAGCGCCGGCAATACGTACGTGACCGGCGGAACTCTTTCGACCAATTTCCCGACCACCTCCGGAGCGGGCGCGTGGCAAAGCGGGTACGGCGGGACGGGCGCCGACTGCTCGGATACGACCACGCTGGCTTGCGGAGACGCATTCGTAACGGAAATCAACCCCAGCGGCACCGGCCTGGTTTTCTCAGCGTATCTCGGGGGCAGCGACGCGGACGTGGGTACGGCGATCGCGGTAGATGGCTCCGGTAATATCTTCGTAGCGGGGTCCACACAGTCGGCCAACTTCCCAACCTTGTCCCCTCTTCAAGCTTTCGGCGGGGGAACCTGCCATAACGCGACGCGTCCCTGCGCCGACGGCTTTGTGACGGAGATAAATCCGGGCGGAGCCAGCCTGGCGTTTTCCACGTTTCTCGGCGGCAGCAAGGATGATTACGCTTTCGGGATTGCGGTGGATTCAAGCGACAACGTATTCGTGGTGGGCACAACATATTCGTCAAACTTTCCGACCACATCGAACGCGGTGAGCCAGGTTCTGGACAACGTGGACGGAGCTACGGCAACGAACTGCACTACGGCGACGGGCGCTCCGAAAAACTGTTCGGACGCCTTTGTGGCGGAGCTGAGTTTCAGCGATGGGCTTTCGTTGGTCTATGGAACGTACCTGGGCGGGGCCAATTCGGATCTTGGTTATGGTATCGCGCTGGACTCTTCCGATGACATCTATGTGGTCGGCGCGACGAATTCGTCCACATTTCCCGGAGTCACGAGTTCGTCGCTGCAGCCCACGTTCGGCGGAGGATCTGGGCCGAATTGCGTTTCCATGTTTATTTGCGGAGACGGCTTTGTTATCGAGCTAGCGCCCTTAACTGGAGACGGCAACACGCCGATCGTGTTCTCAACGTATCTGGGAGGCAGCGGCGACGATGCGGCCACGGCGGTGGCGCTCGATGTCTTCGCCGACGTGTTCATCGCAGGTGTAACAGACTCGGCGAACTTCCCCACGACATTCGGTGCGCTACAGGGCACTTTTGGAGGCGGGTCGGCCTCCTGCGCGAATCGATTGTTTACCTGCGGAGATGCTTTTATGACCTGGTTTTCCGCGGGAGGCACGGGGCTTTACTACTCCTCGTATCTGGGCGGCAGCGGCGACGACGGCGTATTCAAAGGAGCGGCTGTAGATATTGCGGGAGACGTTTACGTCGCGGGAACCACAAACTCGGCGAATTTTCCGACCACGAATCCGGTGCAGGGCACCTACGGCGGAGGCAGCGCAAGCTGCGATGCATCGAACGTTCCTTGCGGCGACGGATTTGTGACCGAGGTCAACGCGAATGTGCCGAGTTACCTCTTTTCCACGTATTTGGGCGGCAGCGGCGATGACGGTGTGGTGGGACTGGCGGTGGACAGCAGCACGAACATCTATGTGACGGGCTATACAGGTTCGGCCAATTTCCCGACCACCGCGGGAGCCTACCAAACGAAGTGTGGAACCGACGCAAACTGCAACGGACTGTCCGATGCGTTTGTGGCGAAGTTTGGGATCCCGACCTTTACGGGACCCTACCAACTGGGCGATGTGTTTGTGTCCGGGGGGAACGGTCTGGTTTACGTATTCAAAGAAGACGGAACCCTTTTGGGCTCCATGGCGACGGGGCAGAGTTTGGATGCGGGGATGGCGTTCGACCAGACGGGAAATCTGTACGTGAGCACCTTCACCGGCCTTGAGGATGCGACGCCAGTGGGCGTTGTTGAATTCGATCAAAATGCAAAGCTGAAGGGGGCATTCGGCAATTTCCCGACTAGCGCAGATGGAGTCGCGTTTCCAGAGTCCGTGCTGTTCAACAAAGCGGGAGATGCGTTTGTGGGCGCGGCCACGGCGACCTACGATGTGAATTGCCCGGGAACGACCTCGGGGCCGGTTACGTCGTACGAGTTTGATGCGAGCGGAAACCTGCTCAACACGATCACGGTCGCGGGACAGTGCCGCGGAACCGACTGGGTGGAACTGCTCCCGGACCAAAAGACGTTGTTGTACACCTCGGAAGGCACCTCGGTATTGAGCTTCAACATAAGCACAAACACGCAAAATCCGGATTTTGCTGATGGACTGCCCGGCGCGTCCGCCTATGCGTTTCGCGTGCTTCCCAACGGGAACATCCTGGTGGCGGACAGCGCTACAGTTGTGGAGATAAATCCGAGCGGCGAACAGATTCAGAGTTACACCCCGAGTCCGTCGGGAAGCGCTTTGTTCGCGCTGAACCTGGATCCGGACGGCACGTCTTTCTGGACCGCGGATTTGCCCACCGGCAACGTATTCAAATTCGATATAGCCAGCGGCAACCAACTGGCATTTTTCACTTCGCCCTCGAATGAGGCCAGCGGCGTGGCGATTTTTGGCGAAAAGACGGTGGGAAATAACAACCTGACGGTGACGTTGGCTGGGGCAGGCACCGGCACGGTAACGAGCGCACCTGCTGGGATTAATTGCCCAACGGTTTGCCTGGCGCCGTTCGCGGATAACAGCAACGTGACTCTTACAGCGGTGGCGGCTTCGGGTTCGAGCTTCGGTGGTTTCAGCGAGAACTGCGTGCCACCCGCGCCGCAGACGAATCCCCCCACGTGCGTGGTTCCGATAGGCACTGCGGACGTGACGGTGACGACGACGTTTAACGTCGGAACGACCTTCACGCTGACGGTAACCGAGGCAGGGACCGGCACGGGCACGGTGACGAGCAGCCCGGCAGGGATTAATTGCCCGACGACATCGTGCTCGGCGAGCTTTGCGAGCGAGTCGATGGTGACGCTAACAGCGACAGCGAACGCAGGTTCCGCGTTTGCGGGATGGAGCGGGGCCGGGTGCAGCGGAACCGGCACTTGCGTGGTGACGATGAACGCGGCGGAAGCGGTGATGGCGACTTTCAACACGGCCGCGACTTTCACGCTGACGGTAACCGAGGTGGGAACCGGAACGGGCAAAGTGACGAGCAATCCGGCGGGGATCAACTGCCCGACGACATGCTCGGCGAGCTTTGCGAGCGAGTCAATGGTGACGCTAACAGCGACAGCGAACGCAGGCTCCGCGTTTGCGGGATGGAGCGGAGCGAACTGCAGCGGGACGGGGAGTTGCGTGGTGACCATGAGCGCGGCGGAAGGGGTGACGGCAACTTTCAACACGGCCGCGACTTTCACGCTGACGGTGACCGAGGCGGGCAACGGAACCGGGACCGTGACGAGCAGTCCGGCGGGGATCAACTGCCCGACGACATGCTCGGCGAGCTTTGCGAGCGAATCGATGGTGACGCTGACGGCGACGGCGGGCGCGAACTCCGCGTTTGCAGGATGGAGCGGAGCAGGCTGCAGCGGAACGGGAACTTGCGTGGTGATGATGAGCGCGGCGGAAGGGGTGACGGCGACGTTCAACGCGACCGGCTTCACGCTGACGGTTTCCGAGGCAGGGAGCGGAACGGGCACGGTGACGAGTAATCCTGCGGGGATTAGCTGTCCGGCGACGGCATGCTCGGCGAACTATGCGACTGGGACGATGGTGACGTTGACGGCCGCGGCTGGCGCGAACTCGACTTTCGCTGGATGGAGCTTGGCGGGCTGCAGCGGGACGGGTACTTGCACGGTGACGATGAATGCGGCGCAAAGCGTCACGGCCACGTTCAACACGAACTCTCCGGTCACGATTGGAATCGCGCCGGGCGGGTCGTCAAGCGGGACGACTACGCCGGGAGGGAACGTAGCGTTTGGATTGCAACTGAACAGCACGGGCGGGTTCAGCGGGACGGTGACGCTGTCGTGCAGGAGCACTTCGAAGGACATCACTTGCCTGATCGTGCCGAGCACGGTGACGCTGACGGGAGTGGCGACGCAGGTGGCGATTGTAGTGACCACATACTGCAAGGGCGGCCTGCCGGGATGGCAGCCGGTGCCGGGAGGATTTGGCGGCGGACTGACGTTGACGCTCATGTTGGCGGCACTGTCTTTTGCCGGAGCGGCATGGAGCTTCAGGCGGCGTCCGCGATGGATGCTTTCGTTTGGCGTGCTGGTGCTGATGGCCGTGGGACTTTCGGCGTGCAGCAATCTGGCGAAATCGCCGGGCGGGCAGGCGACGCCTCCGGGAACGTATCCGTTGACGGTGACGGTTACGACGCCGAGCGGCGCGAGCTCGAGCATCAATTTGACGCTGAATGTGAATTAAGAATTTGCCGGCAGGCGCGGAAGAGCTGATTTACGGGGCGCTAGGCGGGCGTGATGTCGAATATGTGCGCTCGAAATCCTTCGAGCCGGACAAACAAACCGAGGTTGTGAAGTTCTTCGCCGCTGCGATCGTAGCGGACTTCATTGAGCTGGTCGAAGAAGACGTACTGCTGCGTGGGTGTAACGCGATCGCCTAGATGCACGCGTCCCTGCGACGCGCCTGCCGCCAGATTTACAGCAATTATCTTCCAGGCTTTTTCCGATCTCCATTCATACACGAGTAGACCAGCGGGCGAGGCGTAGCCTTCGGCGCCGACATCGAGCGGGTTCCATTGCCCGAGGTGGAAGACTTCCTCGCGAGTGATGCCGAGAATTTTTTGGAAGAAGGCGGAGCTGAAGGCGTCGGGAGGCTCGGGGGCGGCGAGACGCAGCGTGATGGGCAGGTGGATACGGAGGCCTTCGAGTTCGCCCTGATGGTAGAAGCGCATGCCGGGAAGAGTAGCCATGAGCGTGCCGACGGCGGGAAGTCGATCGTTGGGGAAGGCGGCGGCGCGGCGGGCCTCGTCATGATTTTCGAGGAAGCGCGCGAAACGGCTTTGCTCTGGCGGAGTGCCGGAGAGGCGGGAACGCACCGAGCCAACGTCGGCGTCGCGGACGGCGTCGTAGAGAACTTTGTCGTAGGCGAAGGAGAAACCGAGATCGAAGAGGCGAGGCTCGGTGCCCCAGTAGGCTTCGGCGAGAAGGATCAGGTTCGGGACGGCGGAGTGCGCTTCAGCCCAGAATTCGGTGGGGGGCGGCGAAAGGCCGGGCAGGAGATGGCCCCAGCCAGTTTCGAAGATATCGTTAAGCTGCAGCATGGCCATGTCGCAGCGCACGCCGTCGCAATGCTGCGCGATGCCGGTGAGGCCGGCAAGGTGCGCGGCGCGCATGCCGGGATGGAAATGATTGAGCTGGGCGACGTCGAGCCACGGGGGAAAATACGGGTCCTTGGCGCGAGCGAGGAAGCGAGTGCGAGCCGGCGTGTCGAGGCGATAGAAGAGCGAGGGATCTCGCTCGAAATCCTGCTGCGAGCCTTGGACGTAGAATTCGGGATGGGAGCGCGTCCAGGGATGGTCGAAGGCGGTGTGGTTGCCGACGAAATCTAGGAAGAGCGAGATGCCGCGGGCGTGCAGGAGTTCGCGCGTGCGGTCGAGGGCGGCCCAATCGCCGATGCGTGGATCGGGTTCGTATTGCGCGACGGCGTAGGGCGAGCCGACGATGTCGGCGGGCTTCCAACCGGGCAGGGCGAGATCGTAGGCGGCAAAATTTCCGGGATTTTCGAGATTCAGGCGGCGCGATTCGGGGCTGCGCTGCCAGATGCCCATGAGCCAGATGGCGTCGAAGCCCATTTGCGCGAGGGCATCCCATTCGGCGGCGGGCACGTCTGCGAGCGTGATGGTGCGGCCGAGGCGGGCAGAGAGCTGTTCGAGCCAGGACCAGGTGTTGATTTCGTAGAGATGGGGATGAGGGCGCATGCGCGGGGGAGGATTGGCGGGAGGTTTCTTCGCTGGGGGCATCCAAACGAGCGTAGATTGGCGGCGCATCGGTGTCAATGAGACGCTGATGAGTTGCGCTTTACAAAAAGCGAGGCGAGTGACAAAGTAAGGCGTGCCGGCCCAGAGCGGTAGCTAGAGCTTGTGATGTTGATTCGAGAATTGCCGAGGAGGAATGCCATCATGGTGAAACGATTGATGCTTTTTGCGGCAGCGGTACTTTTTGCGGGCGGGCTTTCGTTGGCGGGACAGGATGCGGCGAAGAGCGGTTCGTGGTCGGGGATCGTCACGAACGACAAGTGCGGGGCGAAGGATGCGAGCGAGAAAGGAGCGGCGTGCACCAAAGGCTGCGTGGCGCGAGGCGGGAAGCTGGCGCTGTACGACGAGAGCAGCAAAAAAGTGTACGTACTCGATCCGCAGGATAAGGCGACGGGGCACGAGGGCCACAGTGTGACGGTGAAGGGCACGGTCGATGGCGACACGATTCACGTCACTTCGCTGACGATGAACCCGGATAAAGGAATGTAGTGCGAAGGGCTGTTCCGGGCGGGGTTCTGAGGCGAGCCGGAGCAGAGCTGAAAGCAATCCATCTCCGCGAGATGTGAAAGTTGTGAAAGGGCAGGGCCAAAAACCCTGCCCTCTTTTTTTTCGCGCTTATTTCCGGGCCACGAGCGCGCGACGGCTCTGGTATACTCCGCGACCGGACACGCAGGAAGTTCACCTAAAGGCAGGGATCCGCTGTGAAAATACGATTTGGATTGCTGGTAGGTGCTGCTTTTTTGTCATGCACGGCCGGGGCGCAGAATCCGCCGGCGACGACGGGACAGCGGACTCTGACGGTGGATGATTATTTCAAGATTATGGAAGTCGGGGACTCGCAAATCAGCCCGGACGGAAATTGGGTGGCGTACACGGTCAGGACTGCCAATCTGAAAAAGGACAAGAACGAGGCGCGGATATGGATGGTGGCGACGTCGGGCGGCGCGGCCATTCCGCTGACGGCGGAAGGAGTTTCGTCGTCGCATCCGCGCTGGAGCCCGGACGGGAAGTATCTGGCGTTTCTATCGAACCGCGGCGCGGCGAGCGAAGATTCCGATGACGAGAAGGGCAAAAAGAGCGTGTGGGCGCTCAATCGCGCGGGAGGAGAAGCGCAGCAACTGACCGAGACAATTCAGGACGTGGATAGCTTTGCGTGGTCTCCGTCCGGGGATCGCATCGTTCTGGTGCTGCAGGATCCCTCGGCGGATGAACTGGAAGCGGCGAAGAACAAAGACAAGGATGACGCGAAAGCGAAGGCGAAGCCGCATCCCTACGTGATCGACCGGCTGCACTTCAAGGAAGACGAGATTGGCTATCTCGACCGGCGGCGCACGCACCTTTACGTATTTAATCTGGCCGACCGCAAGATGACGCAGATTACCTCGGGAGATTACGACGACATCGCGCCGGCCTGGTCGCCCGACGGGCGGTCTGTTGCGTTTGCGAGCAACCGCTCGGACTTCGAAGACCCGGACATGAACTACAACACGGATATCTGGGTGGCGAGCGCGGACAACACGGATAAGGGGAAGTCGCTGGTGCAGGTGACTACGAACCGGGGCGCGGATGGCGATCCGGCGTGGTCGCCGGACGGCAAATGGATTGCGTACACCACGCAGATCGACGCGAAACTTTTTCAGTATGCGACGTTTCACATCGGCGTGGCGCCTGCGACGGGCGGCGAGGCGAAGGTCTTGACGCTGAAACTCGATCGCAATTCGAGCGAACCGCGATTTTCGCCGGATGGCCAGTGGATTTATTTCATCGCCGATGATGACGGGACGCAGAACCTGATGCGCGTTCCGGCAATGGGCGGAGAAATCACGCGGCCGATCGGCGGGCGGCGGATGGTGGACTCGTTCACAGTGGGCAAAGACGGAGCTGTGTCTGCCGCGATTGGCGAGCTGACGCATCCCGATGAAATTTATTATTTGCCCGCGAGCGGCGGTGATTTGCGGAGACTGACCACGACGAACGATGCGCTGATGGCGCAGTTGCGTTTGCCGGATGTGGAATACGTGCATTTCAAGAGCAAGGACGGCACAACGGTGACGGGCTATCTTTACAAGCCTCCTGACTACAAGCCGGGCGTGCGCTATCCCACAATACTGCGGCCGCATGGCGGGCCGGTGTGGGCTTACTACGCGGAATTTTATTTCGATCCGCAGCTTTTTGCGGCGAATGGCTATGTGGTGCTCACGCCGAACCCCCGCGGCTCATCCGGCTTCGGCCAGGATTTCTGCAAAGCGATCTTTGCGGACTGGGGCCACAAAGATTACGAAGACGATATGGCCATGGTGGATTACGCGATAGCGCAGGGTTTTTCCGATCCGGAGAAACTGGGGGTGGGAGGATGGTCCTACGGGGGCATTTCGACGAATTTCATCATTTCTCAGACGACTCGTTTCAAGGGCGCCATGTCCGGCGCGGGGACATTTCTTAACATTACCAATTGGGGGCACGACCTTTACTCGAGGGATTGGGAAATCGAGCTGGGGCTGCCGTGGGAGCACCGCGAATTGTGGGATAGGCTTTCGGCGTTCAGCCGGGTGACGAAGATCAAGACGCCGACGCTGATCATGGGCGGCGACATTGACTGGAACGTGCCGATCATCAATGGCGAACAGATGTATCAGAGCCTGAAGCGGCTGGGAGTGCCGACGCTGCTGGTCGTTTACCCTGGTGAATACCACGAATTTTCGCGGCCGTCGTTCATCGAGGACCGATACGAACGATACCTCTACTGGTACGGGCATTATGTGAAAGGGGAAGGACCAGCGATACCGCCGAAGCCGGCGGAGTAGGCGAGTCGGTCCACAACACGATCCCGTCAGACGAGTTGGCTCAGAGCTTTTCATTCATTCGAAAAGGGCCGAACTTCCCGGCATGGCCGGAGCGGTATGCGGGGGCGAGGTGGTACCGCGCAGGCTCGTAGTGGTTTTCGGAGGTGAAAGGCGAGCAAAAAGGCGGGTCGGTGGCCAGATCCGACCGGACAAAAAATGCGTTTGAACCCAGAATGTTGCAGCCCACGAGCGAATAGCCTCGCGCAGCGAGCAGGACTTCCAGTGCTTTGAGAGACGCGCCGAAATAATCGGTAGAATCCCAGCGGTGCTTTTCGTTGTATTCCATCACCCACACGACATCGGCAGGAAACTTCGCGTTATATTCAGCGACGATGACGCGGGGAGATATCGAGCGAATAGCATCGAGAATGTAATAGTCGTTGCCGTCGAGGTCGATCGAAAGCAGATCCACGCCGGCCGCAGGTGCGAGCCTGCTGACGGTCTGATCCACGTTTGCGGCGGTCAGGAAAGATCGCTCGATGTGCAGGCGACCCTCCGCTAGGGTGGAGGCGAGGGTTCTTTTAGCCTTAAGTACTTTGCGCGCAGAGCCTTCAATCCATGCGCCGCGCCAGCCGCGAATCAGCAAGAGCAGTGAATTATTCTCGAGGCCGTCGCCCGCGCCCATTTCCAGAAACGTGCGGTTGCCCTCACCGATGCGGCGGAAAATCTCGGCGATGATGCCGTCTTCGTCCCCTTGGGAGTACACGCGGTAACCAAAGGACAGAAGGCGCCGCGGGTCGGAATTCCGGGGAGATTCCAAGAGCGCTCGGCGATGCTCGTGCAGCTGCGTGATCTGCCCGGCCCGAATGAGTTCCTGGGTTTGCGCTCTCAATTTTAGGAAGTTCAGCATGCCGCGCGCTCGAAGGAAGCAAGTATACACGCAAGGCGGATGGCGCAAACGATCGCGGCTGCCGGTTATGCGGGAACGCTACGAGCGCTCCCGGGCGCGTTCGCGTTTCGGCGGGGCGGTTAAGGTTTGGAAGCGGCGTCGATGAACCCGCCGATGTTGGCCTTGAGTTTCGCGAGATCTTCCGCGTGCAGATACATCATGTGGCCGGCGCCGTAATATTCGAGATGAATGTGACTCTGGAGATCGGCGGGCAGGAACAAGTGATCCATGGTGTATTCGGTGGCGAAGAAGGGAGTGGCCATATCGAACAGGCCGTTCTCCACTTGCACTTGCAAGTGCGGATTGACGAGCAGGGCGTTAACCAGATCCCCTTCGACGTTGGGGGCGCTGGGGAATCCGCCGCCTCCATTGTGCTTCCAATCCCAATTGCCGCCGATATCTCCGCTCAAGGCTTCGTAACGGCGCTCCTGCACGACTTTTAATTCTTCGCGCGCGTAGCTGTTGAAGGCGGCGGTGAAGGCGCCCACGACCGCAACATACGAGGGGTCGTTTTCCGCGAACTCGGTGAGCACATCGTAGGTGGGCATGGTGAAGCGGGAATCGTAGCGGCCTACGGTGGTTCGGGTGCTGCGCTCGAGTTCGACGTTGAACTGCGCGAGATTGACGCGCAAATCGGATTTGACGATGTAATCCTCGCTCAAACCGGTGAAGTGGGAGAATTTCGACACGACGGAGGCTTTTTCCGCGCCGGAAATTTTACTGCCTTTCACCAGGGCGGTCGCGTATTCGGTGGAGGCGAAATTGCGGGCTTCGACGAGGAAGGCATTCAAATCCGCGGGCGGATCTTTCAGGGTTTTGTGGTACCAGGCCGCGGCGGCGTAGCTGGGAAGATAGAAAATGTAGGGCATGTCCGAGCCGGTGGTGAATGAGATGGTGCCGGTATCGAGCACGGAGGAAATCAGCACGATGCCGTTGAGATACATTCCGTCGTGCGACTGGAGATAATTTCCCAGCGCGGCGGAACGGAAGGTGCCGTAACTTTCGCCAATCAGGAATTTTGAGGAGTTCCAGCGGTTGTTGCGATTGACGTAGATGTTGATGAACTGCGCCAGGGATTTAACGTCCTGATCCACGCCCCAGAAATCCTTATTCTGCGCCTTGCCCACGGCGTGGCTGAAGCCGGTGCCGACGGGATCAATGAAAACCAGATCGGTCCTGTCGAGCAAGGAATTTGCGTTGTCTTCGAGCGTGTAAGGCGCGGGCGGCGTGGCGGAAGCGTCGGAAGTGACCACGCGACGCGGGCCGAAGGCGCCCATGTGGAGCCAGATGGAAGAGGAGCCGGGGCCACCGTTATAGACGAAGGCGATGGGGCGGCGGCTGAGATCTTTTACATCGCTGCGGATGTAGGCGATGGAGAAAATGGCGGCGGTGGGTTCGCCTTTTTCGTCCTTGAGCAGAGTGGTGGAAGCGGTGGCCTTGTAGGGAACCGCTTGGCCGCCGATGCGGATGGAGTGATCGGTGGCGAAAGATTCTTCTTTGGGCGCGGAGGCGTCGGCGGGAGGTTTGGCGTCAGCGCCGGGCTTGGCTTCGGCGGGCTTCGAGTCTTTCTCCGGTTCCTGCGCCGGGACGGGAAGTGCTTGCGTAAAGATCAATAACAAAACCGCCGCGATAATTTTGAGGATACGATTCATTTTTTCTCCGATCGGGTGATGCGGAATCCACGCCCCATTTTTCGCCGAGCGATTCTATCGCAAGATTTGCGGAATAAGGCAAAGAATGAGAACACTTCGGGAGTATTTACATTCGAGGAAACTGTTCCAAATTACGGATTCAAACGATACCAAGAAGGGTATAGCTTTGACGCGGAACTTTCCGCTATTCGGAACGCGCGAAATCGTCCAGGGTTAAGCAGACCATAGCCGGCGTTGAATGAGCGCTTTAGCTGCGCTGATAACGGTGGCGCGACTTGGCGATCAAAATGCATTTGATATGGATGGCGCGAACAAGCACGGGGGCGCATCCGCTTTAAGTAACCGGGGGGACTGGACATGAGAGATTGGAAGAGCGTCCTTGGGGTTGCACGCGCGGCGGCATTACTGGCCGTGGTTCTGTCGTTGGCGCCACTCGTGCGCGCGCAGACGGCCACGATTAATGGGACGGTAATGGATTCGACCGGTGCGGTGGTGCCGCAAGCGAAAGTGACGGTGGTAAACAAAGGGACGAATGCGAGCCGGGAAGGAACCACGTCAGACACCGGGTTCTATAGCTTTCCGACGCTGGCTCCGGGCGTTTACGATGTGACGGTCGAAAAAGCGGGGCTGAAGTCGGTCGCGTTTGTGGGCGTCACGCTGACGGTGGACCAGGCGCTGACGCTCGATGCCAAACTGGACGTGAGCGCGATTTCGCAAACAGTGACGGTGGAGGGGACGAACATCGTACCGATCAACACCACGGACGCGCAGATCAGCAATGTGATCGATTCCAAGCAAATCCAAGAGCTGCCGCTAATTCTCCGCGATCCATATCAGCTGGTGTTGTTAACGCCGGGTTCGACGCAAACGAATACGGGGGCGGGAGGTTTTTCGATCAACGGAGCCCGCGAGCAACAGAACAATTTCCTGCTGGATGGCACAAACAACAACGATCCAGGAGTACCGGGGGGCGGACTGGTGACGTTGAACCCCGATGCCACGGAAGAATTCCGGGTGATCACGAATAATTATTTGCCTGAGTTTGGACGAAATTCCGGGTCGATCATTGACATCGTGACGCGCAGCGGAACGAACAGTCTCCACGGCGACGTGTACTACTTCGGGCGCTGGAATGCGCTGGGCGCACGGGACTTCTTTAACGGAGCGACCACGGGGCCGCAGAATCCGTACGTTCGCAATACGTTCGGAGGATCGGTGGGCGGGCCGGTGATAAAAAATAAAGTGTTCTATTTTTTCAACTACGAAGGGAACCGGTTTGCGACAGCGACATCAACGGATGCGACGGTTCCGGACCCGGCTTTCGACACCGGGATTTTTACCTATGTAGATCCGCTGGCGGGAGCGGTGCCTATAAACGTGAGCATGCCTTCGTCAGTGAATAACGCTTATGGCCTGGTGCTCGATCCTCAAATTCAGAAGGTGCTGCATTTCTATCCCATGCCGAACGGCCCGGCGGTGATCCAAGGAATTTCCGACCAATACTTCTTTGGGGAATCGGATTTGGCCAACAATAACAACTACACGGCAAAGGTCGATATCAACATCAATTCTCGAAATACACTCAGCGTCCGGTATATCGCGAACCAGGGCACCGATAACGGAGCCAGCGGCAACCCGCTGCCCGGAATAGGTGGAGAGGCGTCAAAGTTCTTGACGCAAAGCCCGAACTTCCACTTGTCGACGACGATTAAAGCGACTCTGCTGAACGACATGTACTTCGGCGCGAACAGAACGTACTTGCAGGGCACGTGCAACGGAGCGGCCACGATCAACAGTTTGAGCCTGGCAGGAGTCGATCCATTCGGAAACGGGCGCGATTGGGCGCTGTCTGATTTCAGCGCAGTGGCCTGCCCTGGCGACACGGACAAACAGATCGATCCCTTTGGAACATACAATCTCGGCGACTACGTGACCTGGATCAAGGGCCGGCACACCATGAAGTTCGGCATTGAGTTCGCAGACAATTACGATAACGGACAGAATAGCTTCTCCGAACGCCCGCTTCCCAGCTTTGCCGTCTACTCCAATACCAACAACGTTTCCGCGCTGCAGAATACGGTTCCCTTCACGAACCCGACGGTGCAAGACTCGGTTTGGGGATTGTTGGGCGGAACGCTGCAGGAATCTCAAACGCAGTTTTTCAATAACGCGGGCACGCGGGTTCCGAGCGACGAGCGCGGCTTTCGCGAGCGGGATATATATGGATACTTCCAGGACCAGTTCAAATGGAAGCCGAATTTTACCGTCAACTACGGTGTGCGCTACGAATGGGATGGCGTTCCATGGGTGGTGGGGGACCAACTGAGCAGCGCGAGCCAGGCGGCGCTGGCCGGCCCGGCTCCGATTGATTTCCTGACCGTGACTCGGGGAGGAGCGAACCCGCTGTACCCGAACGATACCAAGGCCTTCGAACCGCGCATCGGATTTGCGTGGGATCCGTTCAAGGATGGAAAGACGTCGGTGCGCGCGGGATTCGGCTATTTCCGCGATCGGAATTTCTTCAATATAACGGGCGACACGCGTTCGAATCCTCCGCTGGAATTGCCGTATGTGAACAGCACCTTCGCGAATTTGGGGCCGGGCGCGGCGGACCAGATTTCGAACGTACCGTTGCCGACAACGCAGGTAACCAGCCCGTTCCTTGCGGATTATCCGGCGAATAACTCGCTGGGTTTCCCCTTGACGATTAGCCAGAATTTTCACGTGGCCTACGTGCAGCAGCGGAGCTTGGGGGTGCAGCGGGAGCTGGGAGGCCACTTTACGGTCGAAGTGAACTACGTGGGTAACAAAGGCGACCGGCTGCTGCGCGTGATCGATGGGAATCCGCCGATTCCCGCGCTGGTGGCGGAATTGAGAACGTATTGCCAAAACCCTGCGAACGCATTCGGATGCGTCGATTCACCGACGGCGACCACGGTGCAAGGCTACTATCTTTATATTGGGCAGCAACTTGGTGCGCTGCCGTTTAATGCGGTGAACAACAGCGCGGCATTTCACGCCAATACCGTGGCGAGCGTGGCCAATTCCAATTACAACGGGTTGCAGACGACGGTGTCGCGGCAGTTCACGAACGGAGTGGGATTTCAGGTGAACTACACCTGGGCGCACGCAATTGACGACGCGAGCGATCCGTTCCGTCCGCAGATCGGCGAGTTTGTGTTCCCGGCGAGCTCGTACGACTTGAAGGCGGAGAAGGGAAGCTCGTCGTTCGATGTGCGGAACCGGCTGGTCTTCAATTTCGCGGCGGAGTTGCCGTACGGACGCGGCAAAAATCATTTGAACAGCGGAATTTTGGGCTGGGCGCTGGAGGGATGGTCCTGGGCGGGAATCGGAACGTTCCAGGACGGATTCCCTTACGATGTGTTCGCGCCGGGCGACGACAGCAACGGAACGGGGGCGCTGCAACGCGCGGACTACGACCCGAACGGCACGAAGGTTCCCATCACGTATCCGCTCACGCAGACGGGGCCGAACCCCGGGCTTTTCAGCTTTCC
>Ga0302182_10000543_pt1 | contig 23234 bp, 16 predicted proteins | sample I_Palsa_N3_1_FD_198781 | JGI IMG/M metagenome (GOLD analysis project Ga0302182, IMG submission 198781) | Peat permafrost microbial communities from Stordalen Mire near Abisko, Sweden - I_Palsa_N3_1 | ecosystem: Environmental > Terrestrial > Soil > Palsa > Peat permafrost | place: Sweden...
AGCGGTTGCGGGGGAGTTTTTTGGATCGGACGGTTTTGAGCCGCCCCGCTGCCGGTATTTTCCTTTTGAAGCCAGCCGCAGGGCTGGCGGTTTCTGTTTTGGAGCGGCCCAATTACGCGCTGCGCTTGCCGTTGCCTACGAAGTAGCCCACCAGCGCCTGGCCCGTATAAGACTTCTTCACCCGCGCGACCTGCTCGGGCGTGCCTTGGGCTACGATGCGGCCGCCTTCTTCGCCGCCTTCGGGGCCGAGGTCGATGAGCCAGTCGGCGTTGCGGATCACGTCCAGATTGTGTTCGATGATGATGACGGAATTGCCCAGGTCGGTTAAGCGATGGAGCACGTCGAGTAGCTTCTTTACGTCGTCGAAGTGCAGGCCGGTGGTGGGTTCATCGAGAAGATAAAGAGTTTTGCCGGTTTGGCGTTTGCTCAGCTCGCGGGCCAGCTTGATGCGTTGCGCCTCGCCGCCGGAGAGCGTGACCGCGGATTGACCGAGATGAATATAGCCGAGGCCGACATCGACCAGAGTTTGCAGCTTTTGCTTTACCTGCGGAATGTTTTCGAGAATGGGCAGCGCGTCGGAAACGGGCATCTCGAGCAAATCGGCGATGGAGTTGCCGTTGTACTTCACGGCCAAGGTCTCGTGATTGTAGCGGCGTCCGCCGCAGACTTCGCAGAGCACGTAGACATCGGGAAGAAAATTCATCTCGATGCGGCGCTGGCCTTCGCCCTGGCAGGCCTCGCAGCGTCCGCCCGAGACGTTGAAGGAAAAGCGTCCAGCTTTGTAGCCGCGCTCACGCGCTTCGGGCAGCATGGTATAGATCTCGCGGATGGCCGTGAACACTCCGGTGTAGGTCGCGGGATTGGAGCGCGGAGTGCGGCCGATCGGCGACTGGTCGATGCGAATGACTTTGTCGATGTTCTCGGCTCCGACGATGGATTTGTGCTCGCCGGACTTTTCGCGTGAGCGGTAGAGCTGGCGCGCAAGGGCGCGATAGAGAATATCGTTGACCAGCGTGGACTTGCCGGAGCCGGAGACTCCGGTCACCACCGTCATTACGCCGAGCGGGAAAGTTACGTCGAGATTCTTGAGATTATTTTCCTTTGCGCCGAGAATGGTGAGCGCCGCTCCGTTTTTTTGACGCCGCTCGGGACGCATCTCGATTTGCACTCTGCCAGCGATGTAAGCGCCGGTGAGCGAGTTGGGCTCGCGCATGATTTCCGCGGGAGTTCCGTGGGCGACAAGAGATCCGCCGTGGCGACCTGCGCCGGGGCCGAGATCGATGACGTAGTCGGCGCGGCGAATGGTTTCTTCGTCGTGTTCGACGACGAGCACGGTGTTGCCCAGGTCGCGCAGATTTTCGAGCGCGGTGAGCAGGCGGCCGTTGTCGCGATGATGCAAGCCGATTGACGGTTCATCGAGCACGTAGAGCACGCCGCGCAGTTTCGAGCCGATCTGCGTGGCGAGGCGAATGCGCTGGCCTTCGCCGCCGGAGAGCGTTGCGGCGGAACGGTCGAGCGAAATGTAGTTCAGTCCAACCGCATTCAGGAATTGCAGACGCTCGACAATTTCGTGCATGACGCGGCCGGCGATCTTTTCCTCGCGGCCGGCAAGCTTGATGCTTTGCGCCACTTCGAGCGCTCGCGAAATCGGCAGCGCGGTGAAGTCGGCAATCGACATGCCGTTCACTTTTACCGCCAGACTTTCCGGGCGCAGACGCCTGCCCTGGCACGTGGGACACTCCGTAGCCGACATGTGATCCATCAGCCAGTCGCGGTAGCCTTCAGACGTGGATTCTTCAAGATTTTGCTTCAGGTATCCGAAAATTCCTCGGAATCCGGTCTTGCCGCGGCCCGACTCGCCGTTCAAAAGCAGGTCCTGGATTTTGTCGGGAAATTTTTCAAACGGCACGCTGAGGTCGATACCGTGGGCTGCAGCCACGACTTGCAAACTGTGGATGAGTCCTTGCGACGCCGAGCCGGGTCCGAGGCCGCCATCAAGCAGCGGCTTTGACCAGTCGGTGATCACCTTCGCAGGATCGAAATCGAAGCGGCTGCCGAGGCCGTGGCACTCGGGACACGCCCCATACATGCTGTTGAAGGAAAACGAGCGCGGCTCGAGTTGCGGGACGCTGATGCCGCAATCGGGGCAGGCGAGCTTTTCGGAATAAAGTTGTTCATCGCCGCCGACGACCGATACTTGTACCAATCCGCCGGCCAGCTTCATCGCCAGACCGACTGACATCTCGAGCCGGTGCTCGATGCCGGGCTTGACCAGCAGACGGTCAATCAGCACCTCGACGGTGTGATTCTTGCGCTTGTCGAGGTTGAGGTCGTCCTCCATGTTCACCAGTTCGCCATCGACGCGGGCGCGGGTGTAACCGTGCTTGAGCAACGTCTCCATCTCTTTCTTGAATTCGCCTTTGCGCCCGCGCACGATCGGCGCCAAGACCATGACGCGGTCTTGGGGCGAGAGCGCCATCACGCGATGCACGATCTGGTCGGCGGACTGGCGGCTGATGGGGTGTCCGCACTTGGGGCAGTGCGGTACGCCGATGGAAGCGAACAACAGACGAAGATAGTCGTAGATTTCGGTGATGGTGCCGACGGTCGAGCGCGGGCTGCGGCTGGTGGTCTTCTGCTCGATGGAGATGGAGGGGCTAAGTCCATCGATGGCATCGACATCCGGGCGCTCCATCTGGTCGAGGAACTGGCGGGCGTAGGTGGAAAGGGTCTCCACGTAGCGGCGCTGGCCTTCGGCATAAATCGTGTCGAATGCGAGAGAAGATTTACCCGAGCCGCTCAGTCCGGTGACCACGGTGAGGGTGTTGCGGGGAATCTCAACGTCGATGTTCTTGAGGTTATGCTGGCGCGCCCCGCGCACCGAAATCTTGGTGATTGCCATTTGACGCTTGTCTGAAAATCCGCGACGGATTGCCCTTCCGTAATGTCGACAGGTCTGCAGATATGTTCGACATTGGGAATGCACAACTCTACTCCGTATCTTAGTCGTCAATAGCGGTGAGCGTCAACGCAAGTAGATTGAAGAAACCGCATATACGGAAGGTGAGTTGGCGGCATCTGAAATACTGCAACTTACCGCAATCTAGATAGGGTGGTTGACCGTGATCTCGCTCTTCATGCCCCTGATTCTCTGCGTTACCGTGGTCGCGTCGGTTGGGATCGGCGTGTTTTCCGCTTACGCAGCAGTCATCTGCATTTTGAATGCTTTTGGCCGCACGCCGCAGCATTCGATTGCCGCAGCCCGTCCGCGGCTCGCTCTCGTTCCCATGCAGAACCACGCCAGCGGCGACTAGAAACGCTCTCGGCATTAGTACGGCGCGCCAGTACTGGGCCTCATCTTTCCGTCCATCATCTTTCCGTCCATCATCCGTCCATCGATCTCATCGAGGATTCACCGGGTCATGCTGGCGCGCTACTTCTGCGGCTGCGCCTCCGGCTTTTTCTGATCGGGAGATTGAGGAGGAGGCTGCGGCGGATTCTGTCCCGGCTTGTCGTCGCCCTTCGGAATCTCCTGGCCTTGATACAGAATCTTCACGCTGGAGCCAAACCGCTTGTAGTCTTCGTACTTCAAGATCTCGCGAATATGGATATCGCTTAGGTTGAAGTGCAGAGTGTCATCGGCGCGGGTGTAGCTGGGGAACCAGTATTTGCCGTCGACTTGCTGCCGCCAGGTAGTGAACTTGGGGTAAAGATGTTCGTCCTTGCCCTTCTTCTTGGTGTCGCGGGTCTCGGGCACGGCCTGGCCATAGGTCTTTACGACTTGGAAATCGTGATCGTCCACCCAGATGCGTCCTTGAAAATAACGCTTCTTGCCAACGATCTGCTTGGGAGCGACGTCGAACACATAGCAGTGCAGCTCGTCTTCGGACTGCTGGCCCACGTACAGGATGTTGTATTCCGCAATCTCATCGCTGGTGAGCACGAAAGGCAGGCGGTTGCGGAAATCTTGAACGTCGCCTTCATCGAGCGAAAGACCGCCTTGCTCCAGACTTGACTGAGGAGCAAACACTACGTTTTCTATGCGCCTGCCTTTGTCGTCAAACAGCACATCGAAAACTTCGTGGTACTCGCCCGTGATCGTGTCGCCATCCAGCGTTTTTACGGTGATGTCCTGGCGGTAGGTGTACTGATCGCGCGCCGCTTTGAATTCCTTTTCCTTGGCGGCGAAGTGCTGGATAATCTCCTCGGGAGTAACGCCTTTGGGCGGAGTGTTTTCGAGGGGGCCTTCCTGCGCCACAGCGGGCAATGCCGCGAAGGCGCAGGCAACCAGAGCGGTAAGAAACAAGACACCGTGCAAAGGCCGTTTCATAACCCTATTTTAGCGGATAAGTCGTGGTCGATTCCCGCGAAGACGGGCGGGCTGGAAAATTCCTTGGTGTGTTCACATCGTCTGGACCGCGGCGACCCTCCCCCGACCCCTCTCCGCTCAGTGAGGCCGGGGTAGGGCGCTACGGTTCTGCCACTTACTTGGATGCCGTATCAAGGAAGGGGTTGCCGTGGGAAAGCCGGCAACTAGAAGCCAGCGGCTCCACCCTGCTACACTCATCCGTTTGCCGAGGAGATCCGTCGATGCGTCGTTTCTTTTTTGCGTTTCTCGCCCTCATCGCGTTCACGCTTCCAGCCTTCGCCCAGGCCAAGCATCCCTTCACCTTCGAAGACATGATGAAGCTGAAGCGCGTAGGCGAGCCCGAAGTCTCGCCCGACGGCAAGTGGGTGATCTTCAGCGTGGTCGATGTGGATCTCGAAGCCAACACGAAGACGCCGCATATCTGGGTCGTACCTACGGCTGGAGGTCAGGAGCGCGAGATCATCGGCGATCAGGATGCGGATCGCCCGCGCTGGGCGCCGGATGGGAAGCATTTCGCTTTCCTCTCAACCAAAGAAGGTGGGTCGCAAGTTTGGATTGCAGACTTCGACGGCGTGTCAGGAACCGTGACGGCCGTACACCAGTTGACTTCGATAGCAACGGAGGCTAGCGGTGAACTTTGGTCGCCCGACGGGAAGAACATTCTTTTCACGTCCGATGTGTATCCCGAGTGCGATGGAGCAGAAGGTCAGGAGACCGGATGTAATGTCAGGAAGCTGAAAGAAGCGAAAGAGTCGAAAGTCAAGGGACAGATTTTCACTCATCTGCTGTATCGGCATTGGAACGCATATAGGGAAGGTAAACGAACACATCTGTTTGTAGTATGCGTTACGTGCGGCTGCGGTGGCGCGGTGGACGGGATCGATAGTCGGGGACTCTGCTCAATCGCTCAGGACCTCACGCCCGGAGACTACGACGCGCCCGTGTTCTCGCTCGGCGGCCAGGACGAATATGCCTTCTCGCCCGACGGGCAGGAGATTTGTTACACCTCGAATCACGACAAGAATCCGGCTGCTTCCACCAACAACGATCTCTGGATCGTCCCGGTCGGTGTGGGAGCGGGCGACTCGCCCGCTCAGGTTTTAGCCAAGACCAAAAACATTACCGCCGACAATCCCGCCAGCGACTCGACGCCGCTCTATTCGCCCGATGGCCGCTACATCGCCTACCGCGCCCAGCAGAGACCGGGATACGAGAGCGACCGCTTTCGGTTGATGCTGTACGACCGCAAGACCGGCGAGAAGAAGGATGCAACTGAAGCTTTTAAGTATTGGGTTGGGTCATTTGCATGGGCAGCTGACTCCGCGAGGGTCTATTTCACGAGCGAGGTAGAAGGACAATCATGGATCTGGCTGGCAGAGCTAAAAAAGGAATTGGTAATTAACACCAGACCTGTGAAATTCGGAATTCGGCGCGTGAGCGACGGATTCAATGACGACCTCACTGTTGGCAAAACAGGTGATTTCCTTTTCTTCACGCGAATGTCGCTACGGGGACCAACTGAGATTTACGCAGCGCCCCTTTCGGAGCTGGATACGAGGGTCGAGCCACAGGTGACCCAACTGAGCCACCTCAATGATGCACCTCTGTCACAGATTCAGATGTCGCCACTTGAATCGTTCTATTTCGCCGGTGCTCACAACGACAAGGTCGAAGGCTTCCTGGTCAAGCCGCCGAACTTCGATGCCAGCAAGAAATATCCCGTGAAGTTCCTCATCCACGGCGGGCCGCAGGGCGCCTGGGGAGACGATTGGAGCTACCGCTGGAATCCCGAACTCTTCGCCGCCAACGGATACGTGGTCATCATGATCAACTTCCACGGCTCGACCGGCTACGGGCAGAAGTTCATCGACGCCATCAACGGCGACTGGGGCGGCGCTCCGTTTGAAGACCTGATGAAGGGTCTTGACTACGCCGAGAAGGCTTATCCATTCATCGATAAAGACCGTGAGTGCGCGCTCGGCGCCAGCTACGGCGGCTACATGGCCAACTGGGTGCTCGGTCACACCGACCGCTTCAAGTGCATCGTGTCGCACGACGGCATGTTCAACGCCGAATCCGCCTGGGGCACCACCGAAGAACTCTGGTTCAATGACTGGGAGTTCAAAGGCACTCCCTACGACAACCGGGCAATGTATGAGAAGTGGTCGCCGCACCAGTACGCGAAGAATTTCAAGACGCCGACTCTGGTAATTCATGGCCAACGCGACTACCGCCTCGACGTGAGCGAAGGCTTGCAGCTTTTCACCACGTTGCAAATGGAAGGCGTCCCGTCAAAAATGCTGTATTTCCCCGACGAGGGCCACTGGGTGCAGAAGCCGCAGAACTCGCAGCTTTGGTACAAAACGGTCAACGACTGGGTGGATCAGTGGACGAAGAAGTGAGACAGGCCTGCGGGCTTCGCCTGTCAGGCTTCAGCACACGCCGTGTGGGGGCAGCCGCCCTCGGCTGTCCAGCCGAGCGAAGCTCGGCGGTTCGTGTGGCGCGGGTGCACTCGCCCGAGTCCGGAGGTAAAGAATGAATCCGATCCGCAAGAATAAACCCAAGAGCCCCGGCGCCAAGCAAGCTTCGCTCGACTTTTCTCAGGCTGACGCCCAAGCGCGACTCGACTCTTTCCTGGCGAAATACGACCTGGAGGTGGCCGCCTTTGCCCGCCGCGCGCTGACGAAAATGCGCAAGTTCGTTCCCGGCGCTGTCGAGATGGTTTACGACAACTACAACTGGCTGGTCATCGGCTTCAGCCCCACGGAGCGGCCCTCGGAGGCGATTTTCTCTATTGTGCTTCCTCCAGGCCGCGTCACCCTCTGCTTTCTGCAAGGCGCAGGTTTGCCCGATCCGGCAAAGCGCCTGCAGGGCAGCGGCAATGTGGTACGAAACATCTGCCTGTACGACGCGGGCGAGCCGGACGCCCGCGTGCTCGACGACCCTGAAGTCCGCGAACTCATCAACGTAGCTCTGAACCGCGCCAAGGTTCCCATGCCCGCTCGCGCGCGCCGCAAGCTGATCATCAGGTCGGTATCGACAAAACAGCGGCCACGCCGGTCCGCACCGGGGAAGTAACTCTGCAGACGCGGTCCATCCTCATTCTCACTGATCGTTGGACCGTACTTGTCGCGCTGGTTTCTCGGGCGCGGGAACACTTCCGTGCCACGGGCTACTCGTGGGTGGGGCAGTGTTCCCGCTGCCGTTCTGGGGGTAAATTTCCATTACATCCTGCAGGGCGGCAAGCGCTCCGGCCGAAACCTGGATTTCGACCTCCAGCGGCCCGGTGAACGATCCCACTGAAGGGAGGAAACTTGCCAGGCCGTTGGGATCGCTCTGCACGCTGGTCTGGGTCGCGCTCAAGATGACGGGCATTCCCGTTTGTGTAACGGTGGGATCACCTGACGTGAGCGTAAGACCGTTCCCCGGCGGACGCAGCACGGTGGATTGAAACAGCACGCTGGCTCCGAGAACGGGATTGGGCGGCGTGGAAGAATCGGTCACGCGAACCGTCAAGGGCTGAAACGCCTGCCCTGTGATCACCTGCCCGGCTCCCGCAACGGCCTGCAAGTTCAGCAACCCGGCCGCGACCGCATTCCCATAGACGGTTTGGCAAGGACTGTTTGCGGGCGCGACGCAGGCGGTGAGTTGCACGTTGGCGGTAAAATTCGTCAGCGTGAGCGTGACCGAGGCGTAGCCGCTGCTGTTGGTTACCGCACTCGCGGAACTGAGCGAGCCGGAGCCCTGCGCGATTCTGAAGTTCACCGTATCACCGGCCTGCGGCACACCGGTACTCACGACACGCGCCGTGATTGGCACGCTAACGGTTACTCCCTGAGCCACCCAAAGATACGGAGTGGTTACTCCGATATCCAAAGACGAAGACGTGGCCAGCAGAGTGGCGGCGACGGACTGCGACGGATTGTAGACGCCAGGAGCGAGGGTTGCCGTGATGGTCGCAACCCCGGTGGCTCCGGGCGTAACCCACGTGGAAGCCATTCCGCTTTCGTCGGTGATTCCTGAACAGGTGGACGCGCCACCGCAGACTGAGAGTGTGACTCCGTTGGTGGTGGTCCATCCCACGGTTGCTCCGGCCACTGGCGTTATGCCATCGGAAGCCACGACCCGCACGATCACAGGATTAGTGGCCTGGGTCCCGACCGGTGTTGGGGGGTTTGCTCCCTGCAACAGTAGGACCTCGTCCGTGGAAGCGGCTCCGAAGGTAAGCGCATCAGTCATGATGGAGAATGCGCCGCTGACCGGGTCGGTGATTGTGATGGTCTGCGGCCCGTCGCTTTGCCCGGGAGCGGCCACCAGAATCTGGCTGGCATTGGTGGCCAGCAACGGCAGGGCCGTGCTGCCCAAGGTGACACTGAGCTCCGGTGCAAAGCCAGTGCCCTGCAAAGTGATTGCACCGCCGCTTGTAGGAATTCGCGGCGGGTTCACCGAATCTCCGTAGAGCACGTGGGCGTGGTATTGATAATCGGGGCGGCCGTCACCGCGCAGGTCACCCACGCCGACGATAAAACCGTTCGAACTCAAGATTTGCGCGTCGAGACGGCTCATACCGAACGTTTCGGAGTTGAATGGCCCCGGCGTAAGCGCTGGCGGAGCTGTGCCCTGCGGGTCGCCGAGGGTCCAGATGCCGATCACAGGTTCCGCTTTGGATTCGCTCGGCACGCCGGTCTCATCCAGCGCGGTAACAGCTACCGACAAAGTGCGGTTGGCCTTGGCGGTGATCAAAAAGTAAGCTACATCGCCGTAGCCGCTCAACGAGCCCACCCAGTCGCCGGGAGACGGAACCTGCGCGGGAGCAGCCCATGTCTCCATTGCAGCCCACGGCGGAACCGGCTGTGCGCTGCCCGACATCGGAATGTCCTGCTCAAACTCGCCGCCCGCGCTCACGGTTACTACGATGGGCTGAAAGGTTCCGGAAGGGGCTACCTGGGAAAAGTCGTAGGGGCACACGCCGTCGGACCACAACGGGTCCAGAGCCTCCACGGAGAGTTGGTATTGCGCCGTACTCGCGCCATTCGGGATCGATAGGCCACCAAGATCGAAGAATCCTTCCACACTTTGTTCGTTTGATCCGAACTCGCTGTAGGGATTGCCCAGCGGATCGGTTAAGCCCGTGATGGGATTCCCCGCGTTGCCGGTGAAGAGAAATCCGGAAACCGAGGACGCCGAGTACTCGGTTGAAGGCTGGCCGGTGGAGGGGTCAATCCAGCTTGCAACCACATTCACGCCCTGCATGGGCTGGGCTTCGGCACCCGCGTGATCCACAAAGTAAACAGACCCGTAAATGCGGGCTGCGGAGGCCGACGTACTTACGGGATAGAGGCGGGAAACAGCCGCTATGTCGTCGGCCGCGAGTTGGAAGGGATTCGGGTAGCAAAGGGTAATCGGGATGCAGTTCACCGGGTCCATGTAGTGCATCACGGGAAAACCGGCGAAGTCATTGGGAGTGGGGGGAGGGTTGCCGGTGATCACGTTCAGGTTCAGCTGCGACCAACCCAGACCAAGCACGTTGCCCAGCACGCGCACGAGCCGGTATTCCACGTCCGTGAGTTGCGAAGACTGTAGCGCGCACTGCCCGTTGATAACGACTAAAGCGTGCAGAAAATTCGCGCTCGTACCAAAATTGTCCACGCCTCCGTAGACCGCGTTCCAGAAGCATTCCGAGGACTCCCCGGCTCCGGCGCCAAGCAATGCGTCAGTTACGGAGCCGTCATAGTCGTAGACGATGCCAACCGGGGTTTGCGTAGCGGAAGGAGTGATATCGGCGGGAGCGGCGACCGTTCCATTCGAGTCGACCTCGATGTTGCTGCCGTTAACGTCTTCGGCGAGTTGTCCGGCGTTCGTTGCCGTGATGGCAGCGGTGGAAACAGAGGTCCATTGGCTGAAGGCGCTGGCTACAAAGCTGTTGGCCGAGGCGTTGGGCAGTATGGGACTAAGATCTCCCTGGTCGGTGTAGTAGTTCACTTGGCCCTGAGACCAAGTGACCGGCAGGCCCATGGTCGAGGAGGTGAAATAACTGGAGCCCGCCACGTACTGAGGTCCCCCTGCACGAATCAGTCCAGGGCATAACAGCACCACCGACAGAATTGTGGCCAGCCTCGGAATCGGGAGCGTGGCGAATGCCATCCTTTTCTCCATAGTCCGTCTCATTCGCCTCCACCGGCGAGCCGTACAGCCTGGGCGAAATCGACGTAGGGAACCAAGGTCTTTCCGCCGAGAATAGGATCGGACGCCAAAACCGCAGCATGTTGGGCGCTCATGATGATCCTGTCCCGGGGATCGATCGCGAATCTTCCCATGGCCCGGCCCACCGGGCTGCTAAGGCCCAGCCTGCCCGGAGAATACAGAAACAGCAGGACGCGCTCGCCGACACGGTAGCGCTCGCCGCTGGCCCAAAGACCGGACCATTCGTGGATCGTCAAGCTTTGGCCCGATGCAGCACCGCGAATGCCATGGTCAACCTGGAAGGTAACAGCGGTCGCGGAAGAGCTTAGCCCGGAAGACGGGATGGCACGCCCCACAGAGGTAACGCGGCCAGCGAAAATGATTCCCGCGGTGCGAACGATTTGCTGGAGGGCGATCGTGCCGGGAGGCAAGGGATAATGGCTCGGCACCGTGGGAAGCAAAGGAAGCTGGCCCGGCAAGATCGGTGCAGCGCGCGGGAAAAGCGCCAAAGTTGGGGCTTCGGCGCGATCCGCAACCACGTCCTGCGCCCTCAGAAGCCCAGGGGCCAATAGCATCGGCACTATGAAAATCAGCGAAAAACCGGCGAGCAGACGCCAGTAACTCCCTGTCATAACCATCCCCTGGGAACAACTGTCTGCTCGGAGGACTCTGGGAAACCGAGTTTATCTTAGATAGTCGCTCAGCGGCGGCGCAGTGACGGATGTCACAAGCAGCCTGTGAATTGCCGGACCATTTCCACTTTGGGAAGAAAGTCTCAGGCTAATCATCCTGCCGGAAATGCCGATGGTTCGATAGTACAGATAAGGACGGCGGATACGTGAGGATTCTCTTAGTCGATGACAGCAAAGCCATTCTGCACGAGAACGAGCGTGTGCTTATTGAGGCAGGGTATGAAGTGGTTTGCGCTGAGGACGGCGACTCTGCTCTGCAGCTGGCTCACGAGCAGAAGCCTGACCTTATTCTGCTGGATATGATCTTGCCCAAGATGAGCGGGCCAGACGTGTTGGAGCACTTGAAAAAAGATGCCGCGACGGCTGACATTCCAGTTGTGGTGTTGAGCAGCCTCACGGAAAAGAACCGTCCAAAGCTGATCGAAGCTGGGGCTGAAGATTATGTGGAAAAAAACTCGTTAACGCCCCTGCCGGGAATTAACCTCTTGCCGAAGATTCTGGAGAATGTGATCTGCCGCATCAACCGCAAACGCGGGGTCGCTTTTGGCAGCATTCCGGTGATCAAGTAGCACACAACCCTTGCTTGGGCCACTCCGGACTGCACTCTCCCAATCTTATTCCCCAGCGGAAAGTTTGTCCCGAGCGAACTCTCGGCTAGAGCGCGTGCCCCAAGTGCTCTTCAGCGCTAAGATTAGCGCCGGCGAGCAACAGTAGCCCCGACAGGAACGCCCAGAACATCATGCTCACCGACAGCGCAAAGGGCCCATAGACTTCGGCGAAATCGAGCCACGGCAAAGCCAGGATGTAGCCGTACTTTAACGCCTCCGAGAGCACTCCCATGATGAGGGCGGCAGGCAGCACGGCACGAGCCGGAACTTTTCCGTTAGGCAGCACCCAATAGATGAGGAAGAAGATGGCGATGCTGGCGGCAATGGCGAAGACCTTCATTACCACAAATCCCACAAGGCGAATAAACCCTGTACCGTGGCCGCGAAGCAGAAATCCCATCAAAGCTACGTTTCCGGCGGTCATGGCGATGGAAAGCAGGGCCAGCACGCCGCAACCGAAAGCCAGTCCCAGCGAGATCAACTGATTGCCGAAGTAGGAGCGGTTTTCGGGGAAGCGCCAGATGCGGTTGAGCGCCACCTCCAGCGGCATAAATACGCCGGACGAAGTCACCAACAAAATGATCAGCGCGACCACTTGCACGCGGTGACGCGCGTTCACCATGGCGTTCAGGTTGCGGATGACGAACTCCTGCCCGGCCGGGAGGTAGTCGCGCAGCAACTCAATCACTACGTCGTACATCACGCGCGAGTGAAAAACGCGCCGGATGAGCGTCATCAAAAGCACAACGAAAGGGAAAAACGAGAGGATCGAGTTGGCGGCGACCGAGAAGGCAAAGGTGTGAACGTCGGTGCGCAGAAGGTATTTCACCGTAGCGATCACCAGCCCAGAGGATCTGGGACGGTGCGGGTGCGCGGGTCCGCTTGCCGTTGGCCTTGAAGCGGTAGTTGTCGTGGAATCGGGCGCTGGCATTGCCTAATCCTATCAACGGTCGCGGCCTGCTCTGGCGTAACCAAAGGTCTGGCCGGGCCGGGACAATGCTTTTCCTCTAATTGTTGAGACTTTAAAATGTGACCAATAGTCATGCTGAAACCTCTGCCTTCTAATTCTTCTTGCGAAACGATTTAACACTCCTTATTATCGTTTGCTCATTACCGGGGAATGCCGGGCGATGAGTTTGTTAGGCAGGTTGACGTTTGAGCAGGTCGGTAAAATCAGCACCGATGGTCAAGGCTCCAGAAGTTCGCGCCGCATTTTGTTTGCACGGCGATGAACCGAGGAGTCTTTCGCTTTGGGGACGATTTCGTCGGCTTTGAGAACACAACCGCGTTCCACCGCTTTTCTTGAGGGGGCTGCCCCGGTTCGCCGGGGCAACTACGAGAAATCCGGGGAACTAATTCTTAGCGACCAGGGGAAAGGAGTTTTCTGTGAGAGAGAAAGGTACTGTGAAGTGGTTCAACGGGGCGAAGGGATATGGTTTTATCCAGCGCTCCACGGGAGAAGACGTTTTCGTGCATTTCTCCGCGATTCAGGAGAACGGCTACCGCTCGCTCAACGAGGGCGAGACCGTGGAGTTCGATCTGCTCAAAGGCCCCAAAGGCTTTCAGGCGGGTAACGTCGTCCGCGCCTAGCTTGCTGTTACCGCGATTGCCAACCCTCCCGCTCCCAGCGGGAGGGTTTTCCTTGTTGCGGGCTTGGATCATTCCATAACGAATGTGGAACAGCCTCATTTGATCTGGAAATTCGCCGGATCAAGGCCAACATTAGTGAGAACCTTGTCCGCGGTCATATCCCAATCGTAGGCACGGGTCGGGCTACTCTGCGGCTCCTGGGTGTACCGAAGATCGTAATGCCGGGGCAGCGTGAGTCCGTTATCTGTCTGAAAATTACTGAAGCGTTCCTCAATGGTGTAGCGGACTTGCCGCTGGTTCGCGCTGTCTCTCGCATCGCGGCCGACGCCAGGTTGCCACACCATCGAATAGACCGTCATCACATGACGATAAGTCTCGGGATCGAAATATAGCTTGATGGCCATGTCGGTGTTGGCCTTCGGGAAATACTCGATGCATTGCAGGTCGTGGCCGTCGATCTTCTTCAAGCCAACGGAGTCCAGCCTGCCCCGGCTGTGGTCAAGATTTTCGAGGGCCCAGCCCGTGGTAAGTTCTCCGCCCAGCCAGCCTTCTTTGAGGATGAAGTCCTGGGTGCGCACAAAATCGCCGAACGAACTCGGCTGGTGCGAGGACGTAAAAACGGCAAAGGAAGTTTTATCGCCATCGAAGGCAAATCGTTCCCCATGCCACGGACCGCTGCCGAACTTCATCCCGAAGTTCAGCTCGCGCTGCTGGGATATGCTCCACCAGCTACCGTCGGCATTGCCTACGTTCCCGACCAGATCCTTGAAATGCAATGTGCCCTGTAGGACGCGCGACTTGACCGCCGCTCGCGCCTCCGCCGTGCCGAGTGAATCGAGGTGTTTGGCAACGATCTCTTCCGGTTTGGTGTCGTCGGCGCCAGCGATTCCTGAAAGGGAAATAAGAAACAGGCAAACTGTAGCTGTATATCGCATCGCGAGCGTCTCCTTTTAAGTTGTGGATTTGCCCAAGATTGTCGCTCGGCAGGAACCCCGAAACGGTGCTGCCCACGTTCTCAACACCTGCCGTTCCCAATTTTACTACCTAAGAGTGCCCAAACCCCGAAGCCCAAAGAAAGACTCGATCCCGCGCTTGATTTTTGATGGAGAGGTCCGTGGTGCCCATCCTTCGGCTTGGCTCAGGGCGGGTGCTTCGAAAAAACCACGGACCCTAGCGCAGCCCTGCCAGGAAGTACCGACAAAAGCCGGCCCCTGAAATTGGCTGTGATACAATTCGGCAAATTTCCAGCAGAAACTGGACGATGTTCCGCACCCGCTGCCTTCCTGCATCTTCGGACAAACGTGAACGGATGCTCTGATCAGTCGATAGAAATATGGACATCGTCTCTCATGCGCTCGTTGGAAACATATTCAAAGAGTTTGATCGCTCCGGTTCGTTGAAGGACAAGCTAGTCATCATCTCGTTTGCTTTCCTTGCCGACATCCCGGTGATGTTGCTGATGTACCCGCTGCTCGGATACGAGAACGGCCGGCCCTACTGGATACCCCACAATTCAGACTGGGTGGGGGCCCGATCGGCTCACCCGATCTGGTCCATGAGTTGGGAGATCCCACATAGTTTGCTGTTTTTCCTGTTGATTATTATCCCGCTGGTAATTTGGCTTCGCCTACCCAGGCTGGCAATTCTCGCTTATCTCTCCCATATCCTTCTCGATCTCCCCACCCACACGGGAGAATGGGGAGTCAAGCCGTTTTATCCCTTCCCTTTTATGGTGAATGGCTTCACTGATGCATGGGCGTGGCCATTTTCCTACATGGCGATCTCATGGGTAGTCCTGATAACCGTCGGCTGGAGCATTCATTCGTATAGAAAATCAAGAGCCTGATTGGTCGCAGCGAAACTTCCGGCACTGAACCGGGGCTAGAGTGAACATAGAAACCCCGCCCAAGCCGCGCTTGGGCGGAGGGCCGTCAGGAGAGCCTGAGCACTCCACCGTGAAACCACCCGGTCACGGTTCCGCGAGCAACTTAGGCTTACAGGTTTGCGTCTTAGGATCGTAAACCTGCCCCTGCATCTCGCAGGTATTGCACTGAAAGCGGCCATACGTAAAAGTGTTGGTGCCCGAAGTCACGCAGCCCTCCCCTCCCGAATCGCAATCGGAATTCTGTTTACACGATTGAAGCAGGCGGTCCCAGCAGCATTTGGCAACATTGCACTGGAACGCACCGTACTTCTTGGTGGGCGTTCCCGAATAGACGCAGCCCTCGCCTCCCGGATCGCAGGTGGAATCGAGCGAACAGCCTTGAACCTGGCGATCCCAACAGCACTTGCCGAGCGCCGTGTCGCCGCCCGTAGGCTCGAAAAACCATCGCGCGTTGACACCCGCGGTACCGCCGTTGCGGTCGACGTAGGGCGATTGATATTTGTCGTAAAGGTACATGTACTGGCTGTAGTAGGTGCTCATGATCGACCACTGCGGCCCTTGTAATCCCGGAAGGTTCGATATCTTGTAGGTCGTGGGGCCAGCCCAGGAAGTGGGATCGAACCGGTTGTAGAACCAAAACAGCTTCGCCGCCCCGTTGTAGGTGGGGATGGGGTTCGTGACGACGTAGCTCAGGAACAGACGAGGATCGCTGGCCACTCGCAGCATTCCCTGATCCTTCGATCCAACCAGAATGAAGTCGAGCGGCGGCTGGCCCGGTTTGTTATACACCCAGGCGTCCGGCGCGATGCCGCCCGCAGCACTCATGTACTGCCCGTTAGCCACGCTCTTGACGCGCACACGAATCCCGCTATCGGCGGGCAGGTCCGGAATCTGCCAGCCTGCAGGCGGATTGTCGTAACCAGTGTCACCGCCGTTTATCCAATTGAGAGGACTCCAGGTGAGCCATCGCCAGGAGAACCAGATGTGCGTGGACGTGTCAAATAGGTCCTCAAAGCCGCTCCAGGGAACTGCGTTATACAGGCACACCCGCTGCAGCGCTTCCAGCCTGTGCACCTCTGCCAGTTGATCGTCGGTTCCGTTCAGCTTTTGCATGCACGCCTGCTGGGTCTGCCCCTTGCCGCTTTGCTGATCCAAAAGCACGTAGGTGTCGTCCCGGTGATTTGGATCGTCGTACCAGGTCTTCATTTCGTTCTCGTCGTAGTTCAGCCAATTCTTGACCAGCGTGTTCGCCTCGGCCACTGCCGCTGCCTCACGCTGGCTCACGTCCGTTGCCATGGTGCGAATGAACGCTGCCCACAGGTCTTTGGTCGCCTCTTCGGCTACCAGCGCATTGGCTCTCATGTTGACGGGCTTGTACGATGGCCATCCCGGGTCCCACGCTGAATCCGTAATCCAGATCACGTCGCCCGTTTTGTAGAAGTCCTTGTCCGTGGGCATCAAATGCGAGTGCTGCTCGGAACCTTTGGCGCACAGGTAACTCTTCACCTGCCGCACCCGGGTGTAGTTGTCTATCGTGCTGCTGCGCACTGTATGCTCGGGGCTGAATGAGTCCTCGAACAAATGCACGGCGCGGCCAAAAAGGAAGTAGTTGCGGTCCACATCGACCGCTGTGGAGCCCGAAGCGCCTCCATCGTATACATTCATGATGGTGGGTGGCGCCATGGCCGCCGCCACGAAGTATTTAATGAATCGCACCTGCGAGTTATAGGCGGCATTGACTCCGCCCGCGCCTCCAACGTCGTCGTAGCGGCGCATGAAGTGGTCGTTCTGAACCTCGGCCGGCTCCTGCGCCACCGCGTCAAAGCAGTCTTTGGCGATCTTGGGTACCTTTCCGGGCAGGACGTTGTATCCCGCGATGTCAACCCAGCGCTCGCCCACGATGGCGTCGTACACCGGCTTGTACCTGGATTTGTAGGCCTCGCAGGCCTTGGTCGTACAAGTATTTTGCTTAATGCGCCGCACCTCGCCCTGCGCACCCGACAAGTCGATGTTCTTCGCCAGCCCCTGCGTCCAACCCTTGCGGGGATCGCCGTCCCTGTCTTCCGGATCAGGAGGATCGGGTGGACCGTTGTAGACGAGCAATTCAATCGCTGCCATCCGGGTTATCCACTCGTGTCCCATGGGAGTTAAACTGCCCATATCGAATATGCTGGCACCGCTCTGCGTGTAGCTCCACCCGGCGAGCGTACCGAAAACACAGACCAAAACAACAACTGCGACCGCGACCACTGCAAACCGAAGTCGAACCATAGACGAATCTCCTCTCGAATTGGTTTAAAAGAACCGGGCGGATTTGGAACTGCCCCTCTCCCACTGCGCTGAACTTGTTGGCGATGATGCAGCTAGGCGCGTGCAGCCCGCCCGCGGCTACCGATCGCCATGGGATGCGGGGCCACTGGCTCGACAGCAAGCAGACCGACAAAAAGCAGACTGATAACGGCTAAATTAGTCGAGAGAACCCGAGGCTTTGCACGGCAGGTCTCCTTGTATAGCTTGTGCAGCGGCTGCTGACACCGAAATCTATAAAGAAGGAGCCTGCGACCTAATAATCGTGGACAGCCTACCTACCGAAGGTTGGTTTGTCAATTCAATAAGTAAAAACTTGAAGGGCTACTCCATAAGTAGCGGGATCCCATTTCTCGCGTCGTCTGCAAAAAGCCTGCCTTGAGCGAAGCCGAGGGGTTACGGCTTGAAATTGCTGTTCACAGTCAAACCCGTTATAGCTGTCTGCACTCCGCGCGACGTCGTAGCATACTTGCCGCCGTGCAACGCTCCATAACTGTTGAGCTGGGCCTCAGAAAACGTGATTGGCTCCTTCAACACCACCCAGGTAATCGGCGGAGTGCAGCCCGGAGTCGTCAACGACCCCATATAGGTGTAAAGCTTCGGGTTCTTGATATTGTTGGTGCCCGGTATCATTTGAACCGGATCCAAACTGTCGGTACGGCCGATATGGGTGAGAATCTTGCCGAAGCCCTCGTTTGCCGCTCCCTTATTGACCAACACTCCAATCACCAGGAAACTTTGGTTTCCCTCTGCGTCCGTGTGAACGTTGACCAGGTGCACTTCCATCTGTTCCGCGCCTGTAGGCGCGCCATTGATTTGATGTTCGTTGGGCTGGTGAAAGTGGAACTGCAGCAAGTTGTACTGCGTTCCATTCCATGTAACGTAATTCGGTTTGCTGCCCGGGGGCGGATTGTCATAGTCCACCTCGATCGAGTGTCCGTTATCCACCACCGGGACGGTCGCGCTGAAGTAACTGGTCTGCAATGTCAAATTCGCATTTTCGGTCACAGTCGTGATGTTAATCGGCGACTGTTGAATATCTTTCGTGCTGGCGTTGGCCTGCGAACAGCATTGCGGATACAACGTCGCCCAGTTTGTCGAAGGGTACGACCAACTGCTCGGATTGGGGCATTGCGCGGAGTTTTGGGCAACCCCGCTCAAGGAAAAAGCAAACCCCGCCACGGCAACGAGTAGCAGGTTCTTGAGACGATAGGGACGCGACATATGATCCCTCCTAAGTTGGCCGAAGCCCGCAGTGCGGAACGGCCTGCATAAAGCAGGAGAATGTTACTACATAAGCCGGACCTTTCGACTCACTCCAGCTATTCCGAGCTACCGAGCCACTGCCCACGGTGAGCGGGGAGGTGGCGACGCAAGTTTGGGGCGGTCTCCTTTTTTATTTGTCATCCTGAGGCCCGCGTCCTTTGCGGGCCGAAGGACCTCTGTACTCGCCGGCGCGACTGTGGATCTCTGCCGTGAAATAGTCCCGCGTGCGCTCCTGTGGTCCCGTTCTTGAACCGGAGCAATGGGAGTGGACAGCCGCGAAGGGTGGAGCAGCCGATTGCGTTGGTGGTGTCGGCAAGGAAACTAAGGTGAGCCAGCCCTCCGCGTACTGTGAAGAAGGAGAGATCGTAAGAAAATTACTTCCTAGTACTGGGTTCAGGCTCCCCTAAGAGCATCGCCCAGCAAGTACGCTCGCGAGGTCAACCTGAAATCCACCGCGCTATTGCCAGCGACGATTCGCGGTCATCAACAAGATAGCCAGTTCCTCGTCCTGGAATCCTCCGCAGGACAAAATGACAGCGAATACCGCCGAGACAAAGCCCCAACACAGGTTATTAACGTACCATTTTCCTTCGGCAACCCACGAGTTCTCGACCGAATTCCCAGAGCTGTGAAGTATGATCCAAATGAGCCAGAAGCTGTTAACGAAAAGCATGAGCGAAAAAAGGCCGGCGACCCACTCTAATTCCCCGCTAGGGCCTTTCTCTACAAGCTTTCCAAACAGATCGCAGAGGACAAAAAAGAAAATCGCATGGATAAACAGTATCGGTAGATGAACTAAAAGCAGTTGCTTCCCACTTGGTACGTCCAGTTGGAGCACGCGTTTCACAAAGAAGCGCCTCACATTGCCCGCCGTAAAATAGAAACGATAACCGACTGTCGCAACCGCAAAGGCCAGCAAGATATAGAGGACATCTATCTCCCAACCCAATCCGTGTCGCCGCTTTCCGAATGCGTTAAGAATATTTCCAAATGCCAACGAAAGACTCATCCCGTAGATCGTCCTGATAATATTTAGATCGCGATCTAGCCTTTGCGCGGCGCGGTAGGGGTAACCGATCCAGTCTCGATAGGCCACTCCACAGTTCAAGCCGAACTTTGTCCGAAGTTGCTCAACAAGAAAAGTCCCGGCGCCCTTCTCTTGATACTCCCGTCTCACCGCAACTTCGTACACGATTCCGCGCTTCGATGTTTTGTCGAACCAAGCACGCAGCACGCCGACAAACTTGTTATTCTTGGAGGCTTGGACATAGATGAAATCGCCACCGTTCTTATAAGAGTCTTGAGGGCGGAAATGTTCGCTGACATCCTCCGCATTTTCAGATAGGGATGCGTAGCGCTCGACAAGGTCAATTATTGACGGGGGATCGTCCGAAGGGTCGAATTCCATTTGTCCTCCAGAACCCAGACCGTTCGGATCTAAGCACATCTTCTCGAGATCAAACATTCGCCATACTCGACGTTACGAAATCCGAACAGCCGACGAAGGCGGAGTCGGGCTGCCGCTCGATAAGAACGAAGGGGGCTGGGCCACACGATGGGAACAACCCGTCCCAAGAATTTCCACAACCCCACTGTGACATCTAACCTTGTCCACAGCCCGTCACTTGCGCGATCATGATCGAGGCCGTGACGGTCGGGCCAACCCGTATCGTCGCGCCCCTAAGTCATTGGTTTCAAAGATCTTAGTATCTAAGCTCTTTAGACTCCCGATGTTGCGGGGAACTTCCCGCCAACTCGATGATTCTAAAGATTATGCAAAAAGGGGGGGAGGGGGGCCATTCACCCCGGCCATTCAGGACAAAACGAAGATCGCGCTCAGCCAAGGAGTTTCCAGCGAGTGTACGCAAGATTATTTCAGGCAGAAATCCACAGACGGGGTCTGAACCTTAGCGTACTTCGAGGGACACCAAATCCCCATCCGACACTCCGCCGGACTTATAGTTCACGGACACGGAGCGGTTATTCCACGAGCAGGAGAATGTATCGGCTCCAATCAGCAGCAGCGACTTGTAATCGGCGGTGCGCAGTTTCAAAGCTACTCCGCCGGAGACGACGGTGAGAACGGCGGCCGGAGACTGGGAGCAGTCCACGCCCACCAGGCGTCCCTGGAAAAACTTTGCAGGCCGCGTGTCCGACTTGCCGGAGTTTTGCGCCGTTTGCGCCTCCGCGGCGCGCTTGGCTGCGTCCTGATCGAGCACGTCGAATGGCGAACGTTGTGGAGAGAGTTTTTGGGCCGCGGTTGCGGTTGCGGATGAGATGCCATATTTCTGCTCGGTAGCGAGCCGGTCTAGCTGGGCGCGCGCGTTCGCCGCGATCTGCGGATTGCCGCTGGCTTTCAGGCGCTCGAACAAGGCTCGCGCAGCTTCCCATTTCTTGTCGGCTACGTAAATTTCCGCGAGATGATAAAGGTATTGCTGGTTGCGCGGACTGAGTTGCATGGCCGCGCGCTCGGCCTGCATGGCTGCAACCGGACCACCGCCTTCGGTGCGCGCCACTGCCAACAAGTCATAGGCATCGGCGAATTCCGGATACCAGTCGAGCACGGCGCGCAGATCCTGCATCATGTTGGGCAGGCCTTGAATATCAGTGTGCTTCGACTGCGCTATGCGGTACTTCAGCACGCAGAGGTAGTAGCGGATCCACATATCGTGCTGGCTGAGAGCGGCGGCATCGCCGAGTTCTTCTGCGGCGGCATCGAACTCGGCGTGCTGCAGGTGGTCCCAGGCGAGAGCGCGGTGGGCGATCTCGTTGCCCGCGGCCGCGACTAGCGGAGCGGTCTGCTTGTCGTCTTTGGTGTCGGCTTTGCTGGGGACAGCTGGCGCGGGAGCTGTGGCCAGTGCTTGCAATTCCTGCAGACCGGCTTCGCGGCGGTCAGGGATTCTGGCTTTGATCTCGGCGGCTAAGGCGCGGGCGTCCGTTTCGGGCACTGGCTTGGCCGTGATGGCGCTGTCGCTCGGCCCAACGGGCGCGGGAAACTGGTAGACCTGCGGCGGGTTGGCCTGCGCGCCTGGTTGCCGCGAGGCGTCGAGCGCGGTGAACAGCGGCTTAAGCGAGTGGAAGTAGTCTTTCACCGCCTGGTCGAACTGGGCAGGCGTTACTCCGTAGGCTTTTTGAATGGCTTCTTCCACCGGAACGTGTTGGTTTTCGACGAGGTCAAAATAGGTTCCGGTCTCGGGCAGCTTTTTTTCGTGGAGCAGGTAATGCATCATCATCCACGACTGCGCGTAGAACAGCGTGTGGTGAGTGCCTTCGTTGAAGCTCGCGGTGTCGTGCTTCATGGTGAGCAGATCGGGCAGCGCGAGCCAGACTTCGCCGCCGAGAAGCTCGGTGAGCGATTTCGGAGGACTCCTAACTTCGTGCTGGTTCTCGAGCAGATCTTGGCTGAAGAAGGGGTTCAACTCGGGGTCGCCGCCGATCTCGGCCTGCTTGTTATCGACGCGGAGGGAGCTGAAATATTCGGCGAAGCCTTCGTCGAACCATCCCTCGACCGGAGGATAGTTGTAATTCAGCAGCAGGTGGGCGAAGTCGTGGGCGACGGCGCGCCAGGACTCCTCTTCGAACAGGTTGAGCACGATGAAGTTCTGGTCTTCTCCCGGGACGAAGAAGCCGGGAACGGCGATGGGCTGTCCCTGGCGCAGCGGCGCGGTTTGGTAATAATTCTTGTCGTTCTTGAAGGCGAGAATGGTGAGTGGCAGCGGCTCGTTGAGACGGTCTTTCATCAAGAGGATGGCGAACACCGCGCGCATCTGCTCGAAGCGCAGCGCTACTTCTTTACCTTTTTTATCACCAGCATCGGTGATGACGGTGAAGTGCGTGGAGTGGATTTCAAGCCAGGGAGATTGCTCGGCCGCAGGAGCGGATACGCTAAGGAGAACGCTTAGAAGCATCGCAACAAACGATGAAGCCGGGATCGGACGACAGGCCATGCGTGTTCCGCCGAGGGGCTGCTATCGAAATGCTAACACGGGTTTCAGCCCGAGGTCGCGGGGAGCCTCCGACTACGATTGACGGCCCGAAGCGAAAAGAAGTTAAATGTAAGATCGATTGATCGCGATTGATCAATGTACCTCCGGCCGACCCCAGGGAACGAGAAGGTAGGAGTGATTTCCTTTGCGAGGTGCCGACAATCCTTCGATCCGCCCAAAGCCTCTGTGGGCTCGCGCTCATGCGACGGTTCGAAACTTAGGGCTTGTCCTGATCATCCTTCTTGCGGGATATACCGGAGACATACCGGCTTCCGGGCAGAACCAGAAGCTCGAAGACCAACCGAACATTGTTCACGGCACGGTGGTCAACGCCGTAACCCACGAACC
>Ga0302182_10000548_pt1 | contig 23153 bp, 26 predicted proteins | sample I_Palsa_N3_1_FD_198781 | JGI IMG/M metagenome (GOLD analysis project Ga0302182, IMG submission 198781) | Peat permafrost microbial communities from Stordalen Mire near Abisko, Sweden - I_Palsa_N3_1 | ecosystem: Environmental > Terrestrial > Soil > Palsa > Peat permafrost | place: Sweden...
TTCCAAGACGGCGTCCATTGCCGTCAATGACAGCGATGGTCACTGGCGTGTTTCCTACGCTTTACTTCGAAAAATCGTCGACATCTAGTCTCCGTAACCGCCCCAAACGGGGTCCCGCTAACGGATATTGATTGACGCTTGGCCGTGTCGTTTCGGCGCTGTCATACTGCTCGGTGCAGGACATGACTCACGAGTCCCGTCAGAAGATCCTGTCGGACTTCGCCCCAAGGGGGCAGAAAACGATCCCCTTGCAATAGGCACCCGTGAATTCTTCGGTGCCTTGCAGTGCCCAAAGACGTTGATGCCATTCGCCGCGGGCGAAGGTGCAGGGGACCATTGCGGGATGCACAATCGAACGATTCTGAACGACAGGGCGCTCGACTGGCTCGACGACGTGCTCTGAAAAGCGACTTTGCAGAGCGTCGCTATTTTTTAATTCAATTCCGTATCGCAATTGACCGACCATATTAACCGCTTCCAAAATCGTAGCCGACGCCGCGCGTCGAGCTCCAAAGACCGTTCGTGACCCACAAGCCACGACGGTCGCGGATTGGTGGAATGGCGTCGAACGGCCATTCATGTCTACGGCAATCGAACTTCGAGAAGGCTACCGCAAAATTATAGACCGTCGATCGTCAAGTCCGGATGCGTCCTGTCGATGATCGACTGCCCTTCGGCGAACCCGGCTTGCTCTGCGGCCTCTGCATTTAGAAGATCAGGTACCGCGTGAGAGAAATTCACCCTGCTAGGCGAATAGTGGATATCGGCGCTGGGGCGACAAACGTATCCGACGTACCCGAACAGGATGTCTGGTGGGTGCGGCAAATACTCCGGAATAACCAGGACGCGGATAGTGAAGCCTTCGTGCTCTTCAAATTGTTCCTTCCCTTCGGCCATATCTGCCTCCACTGTCACTCTCGAGGAATTGTAGCTCGTAGCCTGAGCCGAGTTCTCGTCGCACCACTGAATCGCCCAGCGCTGCGCCGCCTCAATAGCAGCCGCGTCGGAGGAATAGTCGCCGAGATCGCCCGAATACTTTACCTCGACGGCATCGCCACCCACCGAGGCGCGCCGGCAGATCTTTGCGCGGGCGTAATAGTGGCCGCCCTCATCAAGAGGCGACGCGTCGATGTGGAACTGTTGGTAGTCAAAATGCATGGCTGTCTCCAAATGATTGCCCCACTCGTCGTGTTGGGCCAACTGGACCTGTTTGTCACCTCCGAGGTCTTCGTTGCAACCCTAGCTTCAGCAAGTCAACCTCCAAGCTCTAAAAATTAAACCTATGTTGCACTTCACCCTTAATACCGCCCTTCAATTACTTACGTCGATCAACCACCGGAATTAACCGATCCACGTCTCCTAAGCAGCGCGGCTTATGGACCTCGAGACACAGCTCGCGGCCCCTGAGCCGTCGTTCAGAGTTGGAGGACCGCGACGACCGTATTTAATCGAATAACTACTGTTCGTCGCTGTTGCACATATCGTCACTGCATCGAACCGGCGCTGCGGCGACACGCATCCACACTTATGCGTTTGTTCGACACCGTACTGATGAGGGCGGCTCAGGATGGAGCACTCATCTCGGGCAACTCGGGACGCGGCTGCGGGCCCCTGTTTCTGCCTTATCCTTAGCCTGAAGTAGGAGCGGGTGCGGTTACCGCCGGCGGCGTCGGCGCTACCGAAGCGCTGATAAGCAATCCAGTCGATGACAGGAAGATTGCGGCTAATAATAAAAATCCCATGGAGTTGCCTCGCGGTGTTATCGGTTCGTGCCGACGTGCGGGCTGGCGTCCGCGCGGCACCCGTCGTCACCTACGTTCCCGCGCGCCTTGGCAGCTGCCAGCAGTCGCGCGTACTGATAGCCTATCTCTGCACCTTGCCGTTCAATTGACGCATGTCAATCCCCGTTCGACCAGGCACCCCGAGGCGGAGAGCAATGAGCGTGCATCCGGTAGCTGTCTCATGCCCAAACCGACTGCATCAATCCAGAGGGGGCGAATATTCGCCGTCCCTCGAACACGCTGAATGTCGAAAGACCTGAGAGCTGGCGAAGCAATGTTCAACTTTCGCCAACGAAATGGCTGCTAATTGATGCCGCGCCGACGGCTGCCTAAGTAGTTTCCGATCCTCTCGCGGTAGCGCTCAAGCGTCTATGCTAATTTGTACCGACGCTGGTCCTACCGTATGCCCGCGCCGATGAAGGACAGGCCTGTCCACAGTGGACATCACGTATTTTATAAGCTTGATAGGATGACACATGGACAACCAAACGATCGAACTACTCAACGCCCATCACAGCGACCGTTCTTTCCTAGCTAAACCGGTCGCCGAGACCATTTTGTCCCAGATTATCGAGGCTGCTCATCGCGGACCGACATCGATTAATGCCCAGCATGTCTCGCTGGTCATAGTACGCGAGCCGGCCCATCGCGCCAGAATTGCCGAAATTGCAAATGGCCAAGCGTGGATCGCTCAAGCGCCCGTCTTCATAACGGTGGTCGTCGATTTTTATAAGACCCGCTTGGCAGCTCAACTTGCCGGCAAAGTTCAAATAATTCAGGCCAGCGTCGAGGGATTCGCTGCAGGTGCGGTCGACGCCGGGATCACTTTAGGTAATTTGATGGTCGCGGCACGCTCGCTTGGCCTTGGCGTCGTGCCGATCGGCGGGATTCGGCGAGATTCCCAGGCGATGATCGATCTCCTTGATCTACCGCCGTTCACCTTTCCCATCGTCGGCTTATGCTTGGGATATGTGGATCAGCCTACCGGTCAAAAACCCCCCTTACCAATCGCCACCTATCGACACGACGAAACCTACAAGAAAGAAAACCTGCTCGAAGGCATCGCCGCGTATGACAAGGAACTGATGAGTTATTGGCAGTCAATTGGCCGCACGGATGGGCTACCTTGGTCGACGAATACGGCGAACGCCTATGAGCGAGTTTATTTTAGAAAGACCGCCGAAGTCGCGCTATCACAGGGTTTTGCATTCGATCAATAAAGCTTCAGCTTGCCGAAAAGGGACGTCGCTTTCGTGCGGCAGCATCGAGGTGATGCATTTCCGGATGTCGGTGCACGGTGCACGGTGCATCCTTATTTTCGTTAACCAGCCGCAGAGCACCGTCGCATCAGTTCCGAACGACGATGTAGCATTCGCTCATACGATCCAGGAGGAAGCGTACAGCAATGACAAGCGATAACTGAATCTATCAGCGCTTCGCCCAGCGTCCGTGTTCTCGTGTTTCTCACAGAACTGCCGAGGCTGCGTTAGAACCGGGTTGCAGAGTAAACGCCAACTGATAAGCGAGTTTGCGGGCCGCTACTACTTAATAACCTCATTATCTTATGACGCTCAAACACCGCAAATGGTCGCGCGACACACCGCAAAGAGCGAGCGCAGAATACACGTTCCCACGAGTCTGTGCTGCTGAAATCGCAACTGCCAGCCAACAGGATTCACTGCTTAACGACGCCCCCCGCATCTCAATGGGCGCATACAACCCGGGCAGAGACCCGAGTCAATGTTCAACGATCGGGTGTCGCGGAAGGCTTATAGTAAAAACGCGGCCGGTATCCGGGATGTCCCGAACACTGAGAACACCACCGCTTGCTTCCACGTTTCGGTGAGCGATCGAAAGTCCCAGCCCAAGGCCCGTTCTGTCAACGCCGTTTTGCCTAAACGGCTCGAACATGCGGTCGACATCGTCGGAGGACAACCCGCCACAACGGTCTTTCACTTCTATCGGGATGTGTTCGGCAACCGCGTACGCATTAAGGGTTACGTCCGTACCCGGCAGAGTAAACTTGAACGAATTCTGTAGCATGTTTTCCAGCGCCGAGAACAACAGATCGCGATTCGCGCGTATGGCGAGTCTCGAGTCAACGCCTGAAACTGTCAACGCACACCCGTGCGCCTGAGCCCGGAGAGCTACCGACTGCTTGATCTCTTCAATGAAGTCAACCAGCGAGAACACATCCGGCGGTCTCTCGTTTCCGGTTGCAGACCGCTCGAAGAACTCGAAGAAAAAGACCTGAGCCGTTTCCGAAAACACTACGAAAACTGGCCGAAGAAGCGCGGACCGCGCTGCGTGCGGGCGGTAGCGACACCGATTCGCCGTTCGTCGACAACCGCAATGACAATGATGACGACCCGAGCGAGGCCATGAGAATCGCGATGGCAAGCCGGGGACCGCGCCGCTATGCGGCTAGCAAATCCGCTCGATGAGCGTCAACAGCTTGGCCAGCGCTTTTCTAGGCGGCAAGCGAATGACCGTATATGGACTCTTCCTCATTTGCAAACACGCCATCTTCGAAGGTAGCCGATCGGCGACGGCCATGAACTTGCACAGTTCGACCCACTACAGTCACTCGGAATTTGCGCTCCAACGCGTGGACGCTGCTCGGTATCGGCTGGGGCACATTCCAAACAGACAATTCAGCAAAAGGCTCCACGCTGACCGCGTGACGCGCCTAGCGTAACCGAGATGTCGTCATTTATTCCAACACCGTACCGGGTCGCTAACTTCGAGCCCGGCTGATCGCGCTTGTCGCTAGCTCCCGCGCAAGGTCCGCGTATAACTCAGCCCACTTGCCAAGCAAGGTAGGGTCATCAGTCAGGAAAAGCGGGTGCTCGGCCCATGCGCTGACGCTCGGGCCTTTCCAGGCTATCTCGAATATCCGCAAATCCTCATCCTCGCTGACGCCGCTATCGATCAGCTCGCGCAATGAGGCGAGGTGGTAAAGATAGACATCATCGGGCGCGATGCCATGGATAGCAGCCAGCGCGTCGGTCGCGCGCTTTTGCGCAGCCTCGCGGCTGTCAGCCATCAGGAACACAATGCTCTCTCCGTGCTTGTTGCCGAACATGACTCGATACAGTGAGGATTTGCAGTGATGGCTTAGTTGCGTGCTCATAGTTGCCTCAATGCCCGAAAACTGTTCGTCATTTCGCCGGATCGCCTGCGCACCGCTTATTTGCGTCTTTAATCGCCGCTTTCGGTCGCGGTGGCTGTCGCTACTCCAGTACACATACACACCGCACACGACCAGGCAGGCCAGCGCGAAAATCCCAACGCCCGCGAGTATCGCCAGATCTGCGCGCGCCATTTCAACCTCCTTTTAGTCCCGCGCGCCCTCCGTCTGCCATTTGCCGCTCCTCTCCTGCAAGCTCGGATAGGAGCCAGACTTCAACGCGCTCCCAACAGGGAGACACTTCGTTCCCGGCCGCGACCACGCGGTTGACGATCCCGTTAATGCGCGTCCTGGTCAGGCCGGTTTTCTGTGCGACCGGACTTTGTGCCACACGGTCTACCAGAATACCGCAGCCCAGCATTTCCCACGGCCCTGCGCGTGAGCCGGGGGAGGCCGGCGGCGAAATAGTCTGCTCTCATCGTCGGCATTGCCAAGATTTCTTGTGCGAAGTGACGAAACCCCGAGTATCCGACCTACGTTCCTATCGATCAATAGAACGCGTCTAATCTGTCCCGCTTTAGGACGTTTTTTTGCCCCGGCTGCCCTTTCGATGATCGCGGCATTGGAGGTTGCCCGTCCGTGTCGCAAAGCAGGACCGAGTGCCCCTGGTGAATCGCGAGTTGTGCTGGACCCACCCTGATTTCGCCCGAAATGTTTATCCTTTCGCGCTGCTACTAGATTCGGCTCCCGTTGGTATGTCGTCGCCGTGAAAGTGCTCCTTACCCCGACCCGCCATCGACCGCGTCTTGCACAGGAACAAAGTGTATGCAGACGGCATGGGTGCCTGCACGCTGCCGTGCCGGGCCACGACCAGACCTGAACGCGCCGGGCCGTTGGTGTCTGCGCAGCGACGATGATTAGTTCCGGTCGTGTTGCCTCACTGGCGAATGTTACCCCACGCATCACGGCGGGCGAAGGCCTCGCGCCCTAGTGATGATCGTCTTTGTCCACGACATTGAATCGCCCCGACCTCGCCAACTGCTTGACCTTGCCCATAAAGGACGTCTTCGGGGTCTTCTTGCATTCGTCAACGACCAATGCAATCGGGTGCGCGTTGTCGACAATGAGCTCATCAGATTCTTTGACTCCAAGCCGATCGACACCCGCAGCCCAATAAACCAACGCGGGTTTGTAGTTGTCGTCCAGCGCAACGAAGTCTTCACATTTCATCTTTCCCGGTTGCACTTTCATGTGCGACTGCGCAAACGCAACCTGTGACAGGCCTAAACCCGTCACGACTACTCCAAGCAAGACTTTTCTCATGACATTTCCCTGACGATCGAACGATAAAGAGTCCGTAAGACGATACATTCTGGACGGTCGTCGGCGACCGCTGACTCAGTAACAAGATGCGCTCTGTCGGCATTGATGTCGGCACGCTGCCGTACCGGATCCGAAACCCATGCCGCCGCAACACTCATTCGGCCGCAAGCCACTTCTCGATCTGAAGCCGAAAAGATTGTTTACTGTTGGATGTCATTTTTCGTTCGATTACTGGTTCCCACCGACAATGGCCATGGAGTGCAAACCCGTTCTTAGTGTGTCGGTGCGATGTCACTATCTGCGCGAGCGAGATGCTTAAAAAATGGCAGATCCCGGATCTCCCTTCCATCGCTTTCTTATCGATCGGTGTCGCCTCCGTCGCGCGGCGCAAAAACCTCGCTGCGTTCTTGATCTGCCCTCAAATCAATCGAAGAGACTTTTCACGCGGTCCAACCAACTCTTGGTCTGCGGGCTATGACGCGCAACTCCCTCCGTCAGCGAGCGCTCGAACCGCTTGAGCAAATCGCGTTGCTAGTCTGTGAGCTTGACCGGCATTTCGACCTGCACGTGCGCGTAAAGATCGTCCGCAACGCCCGAGCGCATACTGTTGATGCCCTTGCTGCGCAGCCCGAACGTCTTGCCCGACTGGGTGCCTTCCGGCACGGTGAAACTCGCGCGACCTGCAAGCGTTGGCACTTCAATCCCGCCGCCAAGCGCCACCGTGGTGAACGGAATCGGCTTCCGGCAGTGCAGGTCGTCACGGTTGCGTTCGAACACCGAATGCTGCTTGATGTGAATCTCGACGTACAAGTCACCGCTAGAACCGCCGTTGATACCCAGTTCGCCGTTACGGGCCACACAGCATGAACATCACGGGTTGCTGACTGTCACGTCGCACCGGTGTGGCGGTCGGCCCCAGCACGTATCGCCCGTTGATGAGGTATGACCGGGATTCGTAAATATCTTAAGCTTCAGATATTTACGAATCCCGGTCAGGCCACAACTGTCGCACACTCTTTTTCGAGCAGGCGTACCGCCGAATCGAACGCTGCCTGGATCGCCACTTGCGGATCGCAATGGGTTACGTGCTCGATCGGGATCATGTTGTAGTCGCGCGTGATGAGATCGAGGCGGGCCTCGTACAACCGCGAGCCGTCGAGATTACATAGCGACTCGATGGCCAGATGACAGCCCGCAACGAAACGCGCGAACCGATCGATTCGAACAAGCTGCACGCTTGCTTCGGCCTCTATTTCCGCTGATCCGACAAAGCCCATATAAGCGATTTGCATTCCGACGCCCATCACACCACCCCTTCGATCGTTAAGACGATTATCTTTCGCGTCATCACCTTTACTCGGGCCCGTGGGTCGATCCCGGTGGCAAAGCGCAAACTCTCGCTATTGAAATCAATATGTACTGCCGTTGCCCCGCACATTGACCTGAATCAAGCTAGAACGCAGGCCCGATTAATGTCAGAGCGCAGCCACGTTCAAGTAGCAATCCTATGTTGCATATGGCGGGGCTTTGGTCTCAAACATGGACGGAGCTTTTTTATGAATCGGGCGATTCGTCTGCGCAGACTGTTTGATTTGCATCAAAAAGGTCGTCTGGGACACATCTCATAGTTGACTCATGGCAGCGCCTCGATTAGACCAGCGTCGACCAAGCGAGACGCGCATCCCCCTAACGCGTGAAAAGCCATTCGGGCCATCAAGAGCTCCCAGGCGACGGCTGCTGTTTGCTCGTCCATCTCACGACTCAAGCGAGGAGACTATGTCTACCATCGAATCGACCCCTCTCGTCCCTGCCCAGGGTATTCCTCCGGCAGGCCGCACCGCGATTGAAAGCATGGACGCTTATCGCGCGCTCGTGACTGAGGCCGCGCAGGATCACGAAGCCTTCTGGGCACGTCTTGCGCGCGAGCATCTGACCTGGCGCCGTCCGTTCACGCAGATTCTCAACGACCGGGACGCGCCGTTCTACAAGTGGTTCGAAGATGGCGAACTGAATGCGTCGTATAACTGTCTCGACCGCAATCTGGCCAGCGGCAATGCGAACAAGACCGCGATCATCTTCGAGTCCGACGACGGCCAAGTCTCGACCGTCACGTATCAGGCGTTATATCACCGGGTATGCCGGCTCGCGAATGCACTGCGGGCACGCGGCGTGAAGAAAGGCGACCGCGTTGTCATCTATCTGCCGATGTCGGTCGAAGGTGTTGTCGCGATGCAGGCCTGCGCGCGCATCGGCGCACCGCATTGCGTCGTGTTCGGCGGCTTTTCCGCGAAGTCGCTGCATGAGCGCATCACGAATGTTGGCGCGGTAGCGATCATTACCGCGGACGAGCAGGTTCGCGCGGGCAAGACGTTGCCGCTGAAAAGCATTGTCGACGAGGCGCTTGCAATGGGCGGCACCGACGCCGTGAAGACCGTCGCCATCTATCGGCGCACGGGTGGCCGGATTCCATGGATCGGCGGCCGCGACGCGTGGATGCACGAACTGGAGCATGCGCAGGCGGACACTTGCGAGCCCGAATGGGTGAGCGCCGAGCATCCGTTGTTCGTGTTGTATACGTCAGGGTCCACCGGCGCGCCGAAGGGCGTGCAGCACAGCACGGGAGGCTATCTGCTGTGGGCCGCGGTCACCATGAAGTGGACCTTCGATATCAAGCCTGCCGATGTCTTCTGGTGTACCGCCGACATCGGCTGGATCACGGGGCATACGTACATCTGCTACGGGCCGACCGCCGTTGGCGCGACCCAGGTTATTTTCGAGGGCGTGCCCACGTACCCGAACGCTGGCCGCTTCTGGGACATGATCGAGCGCCACAAGGTAACGATTTTCTATACCGCGCCGACCGCCATCCGGTCTCTCATCAAGAGCGCTGAAGCGGATCGCGCGGTGCACCCGGGAAGCTTCGACCTGAGCACGTTGCGCATCCTCGGCACGGTCGGTGAACCGATCAACCCGAGCGCCTGGAATTGGTACTCGGAGCAGGTTGGCGGCGGACGGTGCCCGGTGCTCGACACATTCTGGCAGACCGAAACAGGCGGTCACATGATCACGCCGTTGCCGGGCGTTACCCCGCTTGTTGCCGGCTCCTGCACGCTGCCATTGCCCGGCATAGATGCTGCGATCGTCGATGAAAGCGGCAACGAGGTACCGAACGGGCAAGGCGGCGTGCTGGTCATCAGAAAGCCCTGGCCGTCGATGATCCGCACCGTCTGGGGCAACCCGGAGCGCTTTCGCAAAGGCTATTACCCTGACGATCTGGGGGGCACGCTGTATCTCGCCGGAGATGGCGCGATTCGCGACGCCGACACCGGCTATTTCACGATCACCGGCCGCGTTGACGATGTGCTCAATGTATCGGGCCACCGCATGGGCACGATGGAAATCGAGTCGGCGCTGGCAGCATGCCCGCTGGTCGCCGAAGCGGCGGTCGTTGGCCGCCCCGATGAAACCTTCGGGGAAGCCATCGTTGCATTCGTCGTGCTGAAAGGCCCGCGTCCTACCGGTGCCGACGTGAAGCGCATAGCCGACGAGTTGCGAGCATGGGTCGGCAAGGAGATCGGTCCGATTGCAAAGCCGAAGGAAATCCGCTTCGGCGATGCGATGCCGAAAACGCGTTCCGGCAAGGTCGTGCGCCGGATGTTGCGCTCGGTCGCGAAGGGCGAAGAAATTTCGCAAGATACATCGACCGTTGAAAATCCGCAGGTGATCGCGCAGTTCGCCGAGCCGGCTTAACGATCGCTTAAAGACCGCATATCGAGAACGTTCAACCCTAAGCTTGCGTTGCGCGGCCGTTGCTTCCTTCAGACTTCTGCGCGACAGATTTTGTTTCCTTCAGGAGACGTCATCATGAACTTCAAGACACCCAACCCCGCGTCGCTCGGGCTCGCCGGATTTGCTCTGACAACCTGGCTGCTCAGCATGATCAACGCCGGCTGGTTCACAGGCGATTCAATGGGCATTGTGCTCGCCGTCGCCTTCACTTACGGCGGCACAGCGCAGGCATTAGCCGGGCTCATGGAGATACCGCGCGGCAACACGTTCGGCGCCACCGCTTTCCTCAGCTATGGGGCATTCTGGTGGTCCCTCGCGCTTTTTGTGCTGTTCCTGCACGATAAAGTGCCTGCCGCCTTTATTGGCTGGTACTTGTTCCTGTGGGGCGTATTCACGCTGTATATGTGGGTCGCGACATGGCGCTCGACGCGTGCGCTGCAATTGGTGTTCTTCGTCCTGTGGATCACCTTCTTCGTGCTGGCCGCAAGCGAGTGGACCGGCCTCGGGTGGCTGCATCACGCGGGTGGTTATTGTGGTCTCGTCACAGCGGCGCTCGCGTTCTATCTGTCCGCGGCGGAAATCATCAACGAGATGCACGGGCGCAGCGTACTGCCTGTCGGGACAAGCGACACAGCAATCCTGGTGCAAGTATCGGTTGGCTCGACCGACAACCTGCAACAGAGCTGATGAGCGTGCCCGGTGGCGCCCCAAGGCAGTCGCACTAAACGTTGACAATCCGTTTTTATAACCCGGCGCCACCTCGCAGCCACGCTTGCCTTGGACATCGGGAGAGCGCGGCACGCAGCATACAATGCCTCTGCCAGGAAGTGAAAACAACAGCGAACTATGTGATCGTTTCGAACGATAAAGCGTCATTCATCCGTACACCTTTCCTGCGCCTGCAATGGGAACAAATTCCGATGAGCGTGTGTTGCACTGCGCGGTGTTCAGGTCTTTTCCCCTCGTGTTCTGCGAAAATAATCGTCACCACGTCGCACTTTGACTAGCCTCGGTCGCCAAAGGAATCACTCAGGTTTGCCAAGTGATTGAAAGCCCGTTCCCATTCTCGCCTGGTTGCTGCGGAACCCGCTTGAAACGAGAGCGTGCAGATCTATGGTCCACCCCATTTTTGCAACCCTGACACTTGACACTGCTTAATGAGGCGCCCGGTTCTCGATGTGCGCCGTTAAACGCAGGCTGTGGCTCACGTCAGTGTTCAACTGATCGCGTGTCGCGGCAGGCTTATAGTAAAAGCACAGCCAGTATCCGGGATGTCCCGAACACTGAGAACACCGTCGCTTGCTTCCACATTTCGGCGGGCGATCGAAAGTCCCAGCCCGAGGCCTGTTCTGTCAACGCCGTTTTGCCTAAACGGATCGAACATGCTATCGACATCGGCGGCGGACAACCCACCACAATGGTCTTTCACTTCTATCAGGATGTGTTCGGCAACCGCGTACGCATTAAGGGTTACGTCCGTACCCGGCCGAGTGAACTTGAACGCATTCTGTAGCAAGTTTTCCAGCGCCGAGAACAACAGATCGCGATTCGCGCGTATGGCGAGTCTCGCGTCAACGCTTGAAACGGTGAAAGCGCACCCGTGAGCCCGTGCCCGGAGGCTTACCGACTGCTCGATCTCTCCAATGAATTCAGCCAGCGAGAACACATCCGGCGGCCTCTCTCTACCACCCGCCAACCGCACTTCTGCGATCGAATCGTCTATCAGCTTACGCAGACCATCCAAACTGCGTTCTAAGACTGCCACAGTTGCGCCGGACCAATTTAGATTCCCGGCCTTCCCCGCCTCAAAAGCCAGCGATGCTCTTTGAAGGACGTTGCGTAGGTCGTGGACGAAGAATCCAAGTTTTTCGTTCACCTGCGCAGCGTTCTTGCCCGCCGCAGTTGAGTCGCGCTGATAGCTGAACTCCGTCACCGCATCGGCTATTGCATTATCCAGGCAGCGGTTGAGTGTTCGAAACTCGTCTATCTGAAAGGGCACATCGCGTTCATACGCAAGATCGGTAATGGCCTGACAAAGGTCTCCATAGTCGTGGACGACCTGATCAACCGAAAATCCGAGTTCTAGGAGCTGTTGTCCGTGTTGCGCAGCCGAGGTTCCAATTGCCGAAAACGAGGCTTCGCCGCCCGACGGACCGGAGATCTTGCGACTCTCCATAGGCTCCCTCGTCTGTTCAATACGAAGTGTCAGGATAAGTTGATCAAGGAAAAGCGGCACGCCGTTCTGCAATTGCTGCGCGGTCGCCCCTCTGGCGGCCCTGTGCGCAACTTTCAGCCTGCATCGCTCGATAAGATCATCCCGATTGTTCGAAAGGAATTCATGCATCATGGCGCACAACCTCCTTTTATCGACTGCATCCGGCTGGCCCGATTGCAAGCATCGGCCAGCGATTCGCTTATGTGACATCGCCGCTTTATCGTAGTGGCAAGCTCAATGTACACCGTTCTTGAGACATCCTGAATTTCAACGTCACCGTGAGACGATCGCAAAGAAGCTTCAAAGCTCGCTATCTTGAGTGCGCCTAATGTGCTCGCACCAAAGCGGCTAATGCCCGCCCCTGCATGTCGCCTCGGTTACGGAACTCGGATTCGTACGAGCAATGAGAATAACATCCGCAAAAATCTGGTCTGAGGCGGATCCTGCTCCATTTGCGCGGATCGATATCGACGGCTAGTCGGCAAGGCCGGAGTTTTCACCTTCGAGGCCTTCCCTGAGCGAAAAGCACTGACCGTTCGCCAATAGGCGCGTTCCTACCAGCTCGATTCTGGATATCCAAGAACTGGGAACGACATATGCGTCAAAGGTACGTTTGAATCTAGAGGCACGGTCGATGACGAATGCCTTAACGAAGTCGAAGTTATACCCGCGTATAGGATTGCAACCGGCACGAAATGCTGACGCGATCCTTGACCATCTTGAAAAAATGATTCGTCGAACAGCAGGACTCGGACGTACTACCCGTATTCAGGGAATGGGCCGACAGTACTGGATCGACCGAATCAACGTCGTGATTAACGAGATTAATTTGCTTTCCTCTCAGAAGCTGCGCGCAGATCTGCTGCTTGTTGAACTTAGATCTTACGATCGCAGATGAACACCCTGCGGCATCCCTTACGATGAGATGCACGTATCCTTTCGTTCCCAACTACAATGAGAGCGGGCCCGAAGAAGGTCCGATCAGCGTCTAGGCGCAAACGCAACGCCCTCGTCGGTGCACTGGTTAGCGCCCCATTGGCGCAAGAAATGAGGAGGTGTTGCACATGGTGCACGAGTTTCTAGCAAAACCGCCAGGATTTGATCGAGCGATGTAGAGTGAAGGTTACGGGAAGACCCACGCGCACAGCAACTGCGCAGCAGCTTGAGGATGGCGTGCCGCTGTTCCTAGAGCAGCTCATCCGAACGCTTCGAGTCGAACAAACGGGCAATCCATTGGACGGCCGCAAGATTTCCGGCCCCGTCGGCAGCGAGTTGACGCAATCTGAAATCGGAGCATCTGCCGCCCAACACGGACGCGCGCTTTTGAAACTCGGCTTTCCGATCGACCAAGTGGTCCACGACTATGGTGACTTGTGCCAGGCGATTACGGACCTTGCGTACGAGCGTGATACGCCGTTTCAGATAGGCGAGTTCCGAACCCTCAATCGCTGCCTGGACAACGCAATTGCCGATGCAGTTAAAGGGTTTAGCTTCCAGCGCGACGATGCGGTTGCAAACGACTACGTTCGCGAGAAAAATCAGCAACAGGGATTCTTCGCTTACGAGTTGCGTAACTTCCTCGGCACGGCAATGCTTGCATATTCCGCCGCCAAAACGGGGAATCTGAATTTAAGTGGTGCCACGGGATCGGTACTGGGGCGCAGTTTGACAGGGCTGAGCGATATGATCGACCGGTCGCTGGCAGAAGTTCGGGTAACCGCCGGAAAGCCCCTTCAATCGCCAATGTTCTCCGTTGCCGAGTTCATCGCGGAAGTCAAATACGCCGCTGATCTTGCCGCTCTTGTTCGCGGGTGTGTTTTGACGGTTTCACATGTTGATGCCGAACTGGCCGTCAGCGGCGATCGTGATTTGCTGTATTCGGCGGTTGAAAATTTACTGCAAAACGCTTTCAAGTTCTCGCACAACCACACCGAGGTGACGCTGAGCGCTTACGCGGTTGCCAATCAAGTCCTGATTGATGTCAAAGATCATTGCCGTGGGCTTCATGCAGGTGACGCGGAAAGAATGTTTTTACCGTTCACACAATCTGGCAAGGACAAGAATGGTCTCGGACTCGGTCTTTTGATCGCGCGGCGTGGTGTAGAGTTCAGTGGCGGTACTCTCACGGTACGTAATATTCCCGGGACAGGATGCGTCTTTACCATCAGCCTACCCAGATATGCGATGACGGGGAGATCTAACGAAATGCAACGAGTATGCACGCTGACATCACCGGCGGTGCCGAGCGGCTTCGCGGCACCATCGCTCGAAGCGCGGATGACTACGCATTGGCGAAAGTCATGACGAGGGCGAGCAAATTGGCTGGCGATTGACCCTTCTGAAAATAGCCGTCGAACTCCTCGGCTGTGAGATGCCGGCAGACCTCTGTTTCATCTAATGCGGTAACAGCGATGATCGTGATACCACTGGTGCGTCGATTGTGCCGCAGCGCAAAAGCGGCCTGGACGCCGGTGCATTCAGGCATCGAGATATCCATCGCGATGACGTGAGGAAGCCATGCTGTTCCGATGGAGATGGCCTCGGCGCCTCCGAAAACCATTCGGCATTCGACGTCTTCAAATGACAAGTAGGCCGCCAGTGCTTCGGCGGCATTGTGGTTGTCGTCCACAACCAAGATTCGCAATTGGGCGCCGCAGAGATCGAAGTGGCGTTTGCTCAATGGATGAGAAATCGATGTAACAAGGTTTGATCGCATCTGAACTCCTAGATGCAGATGTATGCGCACCTCGCGTGCCACGTCGGCCTTTACGTGCCAAAGAGACGATGTGGAATCAGTCGAGAATCCGGCCGGGAGCGAGCTAACTGCTCGTCACCCATTCCGTTTTCAAAAGCGCCATAATGATGTCGTCGTCTTCGACACCTTGATGGACGGAGAACACATCGTGAACAAGCCCGGCCCGCGCACCGTGCACCTTGTTAGCAGAGACCGACGCACCGACCCCGCTGCCGCAAAACGCTATGCCACGGCTTAGCTGACCCATGGAAATTGCTCTTGCCATTGGAACGACAAAATCGGGGTAATTATCGGTCGGTTCAGTTCCCTCGCACCGAAGTCAACGACCTCATATCTCCATTCCGCAAAGAGTCGGCCAGCTCTTCATCCAATGCAAAACCCCATGGTTCGCCGCAATTCCAACTACCTGTGTGACTTGCCTCTTCTCATAGCCGCTTGTGGCACTTATGGTCATGCATTCCCATCGACGTCGAATTCCCTGCTTTACCGCCCAAATTCTGCCATTTATAGAGGTTAGAGTTCGGCCGGTACAACCCCGATTATTGTGGCGAAATCGGTGGCCTTCAGGCTCGCACCACCAACCAAGGCGCCGTCGACTTCCGGCAACGCCAGGAGGGCACGCGCGTTGTCGGGATTGACAGAGCCGCCAAAAAGGATGCGTATGGTACGCCCTCGCGCCCCTAAACGGGAGACAAGGCACTTGCGGATGTGCTCATGCATCTCGACAATTTGGTCCGGTGTTGGCTCTTGGCCACTTCCGATCGCCCACAGCGGCTCATAACCCACTGCGTTGACGGACATGCTCATGCTATCGGGCAGGCTTGCAGCGATCTGGTTGCCGCACACCTCGAGGGCTTTGCCATGCCTTCGCTGTAATTGGGTCTCACCGATGCAAATGATCGCCAGCAGTCCCGCACGCGATGCAGCTTCCACTTTTTTCGCTACCACTTCGTCGGTCTCACCATGGTGCTGTCTCCGTTCTGAATGTCCGAGTATTACCGTGGTCGCGCCTGCGTCTCGGAGCATCTCCGCACTGATGTCTCCGGTGAATGCGCCCGAGATCTCGCTGTGGCAGTTTTGTGCGCCAATAGCGATGCGTTGTGCGGCCAAATTGGACGCGCGGGCGATAAGCGTAGCTGGCAGGCACACCAGGACGTCCGCATGGGGTGGCCTCGCATTCACCGACGCGGCAATCGCCTCAATCTCGGCAAGCTGAGATGACAGCCCGTGCATCTTCCAGTTTCCCGCGATGAGCGGTCGCATGATCTTCCTTATTTTGTTACGGTCGACGGTTCGCAGCCGAGGGCCTCTTCCGCCGCTTACGTCCCATGCATGTCCGTCGACTGGGTTCCAAACGCGTGGGGGATTGTCTCTGACCGACGGCTGCAGCAACGTTGTACACGGACGAGCCTACCGACAAACAACGTCGTCCACCTCGCAGTCCAGCCGTAGAGCGGCTCTCAAGAAGGCTCCCCCGGGGAGGATGGACGACTGTTCATGTCCAATCCAGATCTCGTGGAACGCCTCAGGACAAATGCTCCGCTCAACGAAATCATGGGTGAGGAAACGTTCTATGGCGGCGGCGCCCATGGCTATACCGACTACCCGACGCTTGAAGAAACCCGCACCGCGTTTGTCCTACCATAAAAGGGAAGTTAGAACATTCCGCGGGACAATCATCAAACGCCACCGGCAGCGGCGCTAACCCCGTCTTCCGAAAGGGCTGGCCAGGTTGAATGGTTTCCGACAGTGTCCTCGCATGGGCATAAGATTCGATCTAGAGCCCGTTGCTGAAACTTTCGGTAAATGCATTCGCTAGCTCCGTAGCACGCGCCTAGCTAGCATTGCCAGCGGGCGTTCGGCCAAACTCCTCAAACGAGTATTTAGTTGCAGTGGCTTGAGCGTCATCTGCACCGCGAGTTTGATTGGATAGTTCACGCGCATCAATCCGAAAACCCGTTTGCTCACGTCTTCGAGCGAAGGCGAACCCTCCCTCCCAGAACATCGCCATTTACTGGCGTATCGTATCGCTATTTTTGTATCTGTCTGCTGCAGTTCGATAAGGCGGCGCCAAAGCGCAGCGACTACCTGAGACCGGGATATTGGATCCTCTTTTTGGTATTTCAGGAAATAGCGATAGAAGTGTTTGTAATGCTTTAACTCGTCATTGCGGATGCGCCAGGCAAGGTCTTGAAGAATCGGTTCATCGCAAACGACATGGAGTGCCTGGTAATAAGTGGCAGTGCCCATCTCAACAATGCATCGCGAAACCATTTCCTGAGCGCGTGTAGGCTCAAGCTTCTCCATGCTGCACAACTTCGAGTATTCTGACAACAAGTCTGCAAATGCTAGGTTCCAGTCAAACTCCGGCCAAACATGTTCAACGTAAGCCTTAAGTGCCCGTCCGTGCTGAAGTTCTTCCGGTTGCCATTGCTCACTCAGCCAAGCTGCGATCTCCGGGTCGTCTGAGAAGTTGGTTACGAGATTATGCGTGTAGATATCCGAGCAACTCTCGATAAACGACGCACTGCACACAAGGATGAAGAGCTCTTCGCGCTCCCGCACACGTGCGATATCGACATCGCCGTAACGTATATCGTCGAGATGCCAATGTGACTTTTCAAGACCATGGTATCCGTACAATTCGTATTCCTCATTTTATAAGAATGAAACTCGACCGCTATGTAGCGTGTTCGAATCGCCTTCGCAAGCAAAGGTAATCACCGGCCGACCTGGTAATTGTCGGCGCCGTTGACGCCAACAACATTATGTAAGCTCCAGCACGCGAATGGTTTTCCGATAGAGACGCGTTTCGATCCGATCTGAACAGCGCTGTTTCTACCTCCACGATAGCGCTGAGTGCTCGACAAAGGCAGGCTCGGAAACTACTCAGACAGGCTCATCAAAGTCTCTCGGCTCGCCTAAATCTGCGGCAATCACGCGGCAACCAACCAATGGCCAGAAAATCCTTTCACTAGGTCGTCTAGCATTGGCCCAACGCCTGAGTGCAGTCGGTCGGGAATGCGCTAGAGCGCGTGTGCCGCGTCGTGTTCATCGTCGCGCTGCGCGTCACGAACGGTGAGGACCGGAACATGACTCGAACGCAAAATCGTTTCCGCGACGCTGCCAATCAAATGCCGACGCGCGTCACGCGGCCCATGTGTCCCCATCACGATAAGATCCGCTTCGAATGCCTGGGCCGCCTGCATGAGGGCGGCCGGGATGCTTGCGCCGTGTGCATCGATTATCTGTGTAATGCAGGATACCCCGCCGCGCTCGCACAAGTCGCGCACATGACCGAGTTGCCAGTGCGCGCCGGCAGCGCCCGCCTCTTCTCCGATAACCCCACCCACGAGATCACAAAGGTCGTGCGAGACAACACACGCCACCATCAACGTCGCATCGACGGCCTGCGCCAGTTTGAGCGCCTCTTCAAGCGCAAGGTGAGCGCTGGCGCTGGCGTCGAGCGCTACCAGAATTCGTTTGTACATAACCCGCTCCGCGGATGTCCTTCGTGCTTCAGTGTCCTCGTGCAGGCTGGCCGGTCACTTGATCCACATCAATTCACGCGGCTGGGGGTGCGCCGCGCAAATCACGTCCGCAGCGGCCCGGTATGATCCGCACAACCTCAGCGGCAAGCATTTCCCCCTTTGCCCGGAGACCCCATGTCCGCGCCACGGCGTAACATGGCATCGCAGCGCGGAGGCGGTCGACAGACTCGTGAACGGGCATGGTCGGCACGGTTGGTATGGGTCGCCCTCCTGCTCACCGTAGGCGCCTCGTTCATGGCGCTCAGGCGCAAGGGCACGAAAGCCGCGGAGGCCGCGGTACCGGCTTCAACACGGCTTGACGAAGCGCGACTGCTTGGCAGCCATCCGGTGCGTTCCAGTCCTCTCAGGCCGCAGCGTTCCCCCACACGCTTGCTGATGAGCCCGGTTGAGCGGCGCCGGCAGCTCGTCGGCGACCCGACCCGGCTGACCAACCGGTTGTGCGACGCGCTCAAGCGTTACTACTCACAGGCGCTGGAATGGTTCGATGACCGTGGCACGGTGTTGTTCTGCGACTTCCTTGAGCGCTGGCCGACGCTGCGCTCGGTCCGGCAGGCCCGCACGGCGGTCCTGGAGCGGTTCTTCGATGCACACCGCTGCCGCAGCGCCAGCCGGATCAGCGTGCGCTTCGAATCCATCCGGGCCGCAGCGGCGCTGACTGACGACCCCGCGATTAACGGACCGTGCCGTCTGCACGTGCTGGCACTAGTGGCACAGTTGCGCGCCGTGCTGGCCGCGATCGCGCGGTTCGATCAGGAGATCGCGCAGGTAGCATGCACGCTGCCCGACTATGCGCTATTCGAGAGCCTGCTCGGTGCCGGTCCCCAGCTAGCTCCGGGCCAGCTTGCTGCCTCCGGTGAGCAGCGGGAGCGTTTCAGGAGTGCAGATGAATTGCAGAAGTACGCGGGCATTGCCCCGGTGACCGAGCGCAGCGGGAAGAAGCGCTCGGTCCACTGGCGCCTGGGGTGCCCGAAATTCCTGCGCCAGACCTTTGTGGAACGGGCGGTCCAGACCATCAACCGGTGATCCTGGGCGGGCGCCTACTACCGGCAGCAGAGCGCGAAGGGCAGTTCGCACCAGGTCGCCGTCCGGGCACTGTCGTTCAAGTGGATCCGCATCCTGTACCGCTGCTGGCAGACGCGGCAACGTACAACAGACTGTCTACGAGCAAACGCGGCTCGTCACTTCTCGCCACCTCCTCAGGGCATGACCCTCCCTGTGGGCGGCTGGTGGTGAAATTCCACCGGCCGATCCGGCTGTATGCGAAGGAATAACGTGAGGAAAATACCCGTTGAAATATTAAACAACCGCGGCAACGAGTGACCCATTCGTTCCATCGTTGATACAAGTCAAGATCGAGATCATCAGGGTGGCGCTTACTCACGCAGTTGCTGGATATGCTGTGCATGTACTTGGATCGAGCTTGGGGTCAAAAAATGAAGATTAAAGCGAAAGCGGTCCTGACAATAGCGGCAGTCTTGGCCGTCGTGACGTTCGGGAATTTGGAAGCATTCGCACAGGATGCAGTACCTGCGCCGCAGTCTCAGGTCACTGCACCGTTTACCGCACAGCAGCTAGATCAAATGCTTGCGCCAATCGCGCTGTATCCCGATTCTCTCGTTGCCCAGATCCTGATGGCGGCGACATATCCTCTCGAAGTTGTCGAAGCGGATCGTTGGCTTCGGGATCCGAATCACGCCGCACTCAAAGGAGAGCCACTTGCGGCGGCGCTCGACCAGCAACAATGGGATCCAAGCGTAAAGTCGCTGGTTCCCTTTCCCCAAATTCTGCGCATGATGGATGGCAATCTCGATTGGACGGAGCAGATGGGCGATGCATTCCTAGCCAATCAGGCTGCGTCGATGGATTCTATTCAGCGTCTTCGTCAATGGGCAGAAGCGGCCGGAAAGCTTAGTTCGACGGTCCAAGAGGTCGTTGCAACGGCTGGACCAGCGATTACGATCGAACCAGCCAGTCCTGATATCGTCTACGTTCCAGTCTATGATCCAGCGGTGATCTATGGCGTATGGCCGTATCCCGCCTTTCCACCGTACTATTTCCCAAACTACTTCGGCAGCGTAGTCCTCGATAGCTTCGGTTTCGGCTGGATGGGCGTAGCGATCATCGGTCCGCTCTGGGGCTGGAATCACTTCGACTGGGGTCGGCATCGGATCGACCTCGATCGGGATCGCTTCGCAGGTCTCGATCGTACACGCGACCATGATCAGCCGCAGATCGGGAGCACCTGGACGCACAACCCATCTCATCGTCTCGGCGTGCCATATCGCGATCCGGTCATGCTGGGTCGATTTGCAGGCCGCACGGGAGCGCTGGATGCGCATCGAAACTTCCGGGGGTATCCAACAGAGTCCGCTTCGCAATTGGATGCAACGCCAGGCGTTAGGCGTGCGTCGGATTTCGGGCGTTCCCAGGAGCCATTGACGGGCATGCCGCCAGCGTCCCCGCACTTCCCGCCGACGTTCGAATCTTTCGGTCGCGGTGCCGTTGTCCGGGCCGAGGCTGGACGCGGGCGCGATAGCCGTATGTCATCGCCCGGAATCGGGCCCAGCCGGATAGCAGCACCGCGACCGATGTCGTCGGGCGGCGGGAGGAGACGGTAATGAGCTCAATCGAAATCCAAGAAAAATGCCACGAGGATGTGATGACCAGCCCAAACCGAGCTCGCGCTCATGCATTGAGCCGACATCGCTCGATCAGCATGATCGTGTCAGTTGCAGTGGCAGCAGTTGGCTTCGTGTTTGCGGCCAGTGCCGCTGCAGGCGAAAGGACATTCGCATCGCCTGAAAAGGCAACTGCCGCGTTGGCCGCTGCATGGCAAAGCGACCAAACGGATGAGCTTCTCGCGATATTCGGGCCAGAGGGCAAGAAGCTCGTTCGTTCGGGAGATCCTGTGGCCGAACGACTCGCTAGTAAAAGGCTTGTCTCCGCTTATGCCGAAGGGCATCACCTCGAAACTGAAAATGCACGAAAGGTAGTCATCGTCCTGGGCAAGGACGAATGGCCCTATCCGATTCCGCTCGTCAGGCGACAGGCGGGCTGGACCTTCGACGTTAAGGCGGGCGAAGAAGAGATCATAGATCGCAGGGTCGGTAGGAACGAAATGAATGCGATCAAGGTCTGCCACGCGTATGTCGAAGCCCAACGGGACTATGCCAATAGAGATCCCCTCGGCAATGGCGAACACGAATACGCACAGCGGGTCGCGAGCTCAGAACGACAGCATGACGGGCTCTATTGGCGGCTGTCAGGAAACGACAAAGAGAGTCCGCTTGGTCCACTCGTCGCCACCGCAGAAGTGCAGGGCTATGGGGCGGCGAGCGCCGCGGGCCGTGCGCCGTTCCATGGCTATTACTACAGGATCCTGACTCGCCAAGGAAGGAACGTGTCGGGGGGTACTCGGGACTATGTCATCAACGGACACCTGACAGCAGGATTTGCGCTGATCGCCTTCCCCGCCAAATACGGCGATTCCGGAGTGATGACGTTCATCGTCAACCAGAACGGTATTGTGTTCAAGAAAAATCTTGGCCCCAACACTTCCTCTGTCGCGCGCCGCGTGACGCAATATGATCCCGATCTAACTTGGGATATTGTGAAGCCATGAAGTGTCGCTCAGTGGTAATCCACTGCGCAATCGGCTCAGAAGGCTCCTGGACAACCGCGTGGGTACAGGTTCTCGCATTCCCAACTTCTCTAAGTGGGCTGCGACGGCCGGCGGAAACTAGCAGGAACGGAATATCGACCAGGTGGCGGACCGCCTTCGATCAACCGAATTACAGATTTAGAGGTTAAAAATGAGCAGCGGATTGGTAGAAGTCTATGACTACAAAGACCCTAACGGCGACAACCCCGATTGGATCTGGCAGGGAACCCCTGAGCACATTGCAAAGATGGGCCTTTATCCGAGCTCGGGAACGGCGAAACAAGTACCGGTTGCTGAAATTGACGAAACCGGGCGATATCGGCCTGAGTGGGGAACCGGGCAGCAGTAGAGGTAGCCGATCGTTTTGCTCCGCGTGTGCTGCGTCGTAGACCGAGATAAAAACGTCACTGTTGCGCGTATAAAACTGTCACCCATTGAAGGCCAGCATGGAGCACGGCAAGAAAATGATCGCGTGCCGCAATTGCGACACGTTGTTCCAAAGGCCGATTCTAACCGGCCGCGGTGACGTCGCATGCTGTCCGCGATGTGGATCGACGCTATACAGCAGTGCCTCGCGTCGGATCAATATAACGAGCGCATTGACGCTGGCGGCCCTGATCACGTTCCTGATTGCCCAGGCGTGCCCGATCCTCGAACTCGTGGCCGACGGCATCACGTCGCAGACCACCCTGACGGGCGCGATCATGGTTTTATGGCACGAAAATGTGCAATTCGTCGCGGCCTTGGTCTTCGGCTTGACCATCCTCTTCCCACTGACAGAACTCGTCGCACTGCTGTATGTGCTGATACCCATCCGGGCGGGATATATTCCACCGGGATTCAACAGGGTGCTGAGGACGATCCAGCGGGTGCGACCGTGGGAAATGATCGAAGTGTTTATGCTCGCTGTGCTGGTGGCGATGGTGAAGATGCTGAGTCTCGCACGCG